>Ga0115006_10001255_pt1 | contig 15528 bp, 2 predicted proteins | sample ArcOceMetagenome_3_FD_88943 | JGI IMG/M metagenome (GOLD analysis project Ga0115006, IMG submission 88943) | Marine eukaryotic phytoplankton communities from Arctic Ocean - Arctic Ocean- Svalbard ARC20M Metagenome | ecosystem: Environmental > Aquatic > Marine > Oceanic | place: Arctic Ocean...
ACAGGGCTGTGTTGGTGCCGTGAAGGTGGGCAATCGGCACCAGCCTGGCTTCTGTGCATTCGCGATTGGGTACAAAGGCGTACAGGAGCTCGTCGATGTCCAAACCGGCTATGGCCCGATCGACCGGGAGGTCATAGTCCATGGCATTCCTCTCCTTCGGTTCCCGAGCTGCCATTAGGAAGGCCTGGTGTGGATGGGGGCGTCCGTAGGGGCCCGTGAGGGCGCCGCTAGCCTTGTGCGTCTCCACCAGCGCTCGAGCGTGCAGTTGCGCCACCGCGCTGGTCATCCCAAAGACCTCCTCTTGGAATTCTCGGTAGGCTGTTTCCGCGCCCTCTCGGTCGAGGGCGTCTCGGAGGCCGCCAGGCACCATGTAGAGTCCGCTCGCGCGATCCTTTACGAGTAGCGCCGCTGGGGCGCCTAGTCTCCGCGAGTCGCCGATGACCAGGAGGCAGGCGCTCCGATATTGCGTCTCCGCCTGCGCGGCGCCATCGCCGTCCACGCAGTTGCGGCGCGACTTGCCCCGGTGGTCTTCTCCTGGTGAGAGGGTGCGGTTTCGCGGGGGTGCCGCAGCGCTTGCCAGGCTAGTTAGCTCCCGTGGTGCGCGTAGGAGTGGCCTGACTTGCGAGGTGGGCGTCGTGGTGGGCGCGCGCCTACGTGCTCCGTGCTCGACCACCGCCTGTACAAGGGCCAGCTCTTCCGTCGCCAGCCTCACGTGTATGGGCTTCACCCGGAGCACGGCGCATAGCTCGGCGAATTCCGGCCGCAGTCCGCGGCTGACGTAGTCGCTGGGCACGTTCCCGTCGCCGCTGAGGTGACGGATTACCAGTCTGCTCGCTATGGCTTGGTAGCTTTCCATGGCTAGCAGCTCCTGCAGTATGTGCTGCACGTCGACGCTCGTCGACTTTTGATTGCCGATCGCGTACGGAGTCAGGAGCGCATCTACCTGGAGGGCGAGGAGGGTCTCCTCGCCTGTGAGCCGGCCAGCCACCAGGATGTTCACGCAGGCGGCCAGCGTCTCCCACGCTGTGATGTGTAGCGCTGACAGGGTGGCCGCTGGGACGGCTACCCTCCAGTAGAAACCGTGCATGTACCCTCCGAAGCCTGGCGTGCCTTTGCCGTCGCCGGCGGCGTCGGAACTGGCGGCGTAGATCACCGCGGCCTGGGATAGGCGCTCGTGGGCGTCTGCGTGGAAGACGATCGTGACCACCGCTCCCGCCGTGGTGTCCACCACGCTTAGCCACGATTGGAGCGCCTTCCGCATGAGGCCTGTGGGCTTGACGATCGCGCTTGGCCCGTCCCGGCTCTCCCCGCCGCGCCCATGCGGTTGGTAAAGGACGTTGGTGAGGTCGGCCGTGAGGTGTGTGATGAAGCGGAGATGCTCTAGCAGTCCTACGAGGGCACGATATTCACCGAAGTCGATCTTGTCCTCGAGGGTGCGCCCTATTGCGTGCCGCGCCCTGAGGAGCTTGTTCTTGGGGACAGCTATTAGCCCGATCGCGGCCAGTAGCAGCACTCCGATCCACTCCACATCGGCGCCGAGCTGCCTTTTGTCCGGCGCCATCACGACGTTAGCGCTCCGTGTCACTCGGTGCCAGGCTTCGAGCATGCGTACCGCCCGATCGACACCGACGACGACCGCCGCTGGGTCATCCGTAAACATGACCAGTGAGGCGAGCCGCGTCTGCTTGCAGTCGCTCGGTGCCTCTTGTGCCCGCGCTGGGCGTCGTCCGCGGCACTCGGCTTCTAGGGGTTCACGGCGGGCGATCCAGTCCTCCCACGCTTCGTCCGGTTGGGCCTGGCGCGCCTCCTCTTCGAGCCTGTCGAACTCCTCCATCGTCCACCCGACGAGCGCGTTGCTGAAGCGTTGCGCGATGTTGCTCGAGGCGAAGGAGCCGAACCCGAGCCTCTTCTCCGAGACGAAGATTAACTGCCCCGGTTCGAAGGCAGCCCCGCCACTCGTCAAGTCTCCGGGCCTCGCGCTAATGACGAGGTTGCTCTTCCAGAGTTCCTCTGGGGCGTAGCCAAACTGGTTGAAGTAGAAGGCCGCGTCCTCCACCCACACGAAAAGGGGTTGGCCCAGCATCATGGCAGCATATAGCAGGATCGTGACGTTTCGCATCACGTCGGCGAGGCTGGGTTTGCGCTCCTTCGGGAACTTGTGGCGGGGAGAGGGTCCGCGGCCCCTCGCATCCTCCGGCGGGACGTGGGCGTATTTGTCCTTCGCCCACCGTCGGAGGGTGGCTTGCCGAGATTCTGCCATCCACTGGGGTATGGTGTAGCACTTGGAGGCCTCGTTGATGGGTACGACCACGCGGCCCGCTTTATCAGTGACCCGCTTGTGAGGGCCGCTGAAGTTACTCGTGCGGCGGTACTTCTTCGAGCCGAGCTTCTTGATGCGCGCTCCATTTCCTATCAGGACGATGGGCATATAGGGGAGGGCGTCGAAGAAGTCGTAGAAGTCCTTGCCTTCAAGCTCGCGCACCGTGTCCTGTACTGAGTCGTAGCCCGCCCCGATCGACACTAGGTGCGGGCTCAGCACGAGCTGGAGCTCTGGGTCCGCTTCGAGACGGATCCCCTGTAGGATGTTGCTCGCTAGTCTCTGATCCGGGTAGCCCTGCAGTTTGGTCCTCAAGTAGTCCATGTTGAGGTCCGTGCTGACATCCGCCTCGTAATCGAGCAGGCGGCAGGGGCGCTCACGACAGTCCCACACATAGCCACGGCTGCACGGGTGAAATTGTTCCTGGCCGATCGCAATGGTGGGGGGCTTGTGTCGACGGTCGCACGCCTCGCCGAGCCGTTCCAGGCAGTCGGCGTCTTTGCGCGCCGCCACGAACCACTGCCGCAGTTCCATTTTGGCTCCCCAGTCCACGAGGTCGAGGGCCGTGTGTGCCACGTAGTTTTCGCACTCCGGAGTGGGGTTCCATTCTTGCGGAGGAGCGCGTGGGAGCCACGGCGTCTCGTAAACGGGGAGCGGCTCCGCGAACAGCTCTCCACTCAGCCGCCCGTCATCGACGGCCAGCGTCCTGTCGAGGAGGTCTTCAGCGATCTCGCCTAGCCGTAAGGGTTTGATCGCGTCTGCCCACTCCACTTGGCCCACTTGGAGCAGCGCGTCCTTGAGAGTACGTAGGCTGCCCTGGACGTGACTGATGAGCGACCTCGGTGTGATGTCGCCGGTCGAGCGGAGTATTTCGCGCGTGGGGGCTCGGTATTCCGCCTTTCCCGCCCGCAGCTCCGTAGCGTCCCGCAGGGCCTGCTCGCCTTTGAGCCACGCGCTCGTGGTCCCATCGTGGGTGATGAAGTGGCTTGCCGCTGCCACTGCCACTCCCACCGTGCGGGACTGGGTGTTGCGGGACGCCATCACGGCCGCGACGGTGCACCAGAGGGCGAGGACTCCAGCGCCTGCCTTGCGTCTCCGCGAGGCTACGTCAAGCGCCACATCGGACGGGATTTCCTCTGTGGCCACTACAACCACGCGCGCCCCGCTGGGGGACGTACCCGCCGTGAAGCCCACGGCGGCACCTCGCAGGGCCAGACTCCGGCGTGTGGCGGCCTCTGCCACCTCCACGACTGCGGTGCTTTGGTTTCCCTCCTCGGGCCAATGGAGCCCCAGTAGTCCTTCTTCAGCACTGGGTATGAATACCACTGGCCCACCGTCCACCAGTGCGTAGGGTATGACCACCGTCGTAGACCTAGGGGCTTCGCCGCCCTCTAGCACTTCGAGCGTGGGCGCCTTGGCCGGGAGCTCGCCGTCGAGGCCCACGTCCGCTTCCACTGTTGCTGTGCTTTCTTGGCTCGCGTCCTGTGGCGCGGGCCCCTCGTCGTCGCTGAGCAGGGGGCCTAGGAGGGATGCCAACTCGACGCCGGCCTGGAGTGCTCGTTGGGCGCGCCCGTCCTCATTTAAGCTCTGCCCCGTCGTCAACGTGGGCGGCTTGGGGGCGAGGGATGCAGGTCGCGTGATCATTGGTGTCATTGACGTCGAAGGAGTCGCGTAGGTGCTGGAGTGCGGTGAGGCGCCGTCACCATCCTTCCCTTCGCTTAAGGGGACCGTGGGCGCTTGGCTGAAGAACGCCTCCAGCTCCTCGTGCGAGTCGTAGCCCTCTGGCTGTCCGTGAGCTGGCCACAAGTCGGCCCACGTCGGTGAGCAATAATCCTCCTCCTGTCGGTGCGCGAGCTCGGTGGTGAGTGCTAGAGCGGGGCTGGGCTCGTCGTCCCAGACGCCGAGGCTGCCTGCCAGTTGCGACTCGTCCGCTACGTGGCCGTCCCATGCTTCTCCGTTGCCTCTGGTGGGAGTAGCCGCCCCCGCTTGTTCCGCGGCGCGGAAGTCGTCCTCGTCCAGTATGAGGTCATCGTTCGCCGCCGCCCAGGCCAGGCAGAGCTCAAGCACCCTCTCATTCTGGTGGCGCAGGAGCATGTCTCGCGTCTCGGGGCTGTGCTCCGTCGTGCCGAGTTGCTCCACCAACGCGACCGCGTCGTCCCAACTGGGGATGTCAGGGAGGAAGTCGCTCCCCGCGAGGTCCTGGAGGGGTGGCTCCTCGACTGCGTCCGCGCTGCCTGAGCGCTCGGGCGCTCGGGCGCTCGGGCGCTCGGGTGCTTGGGCGCCTAGGTGGCCTTCCTCCGGGTGGGAGGGGTAGACGTGCTCGACGTAGTCCGCATGGGGCTGTCTTCGTAGGCGCCCCGTTGCTTCGTCGTGGCTGAGCACGCCCGCCCTCACCAGTGCGTCTGTGTGGAGGGCTAGCCTTGACTGTCGCATGGCCTCGAGCGTTTGCGTGTCGGGTGTTACCTCAGCGTCGGCGGCGAGCGCCTCCACCACGGCCTCCAACTCCTCCTCTGACCGCGTCGCGAGTGCCAGGTGGTCTCTCAGAGCGGCGCTTTCCTCGCACATCTGCCCGATCTGGCTGGGCGTCGGCACGAGCGCTGGGTCCGTGTAACTGGGCGCCTCCCCTTGCTCAGTCCGGGCACCAAGCTCCGGGGGGTGCGCTGCCTCGGCTCCCGTCCGGACCACGGCGCAGTAGTGCTGTCCCACTTCGAGGGCCACCGCCAATTGTGTCGTGGCGAGGATCCCCTCCGAGGGCTGGATTACGCCAGTACTCGCTAGGTCCCCTGACGCCTGCACCGCATAGTATTTGATCTGGACGGCAAGGTAGTCCGCAGCCAGCGCCAGGAATGCCTGGTCGACCCACGTCGCGTTCGGGGCTCCACATTCCATGAGCTCGATCCACCTGTCCGCGCCTCCAGAGGCTTCTTGGGGGGCCCACGTCAGGAGCGCGTTGGAAAGCATTTGCCTGGTGGTTAGCGCCTCGTCGCGCCCCTCGCCTTTCTGCCAGACGTGGCTTGCCTCGACCAAAACTCTTGCGTGGCGGCACACCTGTCGGCGGAGTTGGCTGCCGGTGAGCGTCGTCACGCCGGCCACTTGTCCGGCGTATGCGAGGCTGTTGTTGCCGCACTCGCCTGCTCCCCCGCAGTCGACAATGGCCCAGTGTGGAGCCAATGTCTCCGCGAGGTCGCGTAGGGACTTACTGAGGGGGTGGCCGGTCGCCATTCCCCTAGGCTGCTCCTCACTGCTTCCATGCCAATTCCAGCAACGGCTTTGTTGCGGCGCGGGAGGTGAGCCGTCGCCGGGGAGGACGACAGAAGAAGGGCAGTGCCTCTCGGCGAACTGATCCCCTTTGGATGCGCGAGGGGCAAGGAGCGTCAGATCACACGGCGCCAGCTGCTGCCCGTCCGTTGTGGGGGGCACCGCGACCTGGCGACTGGACTGCCTGCCTTCATGCGTCGTAGAGTTCTCGTGTAGTAGATCTGGAGGCGAGTTGCCGCCGGGCGGGTGCCCTGCCTCCTGGTCAAGGAGGCGTGTAGAGCGCAGAGGGCTGCCCCTGATGCCGAAGTACTCTTGCTCCGCGTCACCTGGACACCTTGGGGAGAAGCCCTCCGCGATGCGTCCCTCCGGCGAGGCGTCGACGTCGCAGTACGCTGTGGCATTGGGTGGCGCGAACATCACGCGCGCCTCGTCGTGTGCTCTCGCCCCGCCTCGCCCGGGGACGATCCCCGCTTGCGTCGCGTTTGTCCCGCTCGACGTTAGGAGTCGTCGCCATGCCGCATCCTGGGCAGCCGTGGTCTGCTGCCCTGCCGCCGTTCTTCGTTCGACGAGCCGCCGGAGTGCTACGGCCCCGGGGACGGCCACTCGTTGGTTCCCGGGCTCTGCCTGTCTGGCCTCCGACCGCCTGGCCTCGCCAGGCCTCCGCCCGTCGCCTGGGCCTCTGACCAGCTGGTAGGCTCTCTCCTCCTCCGTGGGGGGTTGGCCCGTGGCGTTGTCCCATGCTGGTGGGACCGGATAGTGTCTCGCCCAGCTCTCCTTGTACATCTCGATGACGTCGGCGTACGGGAGCGGGGGTGGTCCGTCGGGGTCCACGGCTCGGATGAGTGCGAGGCTCTCGCACATGGGCCCGTAGTCCGCCCAGCTGCTGCGCGCCCTGTCGCGTGCGTCGTCCGAGGGATATTCCCTGGCCGAGGGCCGATAAGGCCTTGGTACACGCGGCGGCGTGGCGTGGCGAGGCGCCGGTATGGTCGCGTTGCGGAGGGTGAAGCGCATGAACTTGTCTTTGGCGCAGCCGTATTGCGTCGTCCGCACTTCCACCACCGTCACGCCTGGCAGCCGGCTCACGTCCAGGTGGTCGCCCACGAGGGTGTCCGGCTGCTCCACTATCGCCATCTTGGCGTAGGGGCACGTGATGCACTTCACCACCATCGCGCCGCCCCAATAGGCGCGGCCGTCGGCGATTTTTGCGGCGAGGCAATACTTGTCGCCTTTGAGGTGCTGGTAGCACGGAGGGCCGACGAAGAAGATGACGTCCCACGTCTGGAGGTCGATGATGTCCCAGACGTCGCCTTGATAGGAGGGGCCGTCGTGTTCAGGTGGCCGTAAGTCAGCCGTGATCGCGAGGGCGTACTTCGAGCGCGCCTCGAGCATCGCCCCGGTGAAGGTGTAGGCGATGAGCTCCCTGGTGCCGGTGTGCTCGAGGTACTCCTTGACCTGCTGCCTGGTCTTGAGAGGGAAGGTGAAGTTCCCGCTGCCTCCCCTGAGTGGTGCGTGCCCTTTTCCCTTTTCTCGACTCTCGTGCGCATGTGGATCAGGTGTGTGGCCTGTGAGGGGGGATCCGTCCGCCTCACAGGCCCCTAAAAATGCCGCGCCGGGTAGACGAGCGTCGAGCCGACCTTCTTGGGGGTGCCTGGCGGATTCTTCCCCGCTTCCGCCTCTGCCTTGAGCTCTGGCCGGAAGGTGGTGAGCCCGAGCTTGGTGAGCTCCTCCTTGTAGTCCTTGAGGTCGAAGGGCTTGCCCTTGACCATGGGGCGCTTGTGCTTGGGGCCGCCTTTCGGGTGGCCCCACGGGCAGTTGCCCTCCGGGTTCTGGCCAACCCCCATGATGACCGGGCCGCTGAGCTCGGGGTCCATCCCGAGGTGCTTGCACACGCCCGGCCAGTCGACCCAAATGCTTCCTGCCACCACGACACCAAACGCCATTCCTTAGCGTTGGCACCGTAGGTCATGCTAACCCATCGTGGGTCGCATGCCCTTTCGGGTGTGTGCATCTCGCACGGTGCAGGGGGCGGTCCGCCCCCCGGCTGGGCCGTAGCCGTAACGGTCTCCCCTCTACGCGTGGTAGAGGGCTGGTGAGCCCCGTCTGTGCACCGCCTCGTGGGCGTTCCCGTGCCACGCCGGCTCAGTGGCGCTGTGTCCGTGTGGTGCCAGCATTTAGTGCTGCAACCTGGGTCCGGGCCTGGGTCCAGGGCGTAGGGCGACCAGGACGCAGGGCGACCATGCTGAGAGGGGGGGGGGATTACAGAACGCACCTGTCGTGAAGGTGCCGTCGTCGTATACAAAAATGCGCTTGGGGGACTTGCCTGCCCCGCTCGACTTCGGCGCCGCCGCCCCACCTGCCGTTTTCTTGATCGCCGTACGAGCTGGGTCTCCACCGCTCGCCGTCTTCGGGGCCTTCGGCTTCGGCGCCTTCGGCGCGCGGGGGCCCGGGGACTGGTGCGAGGTTCCTGCGATCGCCGTGAACCCCTCGAGCTGGGCCGCCTCGGTTTTGGGCCCGAAGACCGAACCTGTGCGCCGCCGCCAGACTGCCATTTCCTGCATCTTCGCTAGGAACTCCTCCAGCTCGATCAGGATCGGCTCCTCGGCCTTGAGCCAGGCGTGCAGCTTGCGGTCGGCCGGGCTCGGACCGTAGAGGGTGCGCTTGGCGTCTTCCTGGGCGGCCTTGATCGCGCCCAGGGCGAAGTCGTCGATCATCTGGTACGCGCGTGGCTGCTCCACCGCCGACAACGCCACCGCGTACGTCTGGAGGCGCTTAAGCTTGGCAATGAAACCGCGGTAGGTGACGCCCTCCTCGGGGGCCACCTCCCGGGAGAACCCGATCGTCTCGTACAGCTTGCCGACGAGGTCCTGGAGGTGGGTGAGCATGTCCCCATGGTGGTAGAGGTTCTTCGTGCTGTACTTCTTGAACGACGTGCCCGCGCGTTCGCCCCTGATCTTCAGGATGATGTAGTTGAGGGGGTCGAGCTCCGTCCACCGGAAATCGCACAGGAGGCGGGTCTGTTTCTCGTCGAGGCGGAAGAAACGGAGCTCGTCCGGGACAGCCTTCTCGTCCGCGTCATACGCCAGGCCCTGTCCCAGGTAAGTTTCCAGGAGGTGGCGACCGCCATGGAGTAGCGAAAGGTAGTCCGAACCTCCCGCTCCCACATAGACTGCCAGCCGCATGCCCGTCGTGGCAAACAGCACGGCCTTCGGGAGCACGGTGTCGGCGTCGAAGGCGTCCCGAATGGCGAGGAGCTTCGTGGCCGTAGTGCAGTCGCCCGCTTGGAGCTTGGGGGTGTAGATGGCCTCGAGGCGTGTGTACGAGGCGTCCGCGAGCGCCCGCTCCATCTGCCCTGGCTTTGGGCCGCGCGTGTCGTCCCCTCCCGAGGCGTCCCGGGTCGGCTCGCTCCCCTTGCTGACTCGCCGGGAGGCTCGGAGGCGCTCCGAGAGCTTCGCGAGGATGGACGTGGTGTCTCCGCCCGCTTCACGCTCGCTCAGGATGGTGCCCGCGTAGTCCTTGAGGAGAATGGCTTCGACATCGAGGATCTTCCAGAAGGGGTACTTCGTGCCTTCGTCGCCGGCGAGCACTAAGTCCCCTAGGCTCTGATATTCCCGGCTGAGCGTCCCCGGGTCGTCGAGGATCTCGAGGAACACCTTGTGCAGCGTCGGGAGATGCTGCTCGATGGCCGGGGCCAGCTTGTTGTGGACCAGCGTGGCCCACTCCTGCCGCGTCGCCGTCTTCCAGGTCCCCCGGCGCGCCAGGTCGAAAGCGTAGTCTATCCAGTGGGGGTAGGCCTGCTTGTAGGGGTCGGGCCACTGGGACTCGAGGAGGTAGGAGGCCAGCCGCTGGCAGAGGAAGGAGGGGTCCATCTTGTTCTGGGCCTGGTTCGACGAGAAGTAGAAGGCCTTGATCGCCTGGACGAGTTGTCCTCCTTCCGCACCTCCCACGACCACGCTGAAGGTCGATCCCGGGTTTACTCTGACGGCCTGGGTGGCCCGGGCGCCGACGGTGAGCGCGAGGTCCGTGTAGAGCGTGAGGTCGTTGGTGAGATGCGTCAGCGAGTCCAAGGTGATGCCCGCGAAGTAGCCGAACTTCGTGGCCTCTGGGTCCTCCAGGTCCCAGCCTTCGAGCCATTCCCAGCTGTCGGCGGTAACCACATATGTCGGGTTATGGTCCACCCTGAGGAGGATGGCACACCGCGTATAGAAGGTGTCCCGGTTCTTGAACTTGATGAGGCGCTTGTTTCCGTCCTCGTCGTCCTCGTGCAGGAGGCCGTCGTCGATGAGGGTTTCAAGCGCCGGCGCCATATACTTGGACATGTGGAGGCACTTGGTAAGGAAGCAGTGGTCGGTCAGGTCGTTCGGGTTGTCCACGGGCGCTCGCGCGAACATGGCCTCGATGCACGTGCTGGGCACGAGGGCCCGAGTCGTGGCGTCTGCGTCTCGTTCGCAGGCTGACCACCAATCTCGAAGGATGTTCTTGGTGGCCTTGTAGAAATCCCCATCGGTCGGGAATGAGATGAGGTTGTGCGGGTGGCGGGCCCCACCCCGGTCCTCGTCCCACTGGGCGTCGTGGAGGTAGATGGTCTCGTTCATGTTGTCGTCCGCCATGTCTCTGTCTTCTTTTGTCGTTTGCGCGAAGCGATATGTCCCTTCCACAGCAGAGCAGCTGCGTCAGGCGAACGAGGGCGTCTGCGTCTCCTTTGGAGGCTGCAGAGGAAAGCGCAGAGTGCGCATATAAACCCGTCTTTTCCGCCTGCCTGGCCGCTTTCCAAGGGCACCTAAAGGGCACCTGCCCTTTGGAGTGATTGGTATTGCATATGAGCCAATTGGCTATCATATGTTGAGAGTTGAAATGATCATATCTGCCTTGGAGGCTAAGATAATCACAAATCGGGCTCATGACCTTACGGTCATGAGCCCTACCTGCGGGTCTGATGGTTGCGTGTTCGAACCCACGCAGGTATCTCGAAGTGGATGGGGGTCAAGTACCAGTAAGGTCATGAGCCCGATTTGTGCGACCCCTTTTTCCTCTTCTCTTTTGCTTGCGGTGCAGCCGCGCCCCTGGCCGGTGGGGTCCGCGAGGGCGCGAGAGTCCCTCCCATCGCTCGTCCGGGTTTGCTCCGAGCTCCCCACGCGTCGCTTCTCAAACTGTCACTCCGCTCCCAAATCTTTTCTATCCTACAAGAGACAGGTAGACACGGAATCTCACGCGCTGGCGCGCGTGAGAAACACCGAGTCCACCTCAAACTCTTGCAAGAATAGGGATTGTTAGGGCACGAGCCCCTGCTGCCCCGTTGGCAGCCGTCTCGTCCCTCGAGTGCCTCATGTCCGTCTTCGTCCCTTGAGCGGAGTGACGGGTGGGTGGGTGGGAATTCTGGTGGTGGTGCTGGCGGTCGCGTCGCGATCGTCCGCGCCCATCACCTTCCATAGCTCATCCGAGAGGTTGTGCCAGTAGACGAGGTCTTTATCCTTGGCGCGGGTCCAGAGCCCGGTTTTGTCGTACACCACTCGCGACGACCGCTGCTTGCCGCCGCCGTCCGCGTCTTCCAGGCGACTGCTGGTAAGAGTCCCTGAGAACCACTCGTCAAGCTCCGTCCAGTACACGGTGATGCGTGTGCCAGGTGGGGCTGGCGGGGGGTCCGGCGCGGGTGTCTCGGGCTCCGTCCATTCGGCCATCGCACCGTTTTCGGTCACATGGAGCTCGTCGCCCCATGCCGCGATGGCTTCTGCCACGTCCATGACAGGCAGGCTGGTCGTCCTGGCCGTGTCGATGCGCTTGACCGCCATCAGTTTGTCAACCCAGTCCCCATACTCCTGTACTGTCATACGGGCGTAGATCTTGATAGAATCTGGGTTGAGCCATCGGCCCATTGCTTGGATGCGTGCGTCTGTTGCGCCGCACATCCGCAAGCTGGATGCCAGCCAGACGCGCCAGGAGTGGGGCGAGAGCAGGCTCGCGCGCGTGTCGCCCAGTAGTTCGCGTAGGACTGCCATGATCAGCCCCGCGAACGTGGCATCTCGGAAAGGGCGGCCGTCCTTGTCCGGGAACAGCGGCAGCGTGCGGCGCTGGTCGCCATGCGCGGGCCACCGCAGCTCGATGTCTCGGAGCCACCTGGCTGCGTTGACGTCATCATCGTGGTAAGGCAAGATTATTGGCTCTGTTCCGTGACATGTGCCCCACTGGTCGCATTTCGAGCCGCGTGGGGCTAGGCGTGCTAGATCGCCTTCCGTTAAGCGTTTTAAATCTCCTTCAGTCGGGTCGGTGATCGTCCTTCCGGCGATTTGCCACGTGAGTGCGGCACGATTGAACCAGTCGTTTTCGTCGACGTCACCTGGTAGCTCAGTGGATTCTCCTTTTCGTGACCCCACGCTCAGGTTCACCACCATCCACGCCGTGACTATGAAGGTGACCCACTCACCGATTTTCCACCAGGTGCCTTTGATTCGTGTGGTGCCCGCGCGGGCCAGTGCGATTGCGCCTCTTATGATATCCGGCGTCACGGGTTCTACCCGCTTAGGCCGGAGGGCGTCGATGCCGAAACGTCTGATGAAGCGTCGTATGAGGCCACGCAGGGTGTCTCTGACCGTCCCTGGGTTGGTCAGCTCCACATCTCTAGCTCTGAACACCCGTCGGAGCGCAAGGTAGTTTTGGTAGATGCTCATCGGCTTCGCCACCCCTTTGCGGGACCTTGGCACCGCTCGCTGCGCCCGCCACATCAAGAAAGAGGCGAGCTTGAGGCTCTCCCGTTCTGGAAATTGCTTCGTCCAGCTCGTTTGGAGATTTGGGTCGAAGTTCATCACTTGCGAGAAGGCCGTGAACTCGCGCAGTGCGAAAGCGTCCTTCGAGGCGGTGCGCGGGTTGATTCCGTCGGCGCGCGCCTCGGCCACGGCAAGTGCCATTTCTTCCAGTTGGGCTAGGGGGGCACCAATGCGTCCCGCGCTTTTGTCTCGTGCGAGGCGCTTCGCGAACTCCCGCGCAGTGTCGACCTGATCCGTTCGCAGAGTCGAGCTGCCATAGGCCGGGGCCGCATACGGGTGGATTCCGGGCGCGAGTGCCTCCGATTGTGTGGCACCCCCTGGGGCCCCACGCGCCAGGTACTGGTGGTTGTGCCCCCTCGCCGTGGGTTCTCCCCATGACCTTGGCCTTTTCACCCGTGCGTTGGCTGGGTATGGTGCAGATGTGGGGCACGTGGCCCAGGATGGGATGAAGCGGGCGTCCGCCGTGGGGGCTGTGTCGTGGCGGCGGTCGTATCTGGTGTGACTCGGGCCTTCGTCCTCCGTCGTGCGGCTTGACGCCCAGAGGGGGACGAAGCTCGTGTATTTGATGACCTCTTGTTTCAAGAACGACGAGTGCCGTGTTGTGCGCTCCTCGTACTTTCGCCCTCGTGGTCGTTGGCAGTTTGGTGCTGCGGCATAATCGGCGAGCCAGCACGGTGCTTCCTTGCTTCTAGGCTCGGCGTGCCCGTGGTGGGCAGCCAGAGGGCGTCGATGACACGTCGCGTGGGCGTCCGTTCGTCCTGGCGCGCCGCTTGTTAGCGCCAGCAGGAGGGCCATCGCAGCCTTGGACCTGCGCGAAGGCGGATGGGCGCGTGCGAGGTGCGGTTCGTCCCTCTTCGAGGTCCGGCGGTCCAACCCGTGCCCCCAGTCGTCGTCCGTGCCCAGGCGCCGCGCGGGGGCTCTGGGCCTAGGTCCAGACGGCGGGTTGCAAGACGAGGAGGCTCCTCTGTGTCGCTCCTCGTCGTAGGCGCGTGCCGCGAGGGTTTGGTTGCTCGTCCTCATGGCGTGTCCTGTGGGCGCGACAACCAAATACCTGGGCACTGTGGTGCGGAAGTTGTTGTCTGCGCGGTGCCTCGCGATGCGGGCCGCTGGTAGTCCGGCGGAGCATAGCAGGAAGAAAACGCGGTTCGTGAGGAACCGTGGATATGGGCCTTCCACGTGTGGGACACCAGGCCCTGCGTGGACCGCGCCTGTTTCGAAAGCGAATGCTGAAGTGTTGGCCTCACGGAAACCGCCGCCACCTTGGCTGTGCCCTTGGGGGTCCATGCTCGCGGTGGGGTCGATGAGCGTGCGCATGGGCGCGCCGTCGATATGCAGGCCTACGCCTGCGACTTCTCCGTAAGCTCCCGTGTCGGTGTGGGGCTTCTGAGGTGCTATATAGGGCTCATAGACCGTCGCGCGTGGGCATATGAAGTGGGCTCCTAGGAGTAGGAGGGGGGGCGTCAGCGCGCCGAGCATCGCCGCTAGCGCTCGGCCGGTCGGGTCGTTGGTCTCCAGCTCCGCTTCTATCCAGCTCCGGAAGAGATTGAGGGCCGCACCGTCATTGATTTCAACGAGGGCCCGGCTCCCGTTGATCAGCCGGACTCTTGTGAGGTCCGTGTTGCGTGGCTGGATGGCGCGCAACCGCTCTCGCAGGCCGTCGAGGTAGAGCGTGCCCTTGGCCGGCGGGTAACTCTCTGGATCGACCTGCAGCCTGGTCCTGAGAGGGAAGGTGAAGTTCACGCTGCCTCCTCCGAGTGGTGCGTGCCCTTTTCCTTTTTCTCGACTTCCGAGCGCACGTGGATCAGGTGTGTGGCCTGTGAGGGGGGATCTGTCCGACTCACAGGCCCCTAAAACCTCCGCGCCGGGTAGACGAGCGTCGAGCCGACCCTCTTGGGGGTGATTGGCGCGAGCTAGGTCGACGTACACGATCGAGCCGGCCGCGTTGGTCTCCACTGTGGCTAGCGACTGGTGTTGCGCCGCCAATGTGGTCGTGTGCTCTGACTTTGGGCCGCGTGACCTTTTTCCGTTGGAGGTAGGCGCGTCTTCGTCCTCACGTCTGGACCTAGGTCCGGACCCAGGTCCGGGCCCAAGTCCGGACCCGCGGTCTGGACCCAGGTTCCGCGCGTCGCCGAAGCACGTGCAGTCCTGGCAGGCGCAGAGGTGCTCGCAGTCGAGTGGCCCGCAGCCGTGGCACAGTTGGTCGCCGTTTGGGTCTGCAGGGACCCATCGTTCGCACTCGTTTGCATAGCATTGGCATAGCACCCTGGGTACGGTACGCCTTCTGCGGGCGTACCAGTGGTGGTAGTCGTGCGTGGCGACTCCTCGGCAGCGGCAGTTGCAGACGCATCCGCACTCCACGGCGTGGCAGTGGTCGCATAGGCCGTCCTCGTTGTCCTGATAGACATCCCCGTTGCAGCGAAAGGGGCAAGGGCATTTTGAGGTGGCCCCATCCCCGTCGACACAGTTGCGCCGCGACTTCCCTCGGTAGTCCTCTTCGGCGGTGAGCTGGCGCGTCGGGGCCGGCCTCTTGGCGCCTCGCCGGGCCTGCTCGTAGCTGGGCCGATCTGGGTACCCATGCGACACGGCTGGGTTGTCCTTTGGGTCCCAGCTTCCCCAGGTCGCCTCGACTTGCATGCTCGCCGATCCTTCATGGCGCGCGCCGGTTATTTGGACCAGTGGGGGGGTTGCGCCGCTGGAGGCCCAGACTTGCGCTGCTCCGACGCGGAGATATCCTAGCTTGTCGCGCAGTCGTATGTGCTCGCCGTCCACCCACAGGGCTGTGTTGGTGCCGTGAAGGTGGGCAATCGGCACCAGCCTGGCTTCTGTGCATTCGCGATTGGGTACAAAGGCGTACAGGAGCTCGTCGATGTCCAAACCCGCTATGGCCTGATCGACCGGGAGGTCATAGTCCATGGCATTCCTCCCCTTCGGTTCGCGAGCTGCCATTAGGAAGGCTTGGTGTGGATGGGGGCGTCCGTAGGGGCCCGTGAGGGCGCCGCTAGCCTTGTGCGTCTCCACCAGCGCCCGAGCGTGCATCTGCGCCACCGCGCTGGTCATCCCAAAGACCTCCTCTTGGAATTCTCGGTAGGCGGTTTCCGCGCCTTCTCGGTCGAGGGCGTCTCGGAGGCCGCCAGGCACCATGTAGAGTCCGCTCGCGCGATCCTTTACCAGTAGGGCCGCTGGGGCGCCTAGTCT
>Ga0115006_10001256_pt1 | contig 15520 bp, 18 predicted proteins | sample ArcOceMetagenome_3_FD_88943 | JGI IMG/M metagenome (GOLD analysis project Ga0115006, IMG submission 88943) | Marine eukaryotic phytoplankton communities from Arctic Ocean - Arctic Ocean- Svalbard ARC20M Metagenome | ecosystem: Environmental > Aquatic > Marine > Oceanic | place: Arctic Ocean...
CCTAACAAACGTTAGGACCCAGTAGTCTTCTCACTCAATGTCGCTTCGCTCCGACGTATCCTTCCTTCTTTCCCTCACTTCCACCCACCCCCCCCAGGATGGTTTTCCCGACAAAATCCCAACACATGCCGGTTCCAGCCTTTTAATCTAAATTATGTTAGTTGAATAACCCTAAGTATTACAAGATAATCATTCCAAGTCAAACTTTGCACTACCTTAACTCTGGATTTTTCCTCAATACTCCCGAACCTATCCAATCAACTCATGTTTCTGCCACCTCCCTCAGTCGTTTCGGTATCCCGTTGAATAATTTTCTTTGCATTCGTTTGCACATTCTCAAGCGAAAAATTTCAGCTGCTCGCAGTGCTTTGAACATGGTGTCTCACTTCCCCTCGTCGCAATCCTTACCTTTTCCTCAATTTTCAAGGCCTTGCGAAAATTCCACCCTTTTATTTTTCCTCATCTCCAACCTCTGTTTCAAGTAATCGCTTGCTTCCTTTAGCTCCTCCTCGGCTTTCTCGTCTTCTTCAATTCTCGCCTTGAGCTCATCGCCTTTCAATTTCTCAAGGTACGCCGATTCGTCTCCAATTTCGTCCTTCCCCAACCTTCCCTTCACAACGCCTTTGATTATCGTGCGTGCGAACTGAAGCTCTTGCTCGTTAATTTTTCCGTCTCCATCCACGTCGAAAAGCTCGATCAGGTTCTTTATGCCAGCGTCAACCTAGGATTAGAGGAAATGCGAAGTGAGTTGGGGTTTATTATGTTAGTTAAGGTGATACCGTGTTTTCTTTCTTTTTCATCCAATCTCACCTGTCCTTTGCGATCATCTTCATTGTCTTGTCGTTCGTTGTACCTTTGTGCTGAGATTCTGGATTGCAAGGCACCGGACGTGCTTGTTCTCCTGGTCCTGTTCGTGCCCCCTCCTCCCCCTTCAGACTTTTGAGTGTTGTCTGGCATGATTTCCTGCATTGCTGCCGTCTCGAGGTACTCGAGAATTTCTCCAAAGCTTGGCCTCTCCTCTGGTTCATTCAGCCAACAAAGCGACAGGAGATCGCATAATGTTTGTGGAATGCCAAGCTCTAGGAGCACCTTCTTTCTTGGCCTCCACCCCTTGTTTACCAACGCGTGGCTGACCCTGCCAACGCTGGGATTTGCCATGGTGACGCGACCTTTGGTTCTGTCAGACATGACGTTGAGGAAAAGGAATTGGAGAAGGGTCTCCCTCCCTTTCAGGGACCATGCGAGCACAGTGAGGGCGAACGAAAACACGTCAGCTGTGATGAGGGGTGATGATGTTAGAGTTAGGATTATGTTAGTACAATGCTGGACAGTATGCGGTCTTCGGTCCTCTCCTACCGTCCTTTGCTCCTCTCCTCCCATCATTCGCTCCTTGTCCAAACTTACCTTGGGTGGTGTATTTGTCGCCTCTGACGATCTCGGGTGATATATACATTGGAGTTCCAACCTGTGTCATGGTGTTGTTCTCGTTGAAGGCCCTAGCTTCTCCGAAATCGGCCACCTTGATTGTGTATGTGTCAGTGACGAGGCAGTTGTCGGGTTTTAGGTCCCTGTGGATGATTCCGGACACAACAGTGTTCATCTTGACATCATTGTACGTGATGCTGTGAAGGTATCTCATCGCCCTTGACAAGTCCATCGACCACTTCAGAAGCGGATCGTCCCAGGAAAAGTTTGACCCCTCAGTCCTGGCAAAATCCGACGACATTCCCTTTTCGCAGAACTCCATGACCAACGCCATGAGATCCTTCTCCCAGCAAGCGCCCACGAGCTGGACAACGTTGCTGTGATGCAGATCGGCCATGAGAAGGATCTCAGTCTGGAACCTGTCCAAGTTTTCTTGGTCCACCTCGTTTAGGGTCTGCGGGGGAAGAAAGATTGGTGAGAATTGTTGCACCGGTTAGGGAGAAGGTGAGCCAACGCTGTTAGTCATTACTAGTGTCTTCGCTCCACCCTCTGCCTTACCTTGACGGCAACGTATTGTCCATGGTACTTGCTCTTGTGAACCTCTCCGAAGGATCCCTTCCCGAGAACTTCCTCGCTCTCCAAGTCGCTGGCCGAAATTAGAAGCTTCTCCAGACCCTTCTTTGCGTCCATGGTGGTAGCTCCCCCGTCCAAACCCTTCTTCTTTGAGAAGTCTTTCCTGAAGGTTGCAATTTGGGCGTCTATCATGTCGAGCTCTGCCTGACTGTATTTCTGAAGCATCTTGAGGTTTTCGTGGAGCTGCTCGTTCTCCTTTTTCATTGATGCTAGCTCCTTGTGGTCCTGCTTGATCGTCTTCTCCAATTTGATGCTGCGATGAGCGAATCGAATGTGAAGAGCGAAGCGACGAGCAAAAGTAGTTAAACATACACAATCGTTGGATCTAAGCGACAGCAGCGCACCAATGACCACAGATGACTAATAACCTTCCGCTTGCCCTTCGAACCTTCCCCTTGCCCTTCACTCCTCCCGTCCTTCGCTCCTCGTCCAAGCTCACCTCTGCATTCTGAAGTAACCCACGACTAGGGCGACGACAACGATAAAAGAGGCAGCGATGGCAATGATTGCCTCTGTTGTAATTACATCTTCGCTGGCGACCGCAATCTCAGCTTCCATCTCGCAGGGTCCGAACCCATTTCCCCCGCAGAGAGAATACGTGAGGTTCCATCCTTCGAACACGGACGGGTCGTTTATGTCAGTCTCGTACTTAATCGTTAAGAAACCCCCGGTTGGTGTGAGTTTCACGACTCTCTCGGAACAGTCGCCGTTGACGTATCCTTCTTCGCACACACACACCCCAAAGACGTCAGCCTGGTTCGCAAAAGAGCACGACGAAGGTGAGGCTGAGTCTTGGTTTGGGTTGCAATCCTTGTCCCTAGAGCACGTTGATGACCTTCCCCTCACGGTGTATAGCACATCGCCAGAATTTCCATCCTTGAAGACGAGCTGGTCGGGGATGTGGCCCTCGAGCGCCGGGTCAGGTTCTATGTCGATTTCATTAAATGTGACAATAACTGATTCGTGCGAGGATGAAGTATCCTCTCCGATGACCCAGTCGCAATTCACACCACCCGGGAAGTTATCACCGCTGAGAATGATCCCCTCCTTGTTGGTAGGACTTGCTGAAATTACCACACTTCCGAAACAAGTATCCGAGTCGCAGAACGGTCCAAATTTTCCAGCTTCGCAGGTTGGTAGTTCGGGAGTAGCAACACTGGTAAATGACGCCGTGAACCCCTGATCCTGCCATACAAGATCGTCCGCGATTAATTTCACGGTCATCGTGGTCCCACTTGACACGAGCTTCGGTGGTGGCGAGAAGCCGCTGAACCTGCCAAGGAGGGTGGTACCATCGCTGTCGAAGACCTCAATAATATCGTTGCTGTATTCAAGGGCCATTGCACTGCGATGAGCGAAGCGAATCACGAAAAGGGATAGGGATAGGATTAAGGGTGAGAATTTTTGTGTTGGTTACGGAGGAGGCGCGTCTTGTACGGAAATACGAGCGCGTGTGGCTTTTTAATCCAATGCCGACGTTTTCAGCTAGTCACTTCGCTTCTCGCTCCCCCTCACCTGAATTCTAGCCGCACAACCTTGCCCTCGGAAGCTATGAGCTCCCAGGAGCACCTAGCAAGGTTGCGATGTTGGGTGGTGATGGTTCCCGAGTTGATCATTGTTGTCTTCCCGTAGCAGTAGTCGCTCGAGCAGTCCGCGCCGTACTTCCCTTGGGGACAAGTAGCAGGTGGTGTTGTTGTAAAAGCAACGGAAGCAATGAAACCTGCCTCTTTGTCGGCGGCAAACATTTGAGGTCTCCCATCCGTCTGCGGTGAGTGAAGCGAATCGCGAAAAGAGTTGAGATAGGGGGTAAGAATTATTGCGATGTTTACTGAGGAGGCGAGCCTTGCACGAAGTGCAAGCGCGAGCGGCTTTCGTTCCTAGCACTAACGTTCTCAGCTCTTCACTTGGCTCCTCGTCCAATCTCACCTGAAATTTGACAGTCAAAGGTCCAACTGCCGAGATCGGCGGAGGTGTCACCAGCCCCGAGAACACGGCCAAGACGTCCCCGGAGGAGTCAGATATCGTCAGGGTGTCCCATCCGCCTGCGATGTCAAGAAATGACAATGAGACGGTTGTCGTACCTGCGATGAGCGAAGCGAATCGCAAAAGGAATTTGTGGTGGGCGAGAATTGCAGGGTTGGTTAGTGAGGGCGTGCGTCTCTAACAGATGTACCAGCAGATACGGCTTTCGATGCTAACGTTGACGATGTGAGCTCGTCGCTGCGAGCTCGTTGCTTCGCTCCTTGTTCCGCCTCACCTGATGCCGTTCCGCTGTCGAGGACCCAAGTGCAGTCCGCGTAATCGTGGTAGCTGAGGCCGGTGAGATGACCGTCAGAGAAGGAGCCGTCTGATGAGATGGTGACCGTCCCTGAACACTGGCCATCATGGGGGGCGGTTCCTGAATTCGTGCCAGTGTGCCAAGCAAAACCGTGGTGGTTAATGGTTGTGTAGTTGGCAATAATGTTGTCCCTTTCTGTCTGATCCCAGTTGTCGATATCGGCGATGACTCCGTAGCCTTGGGATGCGGCGAGGTTTAGATATTTTGCATTTGTGGAATTCTCCCAGAGGTTGTCGGCACGCATATTTGTAGCGGCCTTGATGTCCATTTTGAAGGTGTTGACGGCCTTCAATGCTTGTGCATCGATTCCCCTCAAACCGCAGCCGATGTGAGAGCACGAGCGCATCTCGTCGACATCTTGGAAAAATAGACCGTTGGCGTATTCCATGAAGGATTCAAACTTGGCCTCAGTGACAGCGCCCGTAAAAGCCAAGGAGGTCTTCATCTCGCTCGAGGTGTATGCCCACTCGCGAGGGGTCTTACTTACGTATGCCTTGTTCAGGGTGCCCATGACTCCGAGTAACGTTGCCGTGAAGACGGGGTCGAGTCCAGATACATCAGTACGGGACGCAAAGCCATCGAAAATGGGTTTGTCCCACGCTGCGATGAGTGAAACAAGAATCGCTTTGTTAGTTATGTAAGGGAGGCGGTATGTCGCTTTTGCTGTTGCTTCGCCACAGCCGTCCTTCGCCCCAACTGTCCTTCGCTCCAACTGTCCTTCGCTCCTCGTTCAAATCTCACCTCCAAGTTCAGCGGACCCAATTAACGTGTGCCCTCCGTTGTCGGCCGCGTACTTTTGAGTTCCTCCCCACATGTAAATTCCGTCGACGAGGTCCGTATCCCAAGCTTCTTCGAAGGTGATGGGATTCCCGTCGGCATCCTTGATGCTATTGTTATCATAGACCTTCCCAAACTGCGATGAGCGAAGCGACGAGCAAGCAGACGTTGCGAGCGAAGCGATGGAGAGAGATGTTAGACATAGATATAGCACTAGCTGTCGCTTCGCTCCAGCCTTCGCTCCTCATTCTAATCTCACCTTGACCCCAAAGAACTTCTCAATAAGGAGGAGATGAAACTGGGCAGTTGAATCTGCGATAAGAGGCAGTCAGGAGCAATACGACGGGCAAGGAGGTTGGTGGTTGATGTGGTTGATACGCTATTGTGGGTGTGCTAGGGCCATGGCGCTCCTTTTTCTCACCTGTCACAGTTACTAGAGTCTTTCCCTCGAGATCCATGGGGGAAACGATGTGCTCTTTGACGACCAAGCGCTCAGCATCGCCGATTACGTCAAGCATGCCAATGAGTTCCATCTTGGACCCTCTCAGCTGAGCAGTAGCGATCGGCGATGAGCCGACCAGGGACATGCAGATCTGACCCTCGTCAAGCATCCGGATTGCGTGGCCTGGGAAGAGTAGCGAGAGTTCAAAATGTGTTAGCAAAATGTGTTAGCAAAATGTGTTAGCAAAAGGTACCCTCGTTTCTTTCTGATTCTTTGGACGAGTACTTACCTCCCCCATAGATGCGTTGCCAAGTGATTTCGTATCCAGTAAGCTGCTCAATGTACTTAGCACCGATCGCGAGGTTCCAAGGGTTGGACACACCTGGGTTGTCCCCCAGACGGATCTTCTTGTTAGCTACGTCAATGCAAGGTGGTCCATCTGAACCAAAGCCCTTGGCGAACGTCTGTGAGAAGGAGATGAAAATTATAAGGGCTGTGATGAAGATCCACGTCATTTTGCGTGAGCCTTGGCCGAGAAATATGTATAGGTACGCAAAATGACACAAGAGATGTTATTTTTTTGCTTAATGTCTGGTTCCACAGAGTTTAGTCTTGAGGGGCGCAAGCGCAATCTTTTCAAGAGAGTCAAACACGCTCTTTTCATTTCGAACAAAAATAACCCTATTGGTTTTTACTAATAGGGGCCCTCGTTTATTTCTATTATTTGGACGAGCACCCTGTTCCCACCCCTGGTTCTGCTCAAGCGAAGCCTTTGACGAAATTTGCCGTGATGTCTTCGTGTTTAGGACTTTCTGGGACCTCTATCTTTTTATCATCTCCACCCTGCCCCTCGTCCTCTTCCTCGTCCTCGTCCTCATCTGCGCTGCTTCCGACGTACGCAACGTTCTCTCCGTCACTTTCTTCGCTCTCTCCGACCCTCCTGATGATGGTGTAGTCGCTCAAGTTGGTGTTGGAACTGTTGGACAAGCGCTTGCTGACTTCGAGGCTATCCCTCCTCCTCATCTCGGGGGTCCCCCTGGCCCTTTGCTTCTTGAAATTGTCCAGCATGGAGAATTTTATGAAGCACTGCGTAGCGTAGCATCCATTGAAGGGCGTCCAGAATCCGATGTGGCCTCCGTACTTGCTCTCTATGACAAAGAGGTTGGGGTTTTCCTGAACGTCCTCCTCGGTTGGGTTGACGTAGTGCGGTATGAGGGGGTCGTTCTTACTGTTGATGATGAGGAGCGGCGTCTTAACCTTGCTGAGGTGCTTCGAGGGGGACGCAGCCTCGTAGTATTCGTCAACGCTGCGGTAGCCGAGCCAGTGGATGGTGAAGTTGGCGTCGAAGCTGCGTGCGAGGAGCGAAGCGGAGCGAAGTGAAGCGGAGCGAAGTGACGAGGAAGGGGTTTGCGAGCAAAGCGAGAGGGAAGGTGAGGGAGAGCGAGGAGCGAAGCGAGGAGCTGACAACGCTAGCTTTGAGAACAAAAGCCACGTGCAATCGTACTTCCGTACAAGACCTGTCCCCTCCCCAACCACCGCAATCGTCCTCATCCCTCATCCCCACCCTTTTCGCGATTCGCTTCTCGCTCATCCCCGCCTCACCTCTTAACATTGTACTCGAATAACCACCAGTACAACGCCCACGCGTTGTACCTGAAAATCGGCGCGCTGTCTATCAAGGACTTGTTGGTTCTGAGCTCAAAAAAATGCACGAGGACCCAGGTTTTGAGGGCCCCGGTGAGGACCAGGTGGTAGAGTTTTTCCATCCACGACGGGTTGTGGACGGCCGTGTTCCGAGACGTGAAGTCCCAGGGGCAGCAGATGCAGCATCCCGCCGTTATGTTTGATGCCTCTTCCGTCCTCCCTAAATAGTTGGCCAATTTTGCGGCACCCATGCTGAACCCGACAACAAAGAGCGGCCCCTCGTGCCTCTCCCTGAGCCACGCGATGACGAATCCAAAGTCCTTCACGTCGTAGAACGAGTACCCTCCCTCCCCAGTTAGCTTGTGGTTGAAGGCCCCCCTGTAGTTCATGGCGACGACAAGCGGGTGCCTCGGGTCGTTGTGGCAGATCTCGCAGCATGTCTGCTGGACGTAGCTGTGAGAAGCCGCGAGCGACGAGCGAGAAGCGACGAACGAGAAGCGACGAACGAGAAGCGACGAGCGAGAAGCGACGAGTAGGGGGGTTAGCGAGTTGCCTAGGGCAATGAATATAGCACGTCCCTCCAGCTTTTGCGATTCGCTTCGCTCGTCTCCGCTCTGCATCTAGCTGCCTTCGTTTCTTCTTCCCCCCCTCCCTCACCTCTCTTCCGAGTGTCCCATCAATCCGTGCACAACCAATACCACCGGTCTGTTCTTCTCATTCTTGTGACTCCTAAGAATCCCCATCCCGCTCCCAGGCGTGAAAAACAACGACGTCCAAAAGCTCCAGATTCCGCTTGGTGTCCCTCGCCACTGGAAGTAGTCCAGCACGAGATTCCCATCGTCTGGTGTTACAAGGCATTCCCTCCAACTGAAGATCCTAGTGCGAAAGGACCAGCTTAACACCGGTTTCGGGCGCATAATAGCGAGTATTGTGCTGCAGTGCCTGTTCTTAATCACGTACATCTTCTCGGTCAGGGAATTGTAGAGCTCAGTCCACATTGGATTGCTTCCAAACCTGAACGACACGAGGTCCGATACACTGTTGGGACTCAGCATGGATGACAGAGATGTGAACGCCCATGCTGTACCGAGGAATATGGTGCCAGAGGAAGGGTGGACCAAATGGTGAAGGATGTGGTCAAGCATGGACTTTAGACAGCCTTGACAACAGTGTGACAGAGGCTGATGGGAAAATTGAAGTCAAGTAAGTGCATACAACTTTGAAAAGTTAACCACATCCTAAAAAAGAAGCTCTGAATTTGTTCGTAATACGCCCGCTTAATTGGTCATCCCGTAATCCTCGTCCAGCTCGCTCCAGCGTCCATTTTTTCAAGTGTGACCACAAGTTTCCCCCCGCTAATTGTCCAAGTGCACCCATCAACATCGACCTTCGCGTAGAGCTTCAAATCGACCTTGACCTCCCCGTCGTAGACGACCTTAATGTTGTCTGGTTTGAACTGAGCCTTGACCTTCTTCTTGTCCCCGCACCCCTCAACAATAATCTCAACCTCTTCCCCGTCCTGAGTCCAATCGTACCCCTCCTCGCTCTTAGCCTTTCCGTCCTCCCCATCGTTGCTGGGCTGCGTTTCCCCACCCCTGTTAGTGACCTTGTTCATCTCCTGCTGCCACGCCAGATTCTCGCCCACAGCCCTCTTCATCCACTCCGACCCACCCCCGGTATCCTTACCAACCTCAAAGTCTACGTTCCTCATCGAGGGCTTCGTGCACACCCGGCCGACGAAGACGTCGCCGTAGAAGTTCGGCGGCGGGTGGTACCCACATTCGCTTGCAATGGCTGTAGCTCTTGTGTTGTTTGGTAGTTTCTTCAGCATACCCACCTCGTCGAGGTAGATGTAGACCCCGTTGTTACCGTTCGTGGAGGAGGGGTGAACAAGAGGGAAAGTCTCGACGGATCCCGCGGCCGCGACCTTGTTCATTGAGGCTGCGCTTATCTGTGGGAAAGAAGAGAAGAGAGAACATGTGGGAATAATTGTGTTAGTTATACGCATATATAACAACGCATCACAGGTCGTTTCTCTCCATTCTCCTCGTTTCTACTCACAACGCTCTGGTCCATCCCCTTAAGCTGTCCACTAGCGAACTGTTTGGTGGCCTGACCCTCCAACAATCCTGCATCCACAGCGACACCGTCTGCGAAATAAGCTTTCACGAAGGAGGGAAGCTGATCGCCGGCCTTTGACGCTAATTCCGAGGGTAGATACATCTTACGTATTGGCTTTGAGGTGTCTTGGGGTACTAGAGCGAACTCTACACCTCCTTGGGAGGAGAGGTCCACGGAAGATAATTGGGAAAATAACCTTGTATCGATATTTGATCCTTTCTTTCTATCCTCTGGTGTTTCTACTTCGATTCCATGATCTGTTAGGTACTTTAATCTATCGTCAGATGATTCAAATTCGGCCATATTGGGGAAATTAGACGGAATTTAAGGGAGTATTTTGAGGGAGTGAGGAGGTCTGTGGTTAAAACACCAATAAAATGTATATCTACGCTATATTTGTAACTTTATTATTATTTCCTAAGACAGTATCATTTATACCTATATCAATATTAAGTAATAATATTAATAATAGATATATTAGACATATAAATCCCTTCAATTTACGATCATCGACAAAGTCAACCGAGTCAAGTCAAAAAGGTGGTGATTATGGTGCTGATCAAATCACTGTATTAGAAGGATTAGATCCTGTTAGGAAAAGGCCTGGTATGGTAAGTTAAATAACCCCCATAATACTCAATACACCTCAATATACACACTATCATACTGGGCGGTAAAGGGGTGAAGAAGTCGTCATGAAATATTTAATAAAAGGGATTGAAATACTTACATTAATAATCCCCCCACTCGCCCCATCCCGCCCCTCCATCCAGTACATCGGTTCAACTGGAATAGCAGGTCTCCATCATTTAGTATGGGAGGTAGTAGACAACAGGTGAGGGCTGGAGTCTCAGCGATAGTAACTAACGCTAGCCTCCAAAACCTCCAACTAACCACCTCCCGCCCGTTGCTTCTCTCCTCTTCCCTTTCCTCTCCCCTCCCCCAGCATCGACGAGGTGATGGCCGGTCACGCAACCTGTGCAATCCTAACGCTAAATCCCGACAACTCCCTAACAGTCTCCGACGACGGTCGCGGAATCCCCACGGATCTCCATAGCGTAACGGGTAAGTCGGCGCTGGAAACCGTGATGACCGTCCTTCACGCTGGCGGTAAATTCGGGGGCGATGCATCGGGGTACAAGGTCAGCGGAGGCTTACACGGGGTTGGGGTCAGCGTTGTTAACGCACTGAGCGAGTGGGTCGAGGTTCGCGTTAGGCGCGACGGGGGGGTTAAGCAGATGAAGTTCAAACGAGGAGTTCCGTCGACTCAGCTGGAGACTGTTTGCGGGGACGAAGAGGTGAGATTGGAGGAGCGAAGCGATGAGATGCCAAAGTTAGCCTTGGGAACGAAAGCCGCAAGGTCTCCTATTTATACAAGGCACGCCTCCTCCGTAACCACGACAATCATTCTCGTCCCCCATCCTAACCCTTTGCACTCTTCGCTTCGCTCATCGCAGCTTGACAACGGCTTCTCTAAGGGTACCACGGTAACGTTCAAGCCTGACAAACTTGTCTTCAAGGGCGAAGACGGGGAACCTTGCGTGGAGTTTCAGGCCGGGAGGTTGGAGGGTAGGTTGGATGAGCTGGCATACCTTAACAGGAACTTGAGGCTTGTGCTGAGGGATAGGAGGGAGGTGAGCATTGGACGAGGGACGAAGGACGGAAGGCTGGAGTGGAGCGACAGCAGGAGCTACTTCTAACATCTCCTCTCCCTCGCTTCGCTCGCAACCCCATTGCTCATCGCAGGGGGGGGTGAAGGAAACGGTCTTCTACCACGAGGGTGGGCTGGCGTCTTACGTATCTCTCCTTACCAACTCGAAGCAGCCCCTCCTCGTCGCCGGAGAGTCCACAAAGAGGAAGAAGGCTGACATGATTAACGCAGCCAAGGTTGACTACCTACTCTCCGAGGATGGAAGGTGGGGCAGAGCGAGGAGCGAAGCGACATCAAATGCAACGTACTATATATATAGATAACTAACAACCTTTCTGCTCATCACAGCTCTCTACTCTTCGAGGGGTACTCCGACGACTCTGGGGCGCCTGTTTTCGTGAGTGCAGCGCTAAGGTGGTCTAACGATATGTACACGGAGAGCGTGCTGAGCTTCTGTAACAATATCAGGACCAAGGACGGGGGGAGCCACGTTGACGGACTCAAGAACTGCCTTACCAGGACTGTCAACCAGTGCGCGAAGAGGAGCGGGAAGATCAAGGAGGGAGACGGGAACCTACCGGGGGAGTTCATAAGGGAGGGACTGACGGCCATCGTCTCTGTCAAGGTCCAGGAACCTGAATTCGAGGGTCAGACGAAAGGAAGGCTAGGGAACCCGGAGGTCAGACCTGCCATGGAGCAAGGTGGGATAAGGAAAGAATCGAAGCAACGAGCTAGAAACGCGAAAACTAGCGACGAAAACCGCAATAATTCTTACCCATAATCCCAACCCTTTTCGCTCATCGCAGTCCTCGCGTCCGAGCTCACGAAGCTTTTCGAATGGCGTCCATACATTCTCAACAAGATCGTCGAGAAGGCTTCCGCCGCCCAGCAGGCCGCCGTGGCGGCCAGAGCAGCCAGGGACATGGTGAGACGAAAGAGCCTCCTTACGACGACAATCCTACCGGGAAAACTCGCGGACTGCGCGACCAAGGACCCAAAACAGGCGGAGATATTCATTGTCGAGGGTGACTCGGCTGCGGGGAGTGCGAAGCAGGGCAGGGACAGGAACTGCCAGGCTATCTTGCCACTCAGGGGGAAGATACTTAACATTGAACGAGCTGCGGCGGTGAAGATTTACCAGAACACCGAGCTCCAGTCGCTCATCAGTGCCCTCGGTCTCGGCATCAAGGGTTCCGACTTCGACCTCAAGTCCCTTCGTTACCACAAGATAATAATAATGACTGACGCAGACGTCGACGGCGCCCACATCAGGGTGCTCCTGCTCACCTTCTTCTACAGGTACCAGAGGCCGCTGATCGAGAACGGGTTCGTTTACGTCGCGTGCCCTCCCCTTTACAAGATAACGAGCGGTAGGAAGGTGGAGTACGTTTACGACGAGGATGCCAAGAAGGAGTACCTGGGATCCCTGGGGGAGGAGGCGGCGGCCAAGGCGTCGCTGCAGAGGTTCAAGGGGCTGGGGGAGATGATGCCGCAGCAGCTTTGGGAGACTACGATGAACCCGGACGACAGGACACTGCTGCAGGTTCAGGTGGACGACTGCGCGAGGGCTGACCAAGGTGAGGAGGACGCGACGAACATAGCCAGTCGCAAGTAGTATGTCCATCCATGGCTAACTCCTTTAACTCGTCGCTTCGCTCCTCGCATTCGCTTCTCTCATCACAGTCTTCAGCGTACTCATGGGAGACCAAGTTGGACCAAGGAGAGACTTCATCAGCAAAAATGCGGAGGGCCTCATGCTCGACGACCTCGACTTCTGAGGAAGAAGAAATGCGTATCGATGTAACCAAATTGTAACAAATAAATCTTACAGCACCAAAACACCAAAACATTCATCTTTAAAATTAACATGTCCCTTCTCTTCGTCGTTCTAATAAGTTTGGTGTTACACCAGGCGAATACCTTCAGTCTCATAGCCCGTACTCAACTTCCTCCCCGCCCCTCAACTTGCCTCAATGGTTTGTTTGAGAACCGAGCAAAGGGTCGGGTTCCCTCACCTTCCTCTTCCCCGCCTCCCAAGATGGCTTCGACTGCCCCCGTTGCCAACGATGATTTCACTGTGACACTACCCCCTGGTACTACGCCCGGTCTTGGGTACTCTACAACCCTTGCTTTCAAAAATGTGTACATAAGCTCGATAGAGGAGAGTTCCCCCCTGCTCGATGATATGATGGTCGGTGATTTGATGCTGAAGGTGAACGACGTGGACGTGATAGATCTCAGTTTCGACGGGGTTATGAACGTGTTGAATGCTGCGATATTGGAGAACAGGGAGGATGATGATGGTGAGATTGGAATGAGGAGAGAAGGACGGGAAGAGCGAAGGACGGGAGGAGCGACGTGATAGCAAAAGCAACATTCGACAGCATACTGCCTATCGGAAACATTCAGCTCGTCGCTACGCTCCTCGCATATACTACCTTCTTACATACCTAACAACCCTTCCCACGCTCACTTCGCTCTTTGCAGGGAGGGGTGTCTTGTTGACGTTCTTCAGGGGTGACGATGAGTCCGTCATTGGGGAAAAGACCCCTGAGACCGCTACTGTGACTGTAACTGAGGACGGGAAGACTAGGGAGTTTGTGGTGAAGACGGGGAGGAGTTTGAGGGACGTGCTCATTGAGAATGGCATCAACCCGTACCAGAGCGTTGCCAGGTACACGAATTGCAAGGGAAAGCAACTGTGCGGGACGTGCATCGTTGACGTGAAGGGCGGATTCGATAAGTGCAATCGAAAGAGCTTGGATGAGTCTTCTGCCTTGCGCGAGAACCAGGAAAGCTACAGACTCAGTTGCGTGACCTTCATATACGGGGATGTTGACGTCACCGTGAGACCGCCCGTCAATCCCAGCCAGTGGACAAGATAAAATAGGATCAAATTTCACTCAAGCGTTATTTTCCTATTCATCCTACCCCTAACACCATGTCAATCGTGTAGGCCAACTATTTACGCGCTTCCCTCTTCCGCTTGACCCCGGTTTCCTTTTTCTTCTTGCTGTCGATGTATTTTGCCGATCCTGCCCCGTGCACGACCCGTACCTTGCTCCTCATCTTCCAATCCCAGCCTGTCGCTTTCTCACTCATTATATAGACGTCGCCGTGTTCACATGTGATGCTAGTTGGAGGGAGAGTGTGCTCAGATGTTCCGGGCAGACGCCAATTGAAACGAATAGTACTCGTCGAACCAAGGCTCAGGCATATGACAACCTTTCTCTCCTCATCCCCGTGATACCCAATGCCACTTTTGGGCTCGAAGTAAAAGTTACCTTCCGCTTTCAAATCGTCAGCTTTGGGGCCGAGCAACTTAGACAAGCCCGAACGAAATTTGGAAAGGAGAGGAGGAAAGGCGTGACATGTGGGAATAGAATAATCATCATTGTGCTTTATGTCACACTCCCCAAAGGTGGTGTTGTAACGGGCACGCTTGTTCAGGGTCTTGCGTTGTCTAGTGTTGTAGAACTTCGTGTCGTAATCGAGCTCCTGTTGTTCGTTGAAGAGAGAATCGGCTGCAGAAGTAACCTCCCCCTCATCCTCGTTCAAGAATAACTCTGCTCCATTTTTCACGAGCATGATAGATGCATCGTTGCCATCCATGTAGGCCATAGGCAGCGCCCCGGTCAGATTGTACACTTGAGTTGTGAAACCATGACCTTTGACAACATCTGCAAGACTGGAAAGCATGGAACAACTGAATCCTGACGAGTTACGAACTCCTTGTTGCAAGCCCCCGACGTGAAGAATGCATGACTCTCCGAATGTGATGGCGTATCGGGGAGAAAAGTTTGACATTATCTTGAGAATAATTTGATGGCAATTTCCACCTTCTGGGACAAGAATAAAATGGACACTTTTTCGTAACTCAACGCTTTATTTCTACACTGCTGCGCACAGCCCATTCATGAAGCCGCCGAACAGCTTCTTGCGCCCCCCCTCTGTGCCCTTGCCCTTCCCCTTCCCCTTCTTCCCCCCCCTAAGTCCTCCCCCCTCCCCGCGTCCCTTCACGACCTTTCCCTTCTTCTTATCGTACTTGATGCCATTAATGATCTTGAGGTCTTCATCGTGGTTCCCAACGTGGCCCGTTTTGTAGTTCACCGCAACATAGGTTTCGATGCCGTTGATTGTAATGCTGGCAGGTCCGCTCCAGTCGCTATTTCTAAGGTCTGCGGTGAGAGTTCCGTCCTTGTCTTTGAAGACAGGGCTGCCCTCGTACTTGAACTTGCTCAACTTGTCCTTCATCAGCCTCCTGCTGCCATCGCCACCGGCCAAGAAATTGATCTCGCAAATTTCTCCCATCGGACAGTCGTCGTCTGAGTTGCAGTCATTGTCGCGGTATTTTTCAGTCGGTGAGGGTGTTGGAGATGTTGTTGGAGACATTGAGTCCCCTCCACTATTATAGCCGAATGTCGGAGAAGGTGTTGGAGATGTTGTTGGAGACATTGAGTCCCCTCCACTATTATAGCCGAATGTCGGA
>Ga0115006_10001257_pt1 | contig 15515 bp, 5 predicted proteins | sample ArcOceMetagenome_3_FD_88943 | JGI IMG/M metagenome (GOLD analysis project Ga0115006, IMG submission 88943) | Marine eukaryotic phytoplankton communities from Arctic Ocean - Arctic Ocean- Svalbard ARC20M Metagenome | ecosystem: Environmental > Aquatic > Marine > Oceanic | place: Arctic Ocean...
AACCTTGCGTGCCGCTTGCGCCCAGCCAGCCGTACAGTCGCCGGGTGATGCCCGGACATGTGTGACCTCGTATGGGGCGAGCTGGGCACGTTCGTAAAAAAAACATGTATTCGGAGAAAACACCCCCTTTAGACTTTGACTTACCTTATTACTTAACTTTGACTATATGACTATAGTGCACTGAAACCACAGATACTCGTACACGGCTTGGACCTTAGTGACCCGTAGGGCTTTACATATTACAACAAAAATGAATTCTCCCCAAAACAAAATAACAATAATATAAGTGTAAACATTGGCATTGAACATATCTACGGTAAAAGAACCATGTGTACGGTATGCGATGCCGAGTCTCCGTCACCACGCCACGCGTGGCTGACGCTCATCAAAGCATTGCGCCCGCCCGATGATCCTTGCGGACCTCCGCCTCGATCTCCGCTGGCAGCTGAGGCCGCGGCGGCTCGGGCCCGGCCACCCGCAGGTGCACGCAGCGGACGAGCAGGTGCGACGGCACGGCGTCGTCGGAATAGTCGGCGTCGTTGGCGGCCGTGGACGCGGCGTGCGCCTCATCGCACGCGAGCCACAGTTGGAAGCGCACGTGGAGGGCTCCGCTCGTCTCGAGCTGCTGCAGCCGCCTGGGCAGCCGCGCGAGCCACGCTGGGCAGAGCGAGCACTGCTGGAGCAGCAGCCAGTCGCCCAGCTTGGCAGCGGCGAGGAGCAGCTCGTCCGCCTTGGCCTCGCTCCCTCCGGCCAGCCACAGGCTGCGCACACGCACGGCGGGCTGCTGCGCGTCGGCCAGCACGTGCATCGGCTCCTCCTCCGCCACGCCGTCGCGTGAGAGCAGCAGAATGGGCGCGCGGCCGGCGGCGCCCCACCCCTCGGCTTCGGGCAGCACCGCGGCCAGCGCCTGCTGGACCTCCTCCGCCGCGGCCACCGGTCGGATCGTGGCTTGCCTACGCAACGTCGACCGCCGCGAGGTAGGGCTCGCTCGAGAGGAGCCCACCGACTTCGTCGAGCCCCGCGAGTATTCGCGAAAAGCATCCTGCGAAGCGTCCAGCCACGGCTCATCGAGCGCCACTGCCAACCCAGCGAGCTCAGCGATGCTGTCGTCACCGCCGGCTGCGCCCGGGGCGGCGGCGGGCGGCGCCAGGCCCCTCTGCGCCGCCAGCGCCCGCGCGATCTCGAGCTGCATCTGCAGCGCCGCCGCCGCCGGCATGCGCCGCTGCGCATGCCGTATGAGCTCAGCGGAGAGGCAGCGTGCCACCCACGCGCCGTCGCGTGCGGGCGGCTCCGCGCCGCCGTCGGCGCCTTCGGCGGGGGCTGGGGCGGCGAGCGCGCCGCGCAGCGCCGCACGTAGCGCCGCGCGCAACGCGCGGAAGTCGTCGCAGCGCGGCAGCGGCGCAGCGGCGCGCTGCAGGTGCTCGAAGAGCAGTGCCGCGCGCGCCGCCACCGGCTTGAGGCCGTCGCGCCGCGCGGTGAGGCTCGCGGTGAGAGGCGCCAGCTCGAGCGAGCGAGAGGCCAAGGCCGCCCGCGCGCGCCGCGCCTCTGCCTGTGCCGCCGCCGCCTGTGCCACCTCGTCCGCCTGCAACGGCCCTGTCGCGGCCGCGGCGCAGCGCACCACCGCCGCATCCGCCGCCTCCACCAGCTGCTGCTCGGCATGCCAGGTGTGCGACACCTCCGCCCACCGAGCCAGCACCCCCTCCGCCTCCGCGCAGAGCGTCTCCTCCGCGAGTGCCTCGCCCACCCCCGCCGTGTCGAGCAAGCAGTCGACTGGCGTGAGCTGCGCCATCGAGTCGGCCGCCACGTGCGGCGGGATCAGCCGCGTGCTCATGTAGAGCGTCCAGCCCGGCTTCATGCCCGGCGTCGGCGACGCGCCGCCGCTCTCGGCGCCGTCCGTGGCGCCGTCGACCAGCTGGCGGACGAGCTTGCCAAACTCGTGGAGCGAAAGCAGCCCGTCGCCGCTCTTGTCGTACTCCTGCAGCAGGCGCACCGCCTCGCCCGTGTTGTTGCGCAGCCCCAGGTCGTGCAGCGCGGCGCGCAGCTCCTTATGGTCGAGCTGGCCTGACTTGTTCTCGTCGATGCGGTTGAAGGCGCGCTGCACGTCGCCGGGGATGGCGTCAGGCAGCCCGTCGGCCAGCGTGCGCACGAGCTTGATGAACTCGGCGAGCGAGAGCAACCCGTCGCCGCCGCCATCGTACTCCTGGAGGATGCGCGACGCCTCTTTGGTGTTGTGGCGCAGCCCGAGGTCCTGCAGTGCGCCGCGCAGCTCCTTGGCGTCGAGCTGGCCCGAGTTGTTGTCGTCATACTTTTGGAAGGCGCGTCGCACCTCAAGGTCGGGCGGTTCGTGCCTCGCCAGCTGCCACTCGGTCAGCTCGAGCCGCACGCACTCGGGCAACTCGCCCTGCACGTGCACGAGCAGTACGGGCGTGCCGCGCGCGCGCGCCTTGCGCAGCGGCTCGGCGCACGTCTCGTCGCAGCTCGCCACCACGAGGTTGCCGCCGTGCGCGCGCCGCAGCCATGCCTCCGCGTGGCCGTGCGGGTCGACGAGGAGCGGCGCGCGGCCGCACCCCAGCGCGCCGCCGTGCAGCGTCGCCTCCGCCTGCGAGCCCTCGGGCCAGAGTGCGAACGCCCCCGATGGGCGTGGCGTGCCCTCCGCCAGCTCGGTGAGCAGAAGGGATGCGCACCGGCCGGGCGAGGCGGGCATCTGCAGCACGTTGCCGTCGTCTGCGCCGCGCGCCGCGAACAGCAACGCCGCCCGCTCGAGGGGCAGCAGGCTACCTGCGTACTCGGCGCCGGCCGCCGCGAGCATACTACGCCCGAGCAGTGAGGGCTGCGCCTCCTGCGCGGCGCCGAGCGCCTCGAGCACTCGCGCGAGCTCAACTTGCAGCGCCTCGGCCTCGGCCTCGGCCTCCGCCCTCGCCTCCGCGCTCGACCCGTCCTCCACGCTGCGCCCCTCCAGCGTGCTGTGCGCCGCGCGCATGCTTGTCGCCGCGCGCCGCAGCTGCTCGAGCTCTCGCTCCGCCGCGGCCACGCGCGACTGCAGCGCGGCGGCGAGGCGCGTCACCAGCAGGCAGAAGCCCTCGTTGCCCGGTGGCGGTCGCCACGCCGGCCCGCGGGCGTCGGGGGCGTCGCAGGCGTGCAGGTGCATGCGTGCAAGCGCCGAGGCGAGTGCCCCGCCCTCGGCCTCACCGACCAGCGCGCGGTCCGCGTCCTCATCGGCGGTCGCGCCGCTGAGCACCGCGCGCGCCACGCCCACCAGCGCGGGCTCCGGCCAGTGTGGAACGGCCACGTGCACGAAGGCTTCCGCCACGAAAGCGTGTTGCTCGGCCAGCGCCGAAAGCGCCGCACCGCTCGCCGGCGCCACCGCCAGCACGCTGAGCTGCTCGCGCAGCAGCCTGCGCACCTCGCGCGCCAGTGCGGCGGCGCTCCGGCCGAGCACGGGCGCCGGCAGCACGCGCGCATTCTCCGCCGCCTTGAGGAGCGCGATCTGCTCCGCCTCGTCGAGCCAGCCGCCCGCGTCGTCGCCGCCGAGCAGCGCGCCGAACATCCCGAGCTGCGCCGCACATCCCAGCTGCGCCGAGCGCACCACGAGTGCCGTCTTCCTCGGCTCCGCACACGCGGCGCGCAGCACGCCGCACAGCGCCTGCCGCAGCCACGCGCTCTCGTGCTGCTCGTCGGCCCAGCTCGGCAGCTCCACCACCCGCAGGCCCGCCGCAAAGGCGGCCAGCCGAGCGAGGCTCGCCTTGCGCGCGCCCCGCGGCCCAACGAGCAGCGCGTGGCCACCCGGCAGCCAGAGGGCGCGCCACACGCGCAGCACGGCGGGGAGCGAGGCGGCGAGGACCTGCGGGTGGAGCGGCCGGCTCGCCTCGCGTGGCTCGCGGTTGAAGCGCTCGAGGTCGAGCTGCAGCTTCTCAAGCACCTCGGCACGCGCAATGGTACCGACCGGCAGTGGGCGGTAGCGCGGCGCGAGCGCGGCAGAGCCATGGCCCGACAAGGAGGTCATCGGGGCGTCGGGCTCGCGGTGGAAGGCGAGGGGTGGCAGGCCGTCGGCCTCAACCTCGAGCAGCGCCTCGCTAGCCCAATCGCGCTGCAGCGGGCCGTCTGCCTGCAGCAGCGGCCGCAGCAGCAGCGCCGCGCACTGCTGGCGCAGAGGCGGCGCGAGGATCCCGTCGAGCAGGCAGGCAGCGCCCTCGTGCAGCCACAGCCGCAGCACGTCGTCCGTTTCACGCGTCGGCTCGAGGAGCAAGGCCGCCGCCTCGGCCTCGGCCGCCGTGTCCACCAGCGAAACAGGCACCTCCTCCTCCACCTCCAGCTCGTCGTCGCTCGGCGGCTGCAGGGTGTCGCTCGGCTCGCCAGAACCGGCCTCCTCGCCGGCCACACCCACCTCGACGGGTGGTGGAGGCGGCGGCGGCGGCGGCGCTGCGCGGCTCGCGCGGCTGACGAGGCGCACGCCCGCCCATATGCGCTGCAGCTGGCGTGGGTGGAAGAGGAGCTGGCCGAGTGGCGCGTCGGCCTCCGCCACGAGCGCGCGCATCTCCTCGAGCCAGATGAGGCTCTCGCGCGCGAGTATGGGCGCGAGCTGCAACGCGGCGCTGCCCAGTGGCGCGAGCGCATGCTCGGCCAGCCGCCAGCCGATGTTGGCCACGCGCTCCCGATCCAGAGGCTCCACTGAGAGCTCGACGAGCTGCCGCCGGAGCCGCGCGCAGAGCTGCCGCCCCGCAGCGACGCCCTCCGCGCCCTCTGTGCCCTCTGCACCTTCCGCGCCCTCCCCGCCGCCCGCAGGCCTCCACTCGACAAGGGGCGCAAGCTCCGCCGGCGCCAGGGCCGTCCAGAGTGGGCGCCTTGCCGAGCCGCTCCCAAAGACACCGTCGCCACTCAGCAGCTGCCGCAGCAGCGCGAGCGGTGCCGCGTCGCCGCCGCCGCCGCCCTCCGCCACGTCGTCGAGCCAGAGCGGCAGAGGCAGCGCGCCCGCCGCCGAGCCGCGTAGCCCGGCGGCAGGTGAGCGCGGCATGCGGGACAGCAGCGCACCCAGTAGCTGGGGCGCAGTGGCGGCCGCGCCGCAGCCAAAACGCAGCACGCCAACCGCCAGCTCGCCACCGGCCACGTGCCGCGTGTCGAGGTGCGCCGCGGCGACCATCGACTTGCCGCCGCCTGCCGGGCCGCTCAGCAGCAGCGGGCGCGGCGCGAGGAGAGTCATGGCGTGCAGCAGGGCGCGGCACGGCCCGTCGGGCACAAAGAGCTCTGGCTGGCAGCGCGGCGACAGCTCGAGCTGCAGCGGCGATGTCGTACCCGCCATGGCCGTGTGCCCATCCTTCCGCGCCTTCGTCTCCGGCTCCGCGGCCCACAGCAGCAGCGGCGCCGCGTCACCCTCCCGTGACGCGGCGGCGAGCGCCTCGGCGCGGCTGTCCACCGCGAAGTCGAGCAGCCCGCACGCCTCCGGTAGCTCCGCGTCGGCGCCTAGGCCGCTGTCGATCAGGGCGGCGCACACGGCCTCGCGCGCCGCGCCGGGCGGGCAGCGCGCGGCCACGCCCCACGAGAGCGAGTACAGCAGCATGCGCGCGAGCGTGATCTCCCTTTCGATATCGCGCGTCGCCTCGGGCTGCAGCAGCGCGTTCAGCGAGGTCAGCTGCACCTCGAGCAGCCAGAGAGTCGTCGCCACGCACGCCGCCGCGTCGATGCCGCGCGCGCCCCCGCCGTCAGGCGCGGCCTGCGCGCCTGCGAGCGCGCCGAGCGCGGCAGGCAGGTGGTGGCTGAGCGGCGCGAGCAGCTCCAACAGCGCCGCCTCGGTGCCCGCCGCGTGCACCTCGCCGTGCACGCGGTCCACCCAGCTCTGCACCTGCGCGCGCCACGCCCGCGCTGCGGCCGGCACGTAGACGACACCGAGCAGCGCGTGCGCGTGTGGCGGCGCGTGGGCGAGCGAGGCGGCCTCGATCAGCACGCGCACGTCCGCGTCGATCCGCAACGCCTCGCCCGTCGGCAGCTCGACACCCGGCGGGAACGGCCCGTCAGACTCGGCGCCACCCGGCGCCACCCGGCGCGGCACCCCTAGCAATGGCAGGAGCCAGCCGCCGTCGAGCGCACCGTCTGCCACCGCGCCGTCGAGCACGAGCCAGCGTTGTCCGCAGCCGTCGGCCGCCCCGCCCACCGCCGTCTTCGCCACGGGCAGCGTCTGCTGCTGCAGCACGCGCGGAAGGACGCCTTCGCGCCACACGCCACCCTCGAGCACGCCCCACAGGCCAGCGGCGTCGTAGCTGCCCGCATGCACCACACTGACGCGGCGCGAGACCACCCGACGAGGCCGCCATTGCTCCTCCCGTGTTGCCGCCTGGCAGGGCGCGGAGGGATGCGTTGGACGACAGACGTGGAGAAGGCGGTGGGTGGTCTGGGGGTAGCAAAAGCTCGGTCTGGGGTTGGGGGTCCCTAAATCGAAGGTCAACCTGGGCGGCAAATTTGGATGCGGCACGGGTGGCGGCGACGGTGGTGGCGGCGACGGCGGCGACGGCGGCGACGGTGGGTAACGGGGTCGCCGCTGCCGCCCATGCCGCCCATGCTTCCCATTCCTCCGCCCATGGCTGCACCCATGCCCCCACTACCCATGACCCCACCGCTCGACTGTCCCCCTGTAGTGACGAGAGTGCGGCCCCGCGTGGGGTGGGAGGCGATTGCAGTGAGGGAGGCGGGCGTGGCGCACATTCGTGATGGCCGCATCGGCCCCGTCGTTGGTCTCGTCGTCGTCGCCCCATGCACCGACGCTGCCTCGATGCCGCGGCGCCGCGCTCTGCTGCGCTGCGTCGTGGCGAGGGTCGAGCAGCACATCGGCCAGCACCTTGCGTAGCGAGCTCTTGCCCCCGCCCGCCGGCCCGACAAGCGCCACCAGCCGCCGCGCCTGCAGCGCCTGGGCGAGCTCATGCAGCTGGTCGAGGAAGCGGCGGCGCGGTTGCAGGTGGCGCGCCTGCAGCGAGGCCGCCGCCGCCCGCTCAAAGTCACTCGAGGGGAGGGCGACGCGCTGGGCCGCAGTGCGACGGGCCAGCGCAGCCTCCACGCCCGCCAGCGGCGGTGGCGGCACCACCCATCCGTGGCCCTCCGACCCTCCAGCCGTGCTCTCGTCGTCGTCGCTGTCGCCGGCGCCACCACTGGTGCCACCGGCGCCATCCGTCGTCGGTGACGCCGGCGCCGCCTCCGGCACCACGGGCGCCACCGGCACGACAGGGGGCCACACCGCCGCTGCCGCCGCCGCGCCGCCGCCGCCACCCAGCGCAAGATCGATGGCGGCGCGCAGCGAGGGGCGCTCGTGGGGGGGCGCCGCGCCGACGAGCTCGGCCTCGAGCGTCTCGCGTAGCGTCTGCTGCCCGTTGCTCAGCCCCTGTGCCTCCGCCGCCTCCTCCCTCTCCGCCGCGCCGACCATGAGGTTGGCCGCCTCCAAGGAGAACCCGACGCGCGCCGGGGTGCGCGACGAGAGGGAAGCCCGGTTCGTCCCCCGGGGCGTCTCCCTGGGCGTCCCCTCCCTTGTGGAGCGGCGGCTCCGCAGCGGCGTCGCCTCCCGCGACGGGCGGCCGCGCCGCTGGTTCGTCGCCACCTCCTTTGCGGCGCGCTCCCTGCTCTCCTGCTGCGCGAGATGCAGGGTGCCCAGCCGCTTGCCGGCGACGCGGCTGACGTGGAGCAGGAAGCGCAGCGAAAGGCGCGCAGCGTGCGGTGCGGCCAGCCGCTGCCGCAGTACGAGCAGCTGCTGGGCGAGCGGCGCGGCGTGCGGGCCCAGGTACAGAGGCAGCACCGCCTCGAGCACGGCGCGCGGCTCGGGCTGCGTGAGCGCAATCGGACGTAGCTGCCGCCGAAGCGCCGCAGGCACGGCCGCAGCGCCGCCGCCGCCGCCCAGAAACGAGGCGAAGACCGCGGCGGATGGGCGGAGCGCAACCGCTGTGCCTGCGAGCTGCACCTGCGGCCGGCGCGCACGGAGCGCGTCGTGGAGTGCCGCGATGGACACGGCGAGCGGCGCGAGGGTCGCGGCGGGCGCGGCGTGCAGCGTGTCGAGCAGCAGCCACGCGCCGCGCTGCGCCGTTGCGGAGAGCAGCCGCAGCAGCCCCGCGTGCGTCGCGCCGAGGGGCGCGTCGAGCCGCAGCAGGGGCACGCCCGCCAGCGCCGCGAGCGCACCCACCGCCTCGCCGCCGCCGCTCCGGCCGGGCCCGCCACCGCCGTGCCCCTCCGCCGTCGCGACCAAGGCGCCGCTGCCGACGTTGCGCAGCGTGTCGGCGAGGGCGAGCCACAGCCGGCGCGAGGCGGCGACGCGCACAAAGAGGCGTGCGGGGCCGAGCATCTCGGCGCCGCACTGCACGTGCCACGCGAACACGCGCAGCGCTAGCATGCTCGACTTCTCGTCCCACTCGTACCGGGCGACGCGCTGCCACGCGAAGGCCTCCTCGCTCTCGGCCTCGGCCTCCTGCTCGGCAACTACCTCCGACCACGACAGCGCCCCCAGCGCGAGCGCGCCGTGCAGCGAGCGCAGCGCCGCCGTCGGCGCGCCGCCGCGCCGCGTGAGCACGTCGAGGCAGCCGGCCCGCGCCTTGAGGAGGCTGGAACGCAGCGCCGCGAGTGCGCCGCGCCGCGTGCCGTCGGTCGGCTCGCGCAGCGCGGCGGCGGTCGCCTGGGCCCAGAAGAGCTCGCACGCCGCGACTGTCACGGGCTGGCAGCCCTGGATCGCGCCGAGTAGCGGGTTGTTCGCCGGGTCGAGCGCGGCGGCCGGGGCGGCCTCGTCGGTGATGTACTGCTGCGCGGCGAAGCGCACCGTGAGCGCGAGCTCCTTCTCGAGCGAAGTGACCCATACCTCGACCGACGCGCGCAGCCGCACCGGCCGCGCCAGCTCGAGGACCTCACCGCCCGTCATGATCACCGCGTCGATGTCGGCCTTGTCCCGGCTCAGGCGCGCGCTGTCCGCCGCGGTGAAGAGACGCGGCATCAACGGGGGCAGCAGCACCTCGACGCCGCCGATGCCCGCCCCGAGCAGCACGAGCAGCTCGCCTGGTTTGGGTGTGGGCAGGGGCCTCGGCTTGATGTTGAGGTCCAGTTCAGGGTCACAGGGTCCAACGTCCAAGCTTCGGTGTGCCTAGGGTCCAGGGTCCAGGGTCTAGAGTCCAGGGCCCAGGGCCCAGGGTTAGAAGCGCGAGCAGCTTACTGTCGCCCAGCGCGTGCAGCCGCGGACACGCCTGCCGCTTGGCCGCCAACGCGGTGCGGACCGCGGCGTGCAGCGGCGTGAGCGCCTCCGCGACGCGCGCGAGCGCCTCGTGCGTCTTGCCGTCGCCAAGCACCTCGAGCGCGCCGCGCGCCGCGAGCGCGCCCTGCTCGCACTCCTGCGCCTCGGCCGCCAGCCCCCTGAGCGCAGCCTCGGCGATGGGCAGCAGCTTGGCCGCCTCGGGCGCGACACGCGAGAGCTCGGGGCACGCGGCCGCTATGCGCGCGATGTGCGCCGCGCCGCGCTCGGCGTCGAGCCAGCGATGGAGCGCCGCGTGTGCGCCGCGCAGCCTGCCGAGCCACGCGAGCGCCACCTCGTGCAGCGGGCCGAGGTGCGCCGAGCTGAGCACCGCCTGCACCTCGAGCGTGCACTCCTCGAGCTGCGTGAGCAGGCTGTCGACGTCGAGCAGCGCGGGCAGCTCCTCCGCGGCGAGGCGCTTCGAGCTGCCCTTGAGCGCCGCGCCGTAGGCCCCGCCGCCGTCGCTCGTCGCGAAGCGCAGCGGCACGGCCGCCCAGTGCGCCGCGAGCGCCGTGAGCTTGGCGCGGTGCGCGGCCGTCTGCGCGGCGGAGCGCGTGATGGTGTGCACGCGCGGCAGCGCTTCCAACAGAGAGGCGGCGAGGCACGCGCGCAGCGTGAGGTGCACCCCGGGCGGCAGCGGCGCCGAGGCGAGGCTGTCGATCTGCGCCCAGTGCGACGCCTCGAGGCCCTCGACGCGCAGGCAGAGCAGCAGCGGCAGCGCGCCCTCCATCTCGGTGACCTCGCGCTCGAGCTTGGCCATCGCGCCGCTGAACTGCAGCACGGGCCCCAGCCCGTTGTCGCTGCACGTGCGGCGGTAGCCGCGCAGCTCGCTCTCGACCTGCGGCGGGTGGAGCGACGAGAGCGGGTTGTCCATCCACGCCCCGCGCGCGCGATCCCACCCCAGGAGTGCGCGCCAAAGCGTGCGCTGCGCCTCGAGCCTCTCGGTGGCGGCCGACAGGTTGGTCTTCATCTGGGCGGGAGACATGTCCATCAGCCGGCGGTGCAGCTGGTGCTGCGACGTGCGCTCGAGCAGTGCGGTGAGCTGCGCCCACAGCTGCTCGACGTGCTCGAGTACCTTCGCGGGCTCGGCGCTCGGAGCGGCGAGTTCCTCGGACTGCGACACCTGCAGCAGCTGCTGGCCGTCGGCCTCAATCTGGCGCATCTCCTGCTCGATCACGACGCTCCACTGCGCGCGCGACCCGCGCTCGGCGGACTCGGCCTGCACCAGCGCGTCCTGGCACACAGTGAGCTCGGCTGGCAGTTGTTTCTGCAGCAGCTTGACGGTCGGTCGGTCGATCTCGCCGACGCCGTCGGGGTGCATCTTCGGCCGTAGCCCGCGCGCCTCGGCCAGCATGAAGAGCTGCGTGGCCTGCTCGAAGCCCGCCTCGAAGCGCTCGAGGCGCGGCCCCATGTCGCGCAGCGTGACCAGGTACTTCGCGTGCTCCGCCGTCGACGAGGCGGGCGCGAGGCTCTGCTGCTGCGCCTCCTTCATCTGCTCGTGCAGCGCATTCGCGTGCCGCCGCAGCAGCGCAGGTAGTTCCGACTCGATCGCGCTGATGCACGCCTGCGCGGCGGGAAGCATCGCCTCACGCAGCGGGTGGGTCATGGCCGCGACGAGGCCGAGAGTGCGCGAGGGCGGCAGCGCGCGGTAGAGCGCGCACTGGCCGTCGAGCGCGTGCAGCGCCGCGTGCAGCGCGCGCAGCGGCACACACGAGAGCTCCTCCTCGCGCAGCGCGCCGTTGCGCAACAGCCGCGCGCACGCAGCGTGCAGCGCGCAGATCGGCCCGAAGTGCGAGGCGTGCGCCGTCACCACATTGTATGCCGCGTCCACCGACTCCTCGAGCGTCGCACGCGAGAGCAGCAGCGAGGGCTGCGATAGGATGGCGAGCCGCCGCGCCGCGTCCCGCTCCGCACGCGCCGCCGCCCACCGCTCCGCCGCGGCGGCGGTCTCACTCTCGCCAGCCACGCTCCCTAGGACCGCCCCGCCGTCCACGCCCCCTCGCGCCTCCTCTCGCCTCCGCTCCGCGCGCTCCGACCAGCACTCCGCCACCACGCCCTCCATCGCCTTGACACCCACCGCACCATCCGCCTCAAACTCGAGCCGCACCGGTGAGGCGCGCCCTGCCTCAACGACCCGTGCCGCGGCGCGCCCGACGGCGCGCGGCGTCAGAGGCTCCTGGTCGAGAAGCGCAGCCACCAGCCCGTCGATGTCCTCGTCGTCGCTGTCGATGTGCGGCGGCGGCTGTCGATGTGCAGACCTTATCTCGAGAGGGTCGGCAAACGGGCGGAGCGCCGCGCAGTCGGAGGCGAGACCCAGCGCCATCACGGCGTCCAATAGGATCTCCCCCAGCCCCGCCACCAGATCGATGACCGCCTCAGGCCCGGGGCTGGCCCGGATCGGCACCGGGCCGAGCAGCACGCAGCCAGATGGCTCGCGCTCGCGCTCCCTGAGGTCGATGCCCACCACCTGCTTCGTCAACTGCCCCCACCTGCCCTTGGCGCCCCACGCGGCGACTTCGCGCGCCACATCTTCCGTCACCACCTCCAGGCACACGTCCAGCACCGCCGGCACCTCCTCATCACCGTCGGCCACCTCGGGCTCCTCCGGCTCGCCCGGCTCGTCTGTCTCCTCGAGCGCCGTCAGGAAGCCACCGACACCGCGGCCGCCGCTACTAAGCGGCATGTGTCGCGCGCGGGGGATGCGGCAGATCTTGTCGACGGCAACAGAGGCCGCTTCCTTGGCCGCGTCACTGAGCGAGTCGTACTCGTGGCTCCACGCCGCGGCAAGGGTGAGGTGGCGTCGCTCGTTGCGAGTGGGCATGACTGCCTTGGCCTCCGCATGCTGCGCGGCCAACTTGACGTGCTTGATGTTGGGTATAACCACCCTCCTCTTCCCCACCTTGTTGCCCGTCCTCAGCATCGCGTCCACCGCCTCCTCGCCGCCCGCCGGCCGCAGCATCGCTGAGACATCGAGCGGCGCGAGCTCCGGCGTTGCGCTGGTGGGGGGCGCGGCGGGCGCGAGCAACTCGCGGCGGCGCGTGAGGCGGCTCGCAAGGCCGAGCAGCGCGCTGAGCGCCGCCTGGTCGAGCGCCGTGGCGAGCAGGCAGTCGGCCAGCCGAAGGAAGCGGCGCATGCGCCCGTGGGCCTCGAGGTGGCTCTCCATCTGCGCATAGCTGTGCCACTGCCACGTCATCGCGCGCGGCGGCGACGGTGTCGCCGCTCCGGCTCCAAGCGGCTTTCGCTTCTTTATCCCCCGCGCCGGCGAGGCCTCCACCGCCGCTGCGCCATCCGCCGCCTCGCCGCCGCCCTCCGCCACCGCCGCCTCCGCCACCGCCTCCGCCACCGCCGCCTCCGCCGCCGCCGCCTCCGCCTCCGCCGCCTCCGCCGCCGCCGCCGCCTCCGCCACGTCATCGAGCCAAAGCGGCACGCCCTCCGCACTGCCCCCCTCATCTGCCGTCATGTCAAAGGAAGGCATGACCGGCAGCGACGGCAGTAGCGGCAACATCGGCATCATCGGTAACGGCGGCGGCGACGGTGCCATCGCAGGCTCGATCTCGGCCTCCTCGATCTCGAGCTCGGCGATCTCATGCTCGACCTCGGCCAGCGCCACCTCGCAGCCCGCACGCGTCATCTCGGCGATGCACACACCTCGCACGATCTCCCGCGCCTGCTGCAGCAGCGCCGCCATGCGGCGCTTGCCCCGCTGCAGCTGCTCCTGCTGCGCCTCAACGAATTCCTCAGCCGAGCGGCTGCCCGCAAAGTCTTCGGCACCGAACAACACCTGTGGAGGTGGAAGTGAAGGTGAGAGCGGGGCGGGGGCGGGGGCGAGGGCGGGGGTGAGGATGAGGATGGTGGTGAGAGGCGACGGCGGCAGCGGCGGCTGGCGGTGCGAGAAATGAGCGCGCGGCTGGTGGCTGACCGCGCCACGCATGCGCTCGCAGATCACGCCGAGGTCGAGCAACCCCAACTGTAGATTCGGGTCGACTATGAAGGCCGACACACTCAGCGCTTTCCGCACCCTCCCGACGGCGCGGCCGCGTGTCATTGTGTGCAGCAGCTGGTAGGCCTTCCACCTTCGGAACTTAACGAAGAAGTCCATCGAGGTGAGCTCGGTAAAGCGCGCCTGCGTGGCACGGCAGGCACAGCTCAGTAGGCGCGCGTGCAGGAGGCATGACCGCGGGCGCAGCAGCAAGCAAGGTGTGGCGCACCGCCTCGTCGAGCCACGGATCGAGAGGCATGAACTCCATGTCGCCCTCCTTCTCGACCGTGACTCCCGTGGCGGAGATCGTGCAGAAGTTGGAGCTGCGACGGGCCTCGAGCGCCGTGAGCGGGCGCAGGTCGTACGGGCTCTCGAAGGTCGGCTGAAAGTAGGCAAAGCGGCCGGGCTGGACCTTTGGGTGCTTGAGCAACGTGATGAACTGGTAAGACTCGGGCGAGATACCGCGCGGCAGCTGCGGCTCAGGCGCGCGCGCGCGCATCAATGGCTGCGTGGGCGGCAGCAGCGGAGCGGCCAGCACTGGGTTGCGGAGCTCCGGCGCCGATGCTGACGGTGCCAGGGCCTGAAGTGGCCCGATGGTGCCCGGGCGACGATTTCGTCCCGGAGCAACCCGCAGCGTCGGTTCCGACCTACGCGGCAGCGTCGTCGCGTCGAGGTAGACGCTTCGTTGTAGGAAGGACAGCTCGTCGTCGTCGACGAGCACCATGTGGGGTCGACCACAGGGCAGGCGAAACTCCCAAAACGCCTGAATAGTTCGAGGCGATAGGCGGCGAACGTAGGTTCGGTCGTGCGCTTAACTGGGCGTACTTGTTGAAGTCACACGACAGGGAAGACAGTACAGTATATCCAAATGCTTCGGCTCGGCCGGTCACCACACCTTAAAGGCACCACACAACACAGCAAACACAGCCAACGGTCAAGGGCAAGGGCAAGGCATAGACTCGATGCAGGCCGTGACCTACGATCGTATGCCGCGACGAGCTGCAGCGAGGTGCATGCGCCCACTTCAATCTCATGCGCCACGGCACAAATCATGCGGCAACAAACTGCCTAACCGGATGCTTCCTCAGTAGGAGTACCATCTCTGCGTGCTGCTCGTCCTGCTCGTCCTGCGCAGGCTTGTGGCTGAACTCGGGGCTGTCCACACCAAGTGCGCGGTTGTCCACGAGCCCCTGTGGCGTGTCCCTGGCACAGAGAGGCACAACGACAGGCGCGGCGGGTGCGGCGTTCGCAAACGGGACCACGATCTCGCTCCGGCACGGGACCGGGAAGCACGCGACGGCGTCCGCTCCCGCCTCGGCCATCGGCTCCTCGCCTATGGGCGAGGTTTGCTCGGCCGTCGAGGCGTTGAAGCTGCTGTGCGCCGAATCGAGCGCGGGGGCATGAAGCCTCGCCCCGACCGCGAGCAACGAGTCGATAGCGGAAAACATGGCGGCCGGGCCGGCGGGAATGTGAGGGAACAGGGCGAGCCGCGCCAAAACGGGCCCCGGAATAGCGGCGGCGACCTTCGGGACCTTCGCGTGGCAGACGTGCCCAAGCTTCATCTGCCCGCCTGCCACGGCGTGGAGGGTTGGAGGTGAGCGCGGCGCAGCTAGGGCAGGTGTTGGCAGGTGTTGGCAGGGGGCGTGGAGCGTCGCGTACATGCGTGGCATCGGTTTTTCGCCACGCCCTCGGAGCGCCCCTTGACGCCCCGCTGTATCCGGAGATAGCGATTACGCACACTGGCTATGGAGCGGCCCGGGAGAAGGTCTGCTATCTTGCTCCACCGCGGGCCGTGACGCAATACTAACTCGAGGATCGCTTCGTCCTCGTGACCGGCCCAGGCCGCCATCTTCTCATGGCGCATGCTAGATGCAGTGGTGGTGAGGCGAGAGGGGCGGCCGCCCCCCCTGCGGGCGGCGCTCGCGTTCCTGGAAGCGAGCGATTGGAATGCGAGCCAGGGGGTGAATATCTGGTGTGCAGGCTCCGGTTTTGGTTGATATGTAGTTAAATTAAAGGCGTAAGAGGTAGGGCACGTGCCTGGTCGTAGAGGTGGTTGGGGGTGTTTTGTGTGTTTTTGGGGGTAGAAGTATATAGTAAATTAGGCCTAATTAGGCCTAATTAGGTCTAATTAGGTCAAATTAGGGGTATCGATTGGCCTAATTAGGCCTTATTTGGCCTAATCTGGCCTAATTTGGCCTAATTTGACCTAATTTGGCCTAATTATTTTAGGTCTGATTAGGTCAGATTAGGCCAAATCTGATTAGACCAAATCAGGCCTAATTTGACCTAATTTGG
>Ga0115006_10001260_pt1 | contig 15504 bp, 11 predicted proteins | sample ArcOceMetagenome_3_FD_88943 | JGI IMG/M metagenome (GOLD analysis project Ga0115006, IMG submission 88943) | Marine eukaryotic phytoplankton communities from Arctic Ocean - Arctic Ocean- Svalbard ARC20M Metagenome | ecosystem: Environmental > Aquatic > Marine > Oceanic | place: Arctic Ocean...
TGCAAACCCAGGTAATCTGCCCCCACAATTTGTGAAACCCAGGTAATCTGCTCGGACAAATTTAAAACCAGGTATTCTGCCCCACTTTATTGCAAATGACCAGGTATTCTGCCATAAACCCATCTTTATCTATCTGTCTGTCTGTCTGTATCGTACGCACGCGCCGCGCGGTGCGCCGCGCTGCCGTCTCCGACAATGACGGACCTAACAGCCGCCTCGCTCCCTGAGGGGTTCTCGGTCGCGCACTTTGCCAGCGCGCTTGAGCCGCGCGGCATACTCATAGTTGAGAGCGGTGACCTGCTAGTTGTGGAGAGAGGCGGCGCCTCCTGCATCTCGGTCCTCTGGGATGACGATGGCGACGGCGTGTCCAGCGCCAACGAGCGCGCGTGTATCGCCAGCTCAGCGGTGGGGCTCAACCACGGGCTTGCCGTGAGCGGTGGCTACCTCTTCGCCTCCTCTGACACGACAGTATTCCGCTGGCCCTACGCCGGAACCGAGCGCGCCGACCTCGGTTCGCACACGGTCGTCGTGCAGAACATCAATGCCGACGGCAACGGTGGTGCGCCACGCGGGCACACGACACGCACGCTCGTCTTCGACGCGGCCGGCCTGCTGTACGTGTCGGTCGGCTCGTACTCAAACGTCGACGCCAACTCCTACCGCTCGCGCATCCGTCGCTTCGACGGCGTGGTGGCGGCGGACGCGCAGCCCGCCGAGTTCGTCGACGGCGAGGTGTGGGCCGACGGGCTGCGCAACGAGGTGGGCCTCGGCTTCGACGCCAACGGCACGCTGTGGGGCGTCGAGAATGGCGCCGACAGGCTCGTGCGCAACGACGTTGGAGGGGACGTGCACAACGACAACCCAGGCGAGGAGCTCAACCGGCTCGACGGGCCAGCCGGCCGCTTCTACGGCTACCCCTACTGCTGGTCAGAGTACGCGCTGCCCGCGCAGCACGCGCGTGGCCGGACGTCGCAGTGGGTGTGGCCCAGCTTCGGCGCGACGCACTCGGACGAGTGGTGCCGCGACACGGCGCTTGTGACGCCGCCCGCGATGGTCATGCAGGCGCACACGGCGCCCCTCGGCATCAGCTTCTTTGGCACGCGGCAGGCGGGGCTCTCCTCCCCGCCGCCCTGCACCGCCGAGGCGGCTGAGGTAGGCGGCGGCAGCGGCGGCGGCGGCGGCGGCGGCGGCGGTGGCGCATTTCCGTGCGACTGGGTCGGCGACGCGTTCGTTTCGCAGCACGGCTCGTGGAACCGCGATGTGCCAGTTGGTTACGCGGTGGTACGGCTACCCTTTGACTCAGCGGGTGGCAGTCCGTCGGGTGAGGTGGTGAGCCTGCTTGCACACGGCGGCCAGGGAGCCAAGTGGCCCTCAGGCTTCCGCCCTACCGACGTGCAGTTCGACAGGCAAGGCCGCCTTTTGGTTTCATCCGACAAGTCGGACGAAATCGTGCGCATATCCTACAACGCGCCGCCGCCGCCGCCTGGCGCGCCGCCGCCGCCGCTGCCGCCGCTGCCGCCGCGCCGCACGCCGCGCCGCGCGCCGCCCCTGTCACCGCTGCTGCCTGGCGCGTTACCGCTACAGCCCCGCGCGCCACCGCCACCGCCACCGCCACGGCCACCGCCACCGCCACCGGCACTGGTGCCGCCACCGCCACCGGTGCCGGTGCCGCCACCGCCACCGCCACCGCCACCGCCCCGCACGCTGCCAGGTGCGGCGGCGGCGGCCAGCACGGCGCAGCTCGATGGCGCGGGGCTCGCTGGCGTCGTACTTGGCGCCGCGACGGCGGCCGTTCTCAGCGTGGCCGGCGTGGTAGTGGCGGTGCGACGCCACAGGCGGCGCTTTGGTTCTAGCAACGGCAGTGGCGGTAGCTCTAGGGGTACCGCCAGTGGGATGCAGGCGGCAACGCTATCGGCGCCGTCAGCTATGGCGCGGCACGCGGAGCGCGGCGTTAAGGTCGGCGCCCTCACCTGACTACCGCGCCGGGGGTGTCGTTGTACACACCACACCACCACGGTAGGCGGCAGTAGGCGCGTTAATTGACACCCTGCCGCCTGCGTGCTTGTGATGGGGGCGCGCACGGCGTCGACGTTTTGTGGCGCGCGCTGGCCGCGCCCACGCACACACCGGCGCATGCGCGCGGCATTTACAAGGCTCAAGGCACAAGGGGCTTCACATATAAGCGCACATAGGCTCATGAACATATATAACAAAACACAATGTATCCAAACAAAACAATTGGCAAGTCTGGCCCTATCGTGGGACTATTCGTATTCCTATGCAAACATACATGCACATGCAACATACATGTGCATGCACATGTGCATGTGCATGTGCATGTGACATGTGACATGTGACATGTGCATGTGCATGTGCATGTGCATGTGCATGCATATCGTATCTCAAGGAGAGTACAAGACAGAAGCATGGACAGAAGGCAAACCGCAAGAATCAATCTTACGCTGCACAGAATGGCACGCGATCGCGGAACTCCATCATGAGAACAGATGGGTGGCGAAGAACAGGCCGCCCAGCATCACGTAGGGCTCCGGAATTTCTTCCAACCTCCGCCGGCGTGCATGTTGAAGGGAGCGCTGGGCTGCCTGGAGCGTGCTGCCATCCAGCGACCCTTCCGAGACGTCGTACTCTGTTAGCTCGTCGCGCCGCTGATAGGTCACGCCATCAACGACAACCGTCTCACGTGGTGCCTTGACCATCACAGCATTCCTGCTCCGGCTGGCGACCTTGCTCGCGACTCGCCCGTAGCGATGCTTGCGGCACTCATACGCAGGGGCATGCAAGAGTACCAGCAGGAGTAAACACACGCGCATCCACCGGCCGGCTTGCGACGACAGCCCCTCGTGCGTCTGCGGTCGAAGATGATCGAACTAGCGCTCGGTCTGGAAAACAGGCCACTGCTGAAATGGTGCATTGGACAGACAGTACAGTGTGCCGGCACTTTGGTAAAACATACCCCGCGCGCCCCCTGCAGCGGCGGCCGCCCCCCTCGTGCAGAGAATGCCTCGCTCGGTCGGTCTATCTATCCGGTATGTCCGTCTGTTTGTATGTATGTATGTATGTACCCGCGCCCCCGCCCCGGGGCCCGTCGACAGATTGCTCTTCATTGTTCGACTTGCATCCCACTATCAACACCTGCTTTCGGTGCATCAGTTGCTTGTGCATAAAGAGCGATGGCAGCCGGACATGCAGACCTCAGAAAACTTGCACGCGCCGAACGACCGGTTGATTGGGTGCGTCATCATGTAACGGCGCGCCCAACTAGGGCAACTCAGCCAGGGGAACCAGGGGAACCCAGGCTTCTCTCGCTTGCACCAAATAATTCTAGGGCCGGCCAGCGCTCCACGACAGAACGCATGCTCCGCTCGCCGATATCACCTTCCCGCCCGGGCGTGGACGGGCCGCGCGAACCCGAGTTTGGCGTACCATGCCCGGCGGGCTCTCCCACATCTTCCTCGACGATCGCATCCTCGCATCCCTCCATGACTGACCTTGCTGGGCTAGCTAGTACGAACTCGATCGAGGTGCCGACGCGGAGGGGGTCGCCCGTCGAGGGCATGCTCGGCATCGCCCCAGCAGCGGGCACCGGCGTGAACAAGCGCCACCGCCGCTCTTACTCTGCACCGCTACACGGCGGGCGGTGGGATCAGCTGATCCAGCAGGCGATGGACGCCCGCTTAGCGTTCGGGTAGGGGTGCTGGTGGGCGACGGTATGCAAACGTCCAAGCAGCAACCCCGTAACCCGAGCCCTAACCCCCACCCCCAGGTGTCCAATGACGAGCTGACGGTGCATGTGCCAATGCCACCGCCCGAGGACCCCTACAACATGGGCGCCGCGACGGGCGAGCCCTTGCCAGCGGACTTGCTTTCCCCGCTCTCATCGTGCGTGAACGACTTCAAAGCGAACACGCTCGACAGCCCTCGTAGGGCGCAGCCGGCGGCACACCTCGCCGAGGTGGCGGCGCCCCCCCCTCCGCCAGCCGCCGCTTTGCCGCAGGCGACTGCTCACCCTTTCTTGGTGGCGGAGCTGGAGGACCTTGTTGCAAACCCGCCGCTCAGCAGCGTGATAACACCCGCTGCGGCTGCGAGTGCGCGGCCGGTGCGTAGCGGCCGCATCTGCCGCATGTCGAAAGTCGCCACGTCCTGGGCGGCCCCGCCAGCCCTAGGAAGGAAGGAAGGAAGGCTTGCAGAGCTTCGGGGGCGGACACGTTGGCCTCCCGGCTGCTCTCCATACTCAGGGAACGGAAGGCAACTGGGCGGTGGCGGGGGCGGGAGTGGGGCCGGCGCGGGTGCCTCAATGTCCCCAATGTCCCAATGTCCCAATGTCCCAATGTCCCAATGTCGTCGAGTTGCGGTGTTGTGAATCCAGGCGGTCACCGGCGCTCGCACAGCGAGGGGTACGAGTCGGTTGTTGGGCGCGCCGCGCCGCGCGAGCCGCTGGCGCCGCGCTTACGGCGGCCCGCCTCCAAGGGCGCGCGCGCGGCCGCTGACGGGATGGGCCCACTCGACGCGGGGCGCGACGACACGCAGGCACCGCATCGTGTGCTGCATCGTGCACCGCGTCGTGTGCTGCATCGTGCACTATATCCTGTGCTGTATCGTGCGTGCATTGCATCTTGCGTTGCAACGCATGGCTTTCGGACACACACCGGCAGTCTGACCGACCTCTCGCCTACCCCCGTCTACTCCGGTCGACAGCCGTCGACTCCCGTTCGCTCCCCTTACCCCGTTTACCCCCCCCCGGCAGGTGAAGCCGTGGACGCCCTCCGAGGACTCTCTCATCCTGCAGGGTGTGCGGCAGAGCGGCTGCCGCTGGTCCCTCATCGCGCAGCAGGTGCCTGGCCGCTCGGACAATGCGGTGCGCAACCGGTGGCACCGCCTCGAGAAGGCTGACCGCCAGCGGAGGGAGGCGCACGAGGCGGGGCGCGTCATCGAGGGCTACCGCTGCCGCAAATGCGGCCAATTCAAAAAGGGGCACATGTGCCCTGGGCTCGAGCCCGAGGCGGCCGCGGCGGTAGGCCTCGGGATGGCGGGAGCGGGCGGCGTCGGGCTCACCCCTGTGGTGGTGGGAGGCGGCGGCGGCGGCGGCGGCGGCGCGGTTGGCGACATGCTGGGCGAGGGTCTGCACGCGGTGCAGGTGGCAGAGAGCTCCGCCCTATTTCCGAACGAGCTCTTCGGAGAGGCCAGCGCTGGCGACGACTCCGGCGGCGAGCAGATGGACGCAGAGTCTATGGACGCCGTCTTTGGACAAAAGTCCGTCTTTGGACGTATGTGGCCGCGCATCCAAAGACGCCGCCTGTCACAAAGTATGGCGACGGTGCCTGAAGTCAACGCGCCGTGGCCTATGGACGTCTTTGCGCCTGACGCTGTCGCGCCTGACGCCGCTACCGCGCCCGCCGCCACTATGCCTATGGCCGCCGATGCCACCGCTGCCGCTGCCGCCGCCGCCGCCACAGCCGCAGCCGCCGCCGCCGCCGCCGCCGCCACAGCCGCAGCCGCAGCCGCAGCCGCAGTCGCAGCCGTACCGGCGGGCGCGCGCGCGCCGCAGCTTGCGCTGCCCGTGCCGCCCGCGCCCCGAGCTGGCGGCCCCTTTCTTCCCGCCACGATGCCAACCTTGCTGCAGATGCCGCTGCAGGCTGGCGGCCCGCCCGGCCACTCGGGCGTACCCTTTTGCCCGTCGGTCAGCGCCGCGCTCGCAGCTGCTGCTGCCGCGAACGCCGCCGCCTCGGCCGCTGCCGCCCCGGTCACCTCCGCCACCGAGGCCACAGCCGCCGCCAACGCCGCAACCGCCGCCAATGCCGCCGCCGCCGCCGCCGCCTCCGTGGGCAAGTCGGTGCCACTAGTTAGTGTCGCGCGGCCGCACGATAGGCCGCACGAGCCCGAGCTCTTGTCACCGGTGGCCGCGGCACCGGTGGCCCATGCGAGCGCAGCTGCTGCCCTGCTGTCCCACAACACGCTCGCCCCCTCGCCCTTCGGCGGCGACGTGCTTGACGCCTTCCTCGCCTTCGATGAGAACGAAATACCCATCATCGTCTGATCACAAGAATAGGACGCGCCGCGTTGACCGCGGCGTATGGAATGTCTAAGACCAACGTATGCACAGATTACTTGGGAACGTTGCTCTCACACGTGAGAAGGGCATGTGCATTTTGTACTTGATCAAGTATGTGATCAAAGGTGTAAAATAGTTGTTTTGTGTGTGTTTTTGTGTGTGTTCCGTTACGACGTGATTTTTGCCGGGTCGCTTGGGGAGGGGGCCCTATCTCGCCCCCCCCCTGCGTCGCCGAAGTTTCTGCAAAACGGCTCGGCTTCCAAGAGGTCCATTTTCTTTCGTGGCCACGCAGACCAAGCACCAAGACGGCGCCGAGACCCAGCACCAAGAGGGCGCGCTGGCGCTGGCCACGAAAGAAAATGGACCTCTTGGAAGACCTGGGGTTCGCGCTCGATGACGACGACGACGACGATAACGACCGCGACGACGGCCCGTTCGATAGCTCGGACGTGTTGCTTGCGGCAAGGCGGTTCAAGAGCGGACGCAGCGCCGCTCAACTCGTGTATGGCGACGGCACTCTCAACGTCGGCACAGGTGCAATGAGTCTCGACTGGGGAAAGGCGGTCGATCGCATGCTCTCCACAGGCGCACCGGACGATCGCGTCGAGCTCGCCCGTGCGCTCGGCCAGATGGCGCGCGTGGCGTCGCACGCTGACCCAATGCGAGCGGCGGGTGTGGTGGCGGCGATGGCCGAGCTGCTGATGCACGACGCCGACGATGGTGTGGTAGTGGCGGCGGCCGAGGCGCTCGGTCACCTGTGCTGTGCCAATGCAGCCAACCGGGACGCGGCGGCCGAGGCGGGTGTGGTCCCTAGGCTCCTGCAGATGCTCGGTGGCGATCTGGGCACCGAAGGCGGCGTCACCGCCGTCGGCGCGGCGGCGGCGGCGCTGCGCAACCTCACGTACCAGCACGACGCCAACCAGGCGGCGCTCTGCGCGGGAGGCGGGATGGAGCTGCTGCTGCGTGTCGTCGCCACGGGCGAGCGCCGCTAAGGGGACCCAAGCGAGATAGGGATTGGATCGGGCTGGGGTCACAACCCGACCAGCGAGCCTGACGGTCATCCCACCCCAACCCCGACCGTATACCAGGCGAGCCGCCCGCGCCGCCGCCTACCGGCTCGCCGCAGCGCGAGGCGGCGTACCGCGCCGCCGCCGCACTCGAGAACCTCTCGTCCTCGGATGCCAACACGGCGCGCATCGTCGCGGCGCGCGTCGTGCCCGCGATACAGGCGCTGCTGCTCGGCACGCAGGCCGCGGCGGTGAGCGCTAAGTCGGCGAAGAAGGGCCGCGCCATGCTGCTCAACCTCGTGCTACTCGACGGCGCACGTGCGGCGGCCGCCGCCGCCGACGCCGCCGACGCCGATGCTGCCGCTGCCGCCGACGGCGCCGACGCCGACGCCGACGCCAACGCCACCACCAGCGCCAGCGGTTACGGCGGCGCAGCCGAGGCCGTGCCGTCGCCGCCGCAGCAGCAGCACGGCACAGCGATGGCCGGCGCCGCGCTCGCGCCGGCGGCCGAGGCGGCCGGAGCGGCGGTGGTGGCGACGCCGCTCACGGACCCGCGGCGGCCGCGGACGCTCGCGCTCGACGTGCTGCCGGGCGGCGCGGTGCGCGCGCAGCTGCTGCTCTCCGACGGCGCACAGCTCGCACGGCTGCGCGTGGACGCTGGCGCTCTGCACGGCGCGCGCGTGAGCGTGCGTGCGAGGGTGGCCACGCTGCGGCGGCGGTCTGCTGGCCTCGCATTTGCAGACCTGACCGCCGGCGGCGAGCGGCTTCAGACCGCGGTGGAGGGCGATGTGCTCTGCCTGGACAGCCCCGGACAGCTGGCGCTGCGGCCGGGCTCGAGCGTGCGTGTGACGGGCACACTCGGCGTCTCGCGCCAGGGCCTCTCTCGGCTGGTTGAGAACCGGGTTCTCGTCTTGAGCGTAGCTTGCACGGTGGCGACAGCGCCTCTAGAGCCCAGCCTCCCAGCCTCCCTGACGGCCTAGGGCGAGCTCTTTCGCCCCGGAGCGCCACCCTGGCCCCGGAGGCGCCTCGAGGGCCGCCGGGATGCCCGTCTCAAATACGTCTCAGAGCGGCCTCAAGTTGAGGGACTTTTCCATCTTCCACCGAGCAGGCCGCCTCGCGCTGTTCGCCAACCGCATCGCGCTGCTCTCGCTGCCCACCGAACCCGGCGTGCTGGTGTGCGTGATGCGGCAGGTCGCCGCCGGCGCGCTCGACGCAACGAGCGCCGCCACCGTACTTGGCTGCTCCGTCGGCGCGCTCGAAGAGGCACGCGCGGCCTTCGAAGGCTGTGGCGCCTTGGCGTTGCGCCGTAGCAGTACCAGCACGCAGGCCGATGGGATGGAACTGCAGGCAGAGCGGCGCTTCGCGGCGGCGCTCGAGGCGGCGCTGCGTGGCGGCCGTCGCGAGAATTGCGCGAGCCGCCGCGGCGCGCCGCCGCCGCGCGCTGAGGAGCTTGCCGCGATTGGCGCACTGGACCAGGCGCACTGCCGCTGGGACGCCGTGCCATCGTGGGAGCTTGCGCCGCCCGAGGCAGTGGTCGGTGAGGTCGGTGAGGCTAGTGAGGCGGAGGGCGTGGGCGAGCCTGCGACCGGCTGCGACTCTGATGAGCAGCAGGAGCCGCAGCAGCGCTGGGTGCTCGGCGGCAGCGCCGCGGCGTCGGCCGAGCGCGCGGCGCATCTGCGCTACGTGCGCGAGAAGAGCGAGCCGGCACTGCGGTGGGCGCTGCACCAGGCGGGGCTGCTGCTGGAGCGCCGCCGTCAGACCGCCACAACGCCGCCGCGCGTGCTCCTCGACATTGGCTGCGGCCGCGGCGACCTCACCCTCGCCCTCGCGCGCGCCCACCCCGCGCTGCGGCTCGTCGGGCTCGACTCCAACGCGTGCGCGCTCGCCGCCGCGCGCGCGCGCGCCGAGGCCGCGGGGCTGCGTAACGTGCGCTTCGTGCTGCTCGAGGCGGCGCGGCTGCAGCTGCAGCTGGCGGGCGGCGGGCGCAGCGGCGAGCTGGCGGCGCTCCTCGAGGAAGGGGTGGACGTCGTGGTGGCGCTGCGCGCGTGCGGCGGGCTGGGCGACGCCGCGCTCTCGCTCGCGAGCAGCCGGGGCGCCTCGGCGCTGGTGTGGCCGTGCTGCTTCGCCAAGCACGAGCAGCTCTGCCCCGCCGACGCGAGCTGGGGCCTCGACGAGCCAGAGCGGCAGTGGCTCTGCCAGCTTGCCGACGGCGGCGACGAGTCGGAGCTGGCGGCGCCCGCGCAGCGCGTGGTCGGCTGCTTGCGGCTCGGCGCGGCGGCGCGGCGGCGGCCCACGGCGCGGCTCGGCCTCCGGAGGGCCCCGCCGGGGCTGGCGACGCAGAGCATCGTGCTGTGGGTTGAGGACCCGGCGCTGTAAAAAAAAAGAGAAAACATGTAATGTTAGGATGGCGCGGGAAAAGAAAAGGAAAAGAGGAACAGAAAAAGCGGAAAAGTCAAAAGAGCGTCGTGTTGCGTGTTGGCGAGATGCAGATGGACGCAGATGGATTGATAGTGCATTCTTGTAAGTTTTCGTGTTGCCGGGCGTTTTTTTACGTGCGTATGTGGTTCACTAGTTGTATGGTTTTTCAATGGGAATTTATTTTCGTTATAGACATTACGTGCGTATGTGGCTCACTAGTTGCATGATTGTTGGTTTGGATCGGTAGTCGTGGAGCGTTTCTGGGTGTGGATTCAAACCAATTGAATCTTTGAGGGTATACCGGGTGCCTTTCTTCGGGGGGAGGGGCCCTGTCTGGCCGGGGCGCGGGAGTTCCACCGCGTTGTCCCCCGGTCCAAGTAGCGAGCACCCCGCGGCTTGGAGTCAAGCACCGGACTGGTCTTCACATGGCATGCCAATTTGCCAATGACCGAGGGCCTTGCGCGTGAGGACTCGCCGTAGCGACCCACGACGGCCGCCCTCTGTCGGTTTTTTTGTTTGCGAATGTAGTTTGATACTTTGATTAGGTTTCACGTGATACCTCTATCTATCTTATCTTATCTTATCTTGTTCTGTTGAGAGATAAGAGATATCTTATCTTATTATCTCTTCTTATCTGTTCTGTTGAATTCGCACGCTCGTCCGCTGGAAATTCCAGCGAAGTTCCAAAACTTGCTGAATTGGCCTCTCAAGGCAACGATGGTCTCTCAAGGCAACGCCAAGTTCCAGCAGCTGGCCGAGGCCGCCACCGGCTTCCGCTTCGGCAAGCGCGAGTTCGTCGATTCGGGCACAATCAACTTTGTGCTGCGGCGCAGGACGGCCAAGGCCAAGTTCGTCCGCGTGCCGCACAACGTGCGCACCGCGGCACTCGTGGCCGAGTTGGGTCCCAACTGGGGCTTCAACGTGCCACCGGCACCTGGCTCTTCGTCGTCGTCGCTGTCGTCGTCGTCGTCGCCGCCGCCTTCTTGCATCCTACGCATCACTGGCGGCCCGCAGGGCCTGGCGCCAGGCATGGTCGACGGCTTCAGCGAAGGCGTGGTCCATGCGGCGGGACTTTGCCACGCGCTGACGCTGACCAACGGGCTGGACGCGGGCGTCGTCGCCGCCATCGGCTCGGTGCACGAGCGGCAGCAATACAAGTGGGACGCCCCACTCATCGGCTTTGTCCCATGGGACAGCGTGCAGGGCCGCCATCAGCTGCTCGGCACAGCCGACATGCGCAAGCTCTCGAAGCGCGTCTACAAAGAGTCGCAAGGTGATGGCACCGCCACCTGCCTCGAGCCAAACCATACGCACTTTCTGCTCGTCGGCGGCCCGCCGCCCCCGCGCCCGGCCTCGAAGTTTGACGTGGCTGCGGTGGCTCGGCTGTGCTGCAAGGGGTCCGCCGACAGCGCGGCGCAGAAGCTGCAGGCGGCGGCGCGTGGCGTCTCCAGTAGCACGGCGGCGGATCTATTCTCGTCTTCGTCGCAACAGGTGCAGGCGCTAGTGGACGACCTCGAGCGCGACTTGGCCGCCCTGTACAAAGCACACCGCGTGCTGCTGCTCTGCGGCGGCGACGAGGCCACCCTGTCCGAGCTGATCGCCTTCCTCCGCTCCGACAGCAGCAGCATCGCCGTCGTCGCCGAGAACATCGAACCTGGCCTCGCAGGCTTCTTAGACAAGGAGCGCGGCACACCGGCGCGCCTCTCGGACGCCCTCGCCAAGTGGGTACGCGGCGAGATGCTGCCCGAGGCTTGGGCCGCGCACCGCCACGACTTCGACGAGGTCAGACGCCTCGCCAGCCGCGGCGGCCATCCTCACAGCCACGCTGAGTGTGAGTGGACGCGGCTCATCGTGGCTCCGTGTGAGGAGACTTCACCGGGCGAGGCCCCCGAGTTGGGCGGAACGCCGGGTGCAAAATCGTGGGCCGTTGCCCCGCGCCGCATGGCCTCCGGCTGTCCTCCTTCTGCGGCACGTGGGCTGGCCACGCCGTATTATCGCCGTGCCGGGAGCGCCGGTGCTGCTCGCCGCGGTGCCGCTTCGCACGAGCCCTGAGCAGAGCTGAAGGCCCTCGCGCAACCCTGTGTTACCCTCACCCAGGCGAGGCGCTGCTCGACGCGGTGCTGCGGCAGGAGCCAAGCGCTGAGGGGAGGCTGCGGCTGCAGGTGGCGTGGCAGAACGCCGACGGCATCGACAACATCCTCACGGCGATGCCCGCGTGGGACAAGGGGCGGCAGCACGTGCTGAGCTGTGTGCTGCAGCAGTGCCTCGAGGCGCAGTACAGCGCTGGGGTTTCGGTAGCGCTCTCGCACGGCGCTAATCCCGCGGTCGACTTGCGCAAGCTGTGCAAAATGCTCAGCGATCCCGTGCTCAGCCGCTACCCCGCGCTCTTCCCGCACTTTGTGGCTGACGCCCGCGACACCGGCAAGGGCAAGGCGGCGGACGCCGACGCCGACGCCGACGCCGACGCTGGCGCCGACGTTGGCGCCAACGTGGCCTCGCAGCCCGCGGCGGCTGTAGACTGGGCCGAGCATCTCTGGCAGGGCTGCGGCCTGGGCGCCTCCCAGGCCAACACCCAGTCCAAGACGTTGCTGCCCAAGCCACTAGCGCGGGCACGGCCCGAGCCGTCGCGTCGCAACGACCTGGGGCAGAAGCTGAAGCAGTCTGGCCTCTTGGACCACCACCCAGCGCACGACCACTACGTGCGCGAGGTGTGGGAGCTACTCGCGCGGTGGGTGCCCGGCTTCGACGCCTATTGGCGGCAGAAGAATTCTCCCAAGGCGATCGACCTGTACTTGTGGGCCGTGCTCCTCGGCAACACGCCCCTCGCGATGGGACTGCTGCCCTCGTGCTCGGAGCCGCTGCGGGCGGGCCTGCTCGGTGCGCTCCTCTGCAACCGGATGGCCGCAGCGCTGCCGCTCGACGCCGCTGAGCTGCGGGCGGCGGCGCGTAAGCATGAGGACTTCTCCGAGTCGCTCCTCGATGCCTGCTCGCGCGACGCCGACGCGCGCAAGCTGCTCACCACACGCTCGCGCCACTGGCCCAAGACGGTGATCCAGCTCGCTGTGCAGGCCGACCTCAAGTCCTTCTGTGACAGCCGCTACTGCCAGTCACTGTACGACGGGGCCCACCGCGGCGATAGCGGCTGCAACCCTAGCGTGGCCGGGCTGCAAGCGAAGGTACCCAGGCTGCAACCCTATGCATCCCAGGTGCGATGCGCTCTACCGCGGCGTCGCGCGCGACTCGTACATCGACGAGCCCGAGACCGCGATGCTACCCAAGTGGATCGGCGGCGGCGCGCGCGGCACGCTGATGCTCGTCTTCCACGCGCTGCTGCCGCTGCCGCTGCCGAGCCGCGGCTTCTGGCTGGTCGACGAGCGCGGCGCCGCCGCCACGTGCCGCTGGTACGACTACTACAAGGTGCCGCTCGTCAAGCAGCTGCTGCGCATGGTGCTCTCGGTGCTCTACATCTTGCTCTACTCGAGCGTCGTCATCGCCATGCCGCTGCAATCCACCGTCGACGACCAGCTCGAGCCCTCGCAGCTAGATAGTGTCGCCGCACGGTGGGCCACGCTCGAGGGCACGGCCGGCCGCGCACTACTGCGCGGCGACTGGGCTGGCGGCGGCAGCGACGGCGGCGGCGACGGTGGCGGTGGCGGCGGCGGCGCCGACAATGTTGGCGGCGATGTCGGGCTGCTGGCGACGCAGCACGCGATGGCGCTGCCGGGCCCGCGGCGGACGCTTGTGCTGCTGTGGACGGTCTCGATCTGCCTCGACGAGTTCTACAAGTGGGCGCGGCTGCCGTCTACCTTCACTGTCGACAGCTGGCGTCTGTACAATTACTTCTACCTCGCCACCTCGCTGACAGGCTTCGCGCTGCGCGCCGCGGTCTCGGTCGAGCTCGGCCACGCCGTGCTCGCCTTCAACTGCGTGGTGGGATGGCTGCGCATAATGCAGGACCTCACGCTCGCCCGCGGCCTCGGCGTGCTGGTGATTATGATCCAGTCTATGATCAGCGACATCGTGCTCTGGTTCCTCGTCACGCTGCTCTTTGTCGGCGGGTTCATGGTCGCCTTCTGCGCCCTAGCCGACCCACAGGCTGACGGCAACGACGTGTACGCCACGCCGCTGTGGGCGATGCTCGGCTGGTTTGAGCCGGGCGACATCGATGAGTGGGCGGGTCAGCGCGGCAAGATTCTACTGTGGATGTACGTCATGGTCTCCAACGTGCTGCTCGTCAACCTGCTCATTGCGATGATGGGCGACACCTACGCGCGCATCAAGGAGAACGCAGACACCGAGTGGAAGTTTGCGCGGCTCGTGTCGGGCATCGAGTTTGTCGAGCGCGTGCACGCGGTGCCGCCGCCCTTGTCGCTGCCTATCATGGCGCTGAACTTGAAGAGCTGGCTCGCCGGCTACCGATGGGAGACCGACGGCGACGGCAAGGACGACGGCATAGACGAGTGGGCCGAGGGTGGCCGGCTGTGGCTGGCCAAGAAAGACAAGGACCGCATCTCGGCACGTGTACTGCGCGAGCGACGCGCCAAGGAGGAGCGCAAGACGAACGAGGAGCTCGAAGAGAACCACCTCGCAGGACTCGTCAACGGGCAGATGGAGCAGCTTGAGTCGGCACTCAAGGCCTTTAACACGCAGGTGGTCTCGGAGCTGGCGTACTTGCGCGAAAAACTAGTTCCCGACGAGACGAACGCGCACCACCATCACTCGCGCTCGCGCCGCCGCAAGGAGAAGGCCAGTAGCGCGGCGGCGGCGGGGTCGCCTCCCACGTGCAGCGTGCGGCCCGCGGCGCTGGCGGCGCGGCTGGCGGCGGGTACGGGTGGGCACGCGGCACCAGGGCCAGAGCCAGCAGCGGCGAGGCGAGAGGCAGCACTGGCAGCGCGGCAGAAGGTGGCGGCCCAGCGGCCCAATGCGTGCGTGCACGCGACGGCGGAGGCGGAGCTCGCGCACGTGGCCGGTGGGCTGCGCGCGATGCTCGCCGAGCATAGCGATGCCCTCTACGCAGTCGAGCCCGCCGCCAACGCAGCAAGCTCGCCGCCTCGTGTAGCAGCGCGCGCCCGCGGCGCAGGAACGCCGCGCGCGCCGTATGCGAGTGGTGTCGGCCTCCCGCAGGCCGTCACGCTACCGGTGAGGGCGCCGTCGCCGCCGCCGCCGCACAACGGCGTGGCGACGGCGAGTAGCGGCGCGTCACCGCACGCGCAAACCATCGCGGCGCGGCTGCGGCGCGGACCGCCGCCGCCGGAATCGCGCCGCGCGCCCGCGTTCGTGCCGATACCCGCGCAGCGCATGTCCGGCCCTTACCCTTACAGCTCTAGCACTGCCGCGGCCGGCCATGCAAGCCCGCACGCGCCCGCCGCGCCGAGCGACTGGCGGCCTATCGGTCCAGCCGGGAGCCATCGTTCATCACCGCTGCGCCGCCGTTTGGCTGAAGAGGAGCAGGGGCGGTCGCCGGGTAGTGGGGGTTCCACCGCGCGCGCGGTGTCGTCCGCCCGCCTGTACCACGCGTAACCGTTGATGCGTTGTTGCACCTCCGAAATTGAAACGGGTGTTATTTTCCCGCGTACCTTCTACTTTATATACTTTAAAGCGTACGAACTCTTTTGGTCTCTTTAAAGCCGTACGAAAAAGCACGTGATCCAGACGTGTGATCGTGAAAATAGAAAAAAAACTACAAGTGGTGTGTGCCTGTCCCCACGCGCAGTCAGAACTACTAAAGTACGTAGTACACACACTTAAAGTAGAATTAAGTTAAAGTAGAATTAAAGTAGAATTAAGTTTTGTTTTTTTGCACACTTAATCGACACTTAAAGTACGTATTACACACACTTAATTGCAACAAAACAAAAAAACCGCGCGTGCACACACAGACACACGCCCTTTGCGTTGCACATACGGCTTCAATTATAAAGCCGCACGAGTTACTACTAACTTTACATTCTAAGGGCATTATTCGTGAACGGCCAGAACGCAGAAGCCTGGCAGAAGCCAGAAGCAGAA
>Ga0115006_10001262_pt1 | contig 15501 bp, 9 predicted proteins | sample ArcOceMetagenome_3_FD_88943 | JGI IMG/M metagenome (GOLD analysis project Ga0115006, IMG submission 88943) | Marine eukaryotic phytoplankton communities from Arctic Ocean - Arctic Ocean- Svalbard ARC20M Metagenome | ecosystem: Environmental > Aquatic > Marine > Oceanic | place: Arctic Ocean...
GGAGCACCCGCGAGCGCCCGCGGCGGCGGCGAAATGCGCGAGGAAGACGCAGGCATCTTTCAGCGGGCCTCGTTTTCGCCGACCGCGGAGCCCGCCAGCCGGCTGGGCTCGCCCGCCGCGCGCGGCGACACCAGCAGCCGGGAGGGCTACCGCTACCACTTTTCGCCCCTCCCGCCGAAAAAGCCCGACGGCTCGCGGCGCTGGTCGCCGGTCAAGCGGAGTGGGCGTGGCTGGTCCCAGTTTACGCCGCTGGACGCGCAGTCGCGCGGGAATTCAGGGCGCGAGTTGGCGAGCCAGCCCAAGTGGCGGCACCCGTTCAACCCGGACTTTACGCCACAGCGGTTCTGGAACATCTTGGAGGAGTTCCGCCAGCCGTATGGGCACGGGCCGGCGGACTCCCCGGTTGCGCCGGCCTCCCTTCCTCACATTGTGCCAAAGCTCAATCTTTCCTTTTTGCCAAATGCCGCCCCGCGCGGGGTGGGTCGGCCAGGAGGGGACGAGGGCGGAGAAGGACAACACGGGCATATGCCCGTGACGAGGAATATGCCCGTGTTGAGGAAAGCGAGACGGGGCACGCCGCGGGAGCAACAAAACCTGCAGCGCGCAGGGCAGCGTTCGCCTCGAGCCCACAGACTCATACTGGCTGCGACTCGCGGCCCGCTGGACTTACCGGAGCACGACCTGCCGGAAGAGGAAGCAAACCTGGGGGGCCTGATCACGTCAACACATGGACGCCGGCTTTCTCTTGCGGCAACTGACAAAGAGCTCATGGGTCTCCAGCATAGAAAGCTGGGAATCAAACCGCTCGGCATCAAGTGGGATCTCCGAGGCCTCCTCCATTCTGAGGACAGGACCCTCCAGACGGCGCAAGTTGCTGCTGGGGTCATGGCGAATCAAAATCTGCAGGTACAGCCCTGTCTTTTGTCCCTGCCCGCACATGGTACTGGCGCCCGCACATAGCATTGCGCACTTTGCCACGACGGTCTTCTGTGAGAGATCTGTGACACTTGGTGGCAGGATCTCGACGTGCGCGGCAACGGGTTAGACGGCGCCTGCGGCAGCATCCTGGCAGCCGCTCTAGTCAGTCACAGTCAAATTCAGACTATTTGTGGCCTGCCTGTACGTGAGATTCAAAGCAATCGGATTGGAGGGATCATCTTGAAGCCAAATAAGAACACGAATGCACCATTCGGCCCGGCAGAGATGGTTGTACTTGGGAGCTTCATGATCGACGGATGCTGCATCGCCAAGCTCGATCTTAAGGGCATAGATATTGGTCCAGAGGGGTTCTTTACGCTCGGATATGGCATCCGCACTCACACATGCTTGACGCATCTGAACCTATCACGCACTGGCATGCGATCCGAAAACTTTGATGACATCGCTCCGGGTCTGCACCAATGCACGCATCTTTCAGAGCTGCATTTAGGCACCAACTTTCTCGAAGTCCAAGCCATGCATGCTCTTGAAAAACTGATGAGCCACAGACTTCGTTTTCTTCGCGTGTTAGACGTTCAGAACAATCTCCTCGGCCAATCCGGTGCAATTGTGTTGGGAAAAGCTGTTCACGATCACCTCACAGACTTGGACATCAGCAACAATCAGATCGGGGCCCAGGGATGTGAAAATTTCTTAAGATGCCTCACTTTGAATGGAAATCGGACTGAAATGATGAGACACCTGAAACTGTCCTTCAATGGGATTAATCTGACTGTTGTCGGTGCGTTGAAGACTGCTCTACTCCAGATGCGGGACCTAACATCCTTGAAACTTCATTCCGAAATTCCTGTCGCAGATGTTCGCAGCAAACCAGAGCTAATGGTTTCTGGCATGGGGTTCGGAGATGTAGAGGGGGTTATAATTGCAGAGCTATTGAAAGAGAACGTGAATCTCCGAAAACTTGACCTGCGCGGCAATGAGTTGGGCACAAGTGCAATTCGAGATCTGAGCACGGTTTTGGTACAGCTGGCTCGGCTCAATGAGCTCAACAACATAGCCCTCGAATCCGACACAAAACCGGATGCCATTAAAAAGATTTTGGGTGATAGCATGCGCGTCAACCGCTCAACAACACCAGCAGCAACAAAGGGCAAACGCTTTACATTTCTTAGCAGCTTCAAATCGACGGATGTCGATAGACTGAAGGAAATTGCTGCTGCTGAGGTGAGACAAAAAGAGGACAAGGACAATTACCACAACATCTTCCGGGATTGGAAGCAGCAAGGATTGCGGCCAGAGACAGCTGCTGTGATGACAGACAGCGATGACCAAGAAGACATCGAACCCAAATTTCCAGAACGATTCCCGGGTGTCGGATTTTATAAAGTGGGTCGCAACCCGCATCTCCGCCAGAAGGCGCGCGTGCGCGCAGGAAGCACACAAGCTCACATCGTTCCTTCGCGTCTGAGTGCGAGGACTCCAAGTACGAGACCATTTGGCGCCAGGCTCAGGGGGATAAATGCAAATCTTCCGAATGAAGTAACATGCTCCAACAGCCCAGACGGCGAACACTCATATGCGGCAGCCGAGACAAAAGCAAACGGCAAAAGACCACGTACCCGCTCAAAGTTGGCTGCGTTGAGCATTGATGTATCGTCAGAAGCTCCTAAACCAGACCCAAGTCCTGCACTAGAAGGCGAAAGTTCAACGTTGCCCTCGCAGGTTATCATCATTGTCCACTGTGTGCGTGATTTTGTTCTTGCCTAAGTATTCTTTTTCTTGAAGATGACCACAATCGGACTTTGCAGACCATCAGATCACCTGACTTGTGGTTTGCTTCGTCATTAGGCGACGTTGGAGGAAGGATTGCCCAGCGTACATGAGCAAAATGATGCGCATCACATACGACTACCAACAAAGAATAGATCATTCAGAAAGAGATTAGCGAAGGTTCGCATTTTTGGGTTGCTTGGTGCACAAGGGCCAGTTCAAGATCCCGTCAGTCTTGCGGCGTCTGCCAACGTATTGGCACACAACAGAACATGCTGCTGTGCCGGGAGTCGCATGGGTCCGTCCGGCACAAAAAAACTAGCAGATGAGCTCAGCACTGTCCCTGCTCGGCTGGCCTCTATTGATCTGTCGTTGTGCAACCTGACGGGTCTCGATGAGGACGCTAGAGGAGAAGTTGACCAAAGCGGGTTCAAAGCTCTTTGCGCTGTGTTGCGCAGGAATAAGGGAATCTTATCCTTGAACTTGGCATGGAATCGGTTGGGCAGCAATGTCATGCCTTTCCTGCGGACAGTGTTACAGGCGAATCATGCCCTCCTCAACTTGGATTTGTATAAGAACGATCTCCAAGAGGACGGCATGAAGATTCTTGCTCAATGCTTACAACACATGCCTTATCTCAGGGAGCTTGGTTTGAGATATAACCGAATAGGGCCCGATGGTGCCGAAAACCTGGCAGAAGTTCTGCATCATATGTCTCACCTCGCATCACTCGATGTTGCTGGCAACGCATTTGGTCATTCCGGGCTAAAAATCCTGGCGCCGGCACTTGCTCATGCCTCACAACTTACGCGTGTCCATCTTCAGGAAAATGAAGGAGGTGTAAGAGGCAACTGTGTTTTGGCAGAGTATATCATGCATTGCGCAAACAAGCTGGGCGAGTTAAATGGGATTTCTATGAGCGATCTAATCGAACAAAACGAAGAACACCTTCAGACAGGATTCGAAAATTATGAAATGCTTTACCTTGCCCACGGGTTTACTCAGGTTGTTGAAGAGTTCGCATCGATCAAATTCTGGAGAATGCATTCTGCTCTCTCTCCGTTTCTGCAGGATCTCAACCTTGCTGACTGTCGATTGACAGAATTTCCTGAAGCCGTCTTCAGCCTGACATCTATGAAGGCTCTAAATCTTTCGAGCAATATGTTGACGAAGATCCCAGTTTCAAAAATTTGCGATCACACGTCCCTGACCGAATTGAGTTGTCATGGCAACAATGCCTTGATCAATCCTCCAACCGAAATCGCTGATCAAGGGGGCAGAGCTGTAATGCTTTATCTGAAGGAATTGATAAATTCTGGGGTCAAGGATGATGAAGTTGCTTTGATTGCCATTGGAGCAGCATCTGTGGGGAAGTCATCGTGCCTTTCTTGTCTAGTGACTGGAGGCGATCGTCATCTTGCAAAGACGAAAATAGTCTCCAATGAAAGCGAGTTCGAGGATGGGACTCCTCTATTCTTCGGGGAACCTCTCTTTGACCATGCGTTGCTCAACGAAGGGGAATTTTGCGATGATTTGCGTCGCCTTCACATTAGTGATAGGGATCATTCTTACTTGACGGGCCAGGGCGGGACGGCTGTTGCAAATACGATGTATTGGCGCGCTGCCGATACCCTACAGTTCGTCATCCACGACCTCCCTGGCCACAGCTTCTATTCGGCGACCAACAGGATATTTATGAAACGACGTGCTGTGTATTTGCTAGTCTGGTGCGTACGACAATATCCTTCTGACGAGGCAATGGCAAGGGGAATGGTGTCAGTATGCAGAGAGTTAACTTCGTCAATGGATTTTATACAATCCCTGCATCCTGGAGCTCATTGTGTGACAGTGGCTACGCACACAGATGTCGCAGATTCGGCCATGGTCGCCGAACAGGCAAAGAGGGTCTTCAAGGCAATAAAGGAAAAGCTGGAGAGCATGCGAGCGCAAAGCAGCAACGGCGTGTGCCTCCGGATTCTTCATGATGGCAACAGCAGTCTTATATCATGCAAGAAGGGCGATGGAATCCAAATGCTGCGCAAAGAGTTGATATCGTTTACCCTTAGCAACGAGGCGTTCGGAGCACTATGTCCAAGGGGTTTCTTGCGGCTTCGAAACGGATTGCGATTGGTCCGAAATCGCTCCACTTTGCTGAGTTGGAGAGATTACAAACGGCTGGCAAGTCTTTGTGGCGTTGCAGGTGAAGCGTTGCCTGTGGCTAGTCGCATGCTGCATGATCGTGGATACTTGATATTTGCCGGCTCCGACCCAAGCGTGTACAGGACTCAGCACAGGGTGCGCTTGAAAACGATCGTAGAAATGCATCAGAGAATGGGCACGAGTCTGAAAGAGGTCCAAAAGAGTCAGCATGAATCCGGCATCGCGCCGGAAATTGGTGACGGTGAAAACGAGGACGCATTGATCTGTATTAGTACTCAGTGGCTGATTCGAGTGCTACGAGGACTTTTCAATCCGGACATCGAGCTTCTTATCGACATGTTCAGTGGGGAGATAGACGCACAGCATGCTAATCTGGCTTTGCTACACTCTACCTTCAATTTTCTGACACGAGGCATTCTTGAACGAAAGTTGGTCTACTATTTGTGGCCCTCCTTAGATGTACCCAAATACAAACGATTCTGGAGCGCATACGCAGACCATGGTATCGGGCCTTTGAATGCACATGAAGGTCAGCTCGTGCGCGAAGACTGTGACTATGATTATCTTCTCGACGTGCTAGAACATTTCCACATTCTTTCAAAGTTGACGGATACAACGTACTGGGTCCCTTGCATGCAAATGGGGATCTTGCCGACTGGCCTGATTGCAGACGCTAGAGTATTCAAACCAATCAGAACAGGACTTGGTCATCAGGTCCGATTCAATTTTTTGCCGCCTGATTTCTTTTCTGTTATGGTGACCTTGTGCTCGAAAATTAAGGACCGTTGGAGGAATCGAAAAGTCGATAAAATCGATTACTGCTCCCAGGCTGCAGCTTTATACTTGATGGGGGACAAAGTGCAACTGTGGGTTCAGCAAGCGGCGCGATCACCATATTGTAGCATACGTTTTAACTCCACCTCTCTGGAGCTTGCGAAAGCAATCTTTTCCAAACTTGACGAAATGGAGAGCTTGTACCCTGGAATTGTCCGGCTGGACAGGGAGGAAATCGATCCGTTTTCTGAATATAAAGAGGTCCCTAACATTTTTTTTTCATATTCATTACACTCAGTCCCACACGTCGAAATCCTGTCCCAGGAGGTACAAAAATACTCTAGCCGCCCTCGGATCAAGTCGGAACAGGTCGCACAGTTTTCCAAGATCCTTGAAACAATTTCTGTCTCTGGTCGGGACACAATTAGAAGGCGACACGTCCAGACAATAGGAAAACTTCGTGCCATTGCGAGCGAAAATGGGATACTTTCACAGGACAAGCTAGGCAAGCTAGGCTTTTCAGACTCTGACGCGGCCAGGATTTACAATTCTTTGGCCACGTCTTCATTCGATGGTCAAATTGTGGTGATGTGCCTTGATGCATTGTACAGTGATAGCAGTGAAAGCGATTGGCACTCTGTGCAGAAGCACGCACAGAATGGCAGCCAAGTAATTCTCGTCCTATTACCAGGTTGTCAAGTACATGCAAATATGCCAGTCAAGCCCATTTCAATCATCGACCTCCGATCTGCGGACTGGAATCAACAAGGTCGTGAGCTTCTTTTTTCGTATGAAGCTAGAATGCGGTTGAAGAGCAAGTTTGAACCGCTTGTCCACAAGCTTTTGTCCAATTGGCGGGGTCTGCCGCCGTCGGTCAAGGATTTCGCTGCTCCTCCAGTGTCTTGCCGCGAATGTTTGATTGATGGTGAACTTGAGCGTGAACGTTTCGATTTTGACGAGCATTTATGTACTCATTATGATTTTATTATGCGTCATCTGAAGACTGGCCAAACTCTGCCCGACGAGCCCCCTGTCTACTGTCATAATCATCATTTGGTACATATGGAAGATATTTTATGCGCGCCCACTGAAGTTACTGCCACAGCTTGCCTCACATGTATGGAGCAGGGCAAATCTCTGCCGCACTGCTTCAGCCGGCACAGCTGCCTCGATTTGATGCATGGAAAAAAGACTTTTCCGAGCCCGGACGGACATGGCAGGGGAGAACCCACAGGAGGCAAGCAGAACGGACTGTATTTCGCATGCCCACAGTGCAGCAGTGATCAGCTCGACCTTGTCGACGTTGTGCAGGCAGATGCCTTTGTGTCATATGGCAAAAAGAAGATCAGGTGCACATCATGCGGAAAGGGCAACGTCACCTACTCACATGCGCCGACGGTCTCGCAGCCAAGAAAGCAGCGTCAGCGTGCGTTGTCCCCGCAGACCATTCCAGCCGATGGTCAAAAAGAGAGCAGCAAGGCTGTGTCTCACTCCAAAAGTCCAAGGATTTCCCCTGACCCTGCAGATCGCTTGAACAGAACATTTAGTGCGAACGCATCGCCCGCCAGTGGCGCTAAAGAGATTTTTTGCTGCCAGGACTGCAACCTGAAATTCGGTGAAGAGAACTTAGATGGGATGGTTCAACGCGTACGCAATGCAGTGGGAGTTCTTGAGGAACAGTTGAATATCGTAGTTGTGAAGCCATCGATCATGTACAGCTTGAATGAAATGATTCACGCCGGTGGACCGATGGCGCTCAAGGCTGCGAGGTCCGCCAAAATTTTTATTGCCTTCATCGATAATGACTACGCCAAATCGCATGCTTGCATGTCCGAATTTGCAGCAGCCGTCAGTGCTTCGCGGCGCATAATCCCTATGATTCTCCCTGGCTATATATCTACTGGCGGAAATTGGTATCCGGCAGATGCAAAATACAAGCGTTCGGACGGAATTCATATGGTGGCACCTTTCTCAGTGCTGAAACATTTTTCTCCTATCTCTGTTCCTTATGGCGACAACGAGGCAAGGGGCGCCGACAGCCCTTTAACCAGGGCGCTGCTGGCTGCTGCCTGCTCAAACCTGTACGGGGGCGTGAGCCAAGAGCAGCGTGTTCGGAATTTGTACGACGATTGGCGACAAAATCGTGCTGCGCTTTGCTCAAGTATGCTGGGAAAGTGGGCAACCCTGGAACAAGATGAGATTGACCGAAAGATTGCACGTCTTTGGCGACGCCATGGCTCATATTTGAATGGAATCGAGAAAATGAGACGCCAGCTAGCAAATGCAGGCATCAAGACCACTGACCTTGACATTAATCTCGCGCTCAAAGAAACGTCCGTGACTTTGAAGACGATGGGGTCAAATGAGTTCCGGTACTTCATGTGGAACCTCATTTCCAACATCACCACCAAGGTCCTCGATCAGGCGAGGCAGGCAGCGTAGAATCCAGGGTTCCGGCTGTCATCCTGACAACCCTCCTTCCCTACATGCTTCTCCCTCCCTAAATGTTTCTTACTCCCTCCTTCCTTCCATTCTCTCGTTGCCGCCCTTGCACACGGTTCGTGATGTCGAAAAATTCAATAACAGGAAATGTGAATGAAAGTACTAAACCGTCTCAGATGGTGATTGTGACACGCATGGCTTGAGTTCTAGATCTCAAATCCAGAACTCACTTGCCGCCGCCCATCACCTTTTTCATCATCTCCATCTGTCGCTTCCTTTCGCGGGGAGGCAAGCTGCTGAAGAAGTCGTCATGATCCCCTTCTTCATCAATCTCCTGCTTTCGTTTCACACCTGCATTCTTCCCGACCTCTGCAGCCCCCCCACATCTGTTCGCACTCTTGTCCATCTGTTTCTTGCCCTCTCGACTACTGCTCACTGCCTGCGCGCCCGGCTTTTTTGAACTTCCACCTTCCCCCGACTTACGAGCAGCAGTGGATGCCGCCTTGGAGATCTTGCTCTTGCCTTTGTCGCATTCGTCGGCTTTCTTGCCCAGAGTGCCCCGACATTTCGGTGCCCCGCACAGGCACTTCACATCCTCGCTGCCGTAAAACTCCATGTCGTAGTCGAAGGTCAACTCAGATCCTGCAAAACAGGATCCTGGGAAAGTCAAAACCCATTTTGCAAACACGACGGTTATTCATGCTGGACCAGCAATAAAGCCACACACACCTGCCGGGATCGGATACTTGGCAAAAAGACCCACGCGCTGGACGCCACCCACGTTCCACTTCTGCATCACGCAGTTTGGTTCGCAGCAGTGATTGATGAATCGCGCCAAGTTCCCCTTCCTGTTCAACACCCATTGTCATTCGAGAGGCTCTGATCGCCGATGCTGTTTGAATCTGGCAGGGAGCAAAGGGCTTGCAAAGCAAACTCAATCACCAGGACAACAATACACAGGGACGCGGTCACCTTGTGGAATCAATAAATTCTTCATGATTGAGCTTGAGAAGGTAGGTGTGACGTTTCCCCTTGTATTCTTTCATGCGCATGTCGACCTCGTCACCAGTGATTACCTCTCCTATGTACTCCATCACGAGTTGTCCCATGACGAGATCGTGATCATTACGAAGTGCCCAACCTCGGCCGTTGCTGGCGAGAAAGAGGCTGCAACCCCAACACAACCTCGCACATCAGCAACCACACGCCGACAAGCATGCTGCACTGTCTTTGCCATTCTTAAGACTGCATTTGTCACACTAACAGCGCAGTTTCGAGGGAAGAAACAAATATTACCTGCACTTGGTCCACTGCCTCTTGCGAAGGCGCTTATTGAGGCAATGGTTGCCACAAGGGCACCGGTCCCCGCACTCAATGTAGATGTCCCGCAGCAAACAATTGCTCTCCTCGCCACATGCCGTCTCTGGCGTGCCCGGCACGTAGATGCACTGACAAATATTCTTGCCCTCATGCAACGGAAGCCGCAGTGCAGCTTCTTCGTCAACATACTCATTCTTATTGATTGGCACGTAGGGCGTAGGAAACTCAGACGAGTCGTCAACGCATGCGTAGTCTTCAAATTCTTTTTGAAGCTTGTGCCGCACTGCCGCATAGGGCAACTTGAAGAATGAATAGTCGCCATCCGACGGCGCGAGATTCGCCATCTGCAGCTGAGCGCTTGTAGGCAGCGGCAGCAAAGCCGAGCCGGAAATGTCAATAGCATCATTTCCTTGCGCATCCGCAGAGTCGGGCCGACGTTCTGTGCGGGCGCCAGCTTCTGCTATCTTTTGATCTTCGGAGGCCAGCTCCTCCGTCTTCTCAGACGCTCCAGTGCTCTCTGGCAGACCAGCGCTCTCTGATACACCATTGCATTCCTCGGGTTTCGGCTTGGTAGCCATGTCGCTGGTTGTTTTCGGGTCGCAAGCTGTCTCCACGCAAGACGCATTCAAGGTGTCAACAGGCTCCATCTGAGCATCAGCCTCCACAACAGGACCCTGACCCTGACCCTGGTCCTCAGACTGCACGTGGCTCGACGCATCATTTGCGCGCTGCTTGGTGAGCTTTTCCTGCTCAAGCTTCTGAAAAAGTTGCATTTCTGCCAGCAGCTTCTTCTCCTCACGCGAGCTGGCGTTACTCAGATCCTGCGCGGCTGGGCTGTCTTCTGCTGGCGCTCCCGGATTGGTAACAGTCTGGGTTTCTGACTCGCCTTCCGCACCACTGTGCCCAGCTGGCTTCGACTCTGGATCCGGAATGTCTTCATCCTTGGGGAGCAGAAGGTCAGGACAGCGCGGCACGCCCTTGTACCACCGCGGCACATTCGAGCCGGCCGCCTTCGGAAGAGCGAGGGGGTCCACTGGTGCCTTGGGCTGGCGGGGCTGGGTCTGTCGGGGCTTCCTCTCGGTGCCATCCTTGTTGAACTTCTTCTTCTTGCCGTCGCCGTTGTCCTTCTTCTTCCACGTCGTCCACCCACTGCCATCATATCGGTCGTCGAGACCCTCCAGGCCGCATGTGATCAGATCCAGTGTGTCCGTCGTCAAAGAAATACGTGCCGCCTTCTTGGCTGTGCGCGAGAGATGATTTTCCCTGTAGCTCCAGTCATACGACGTACTGAAGGCATTCGACTTGACCAAGCTGCTGATCGCCTCCGACGCCACCACGTCGCGTCGTTTCTTCGACCTGCCAGACTCGCCCTCTGTGCTGGCAACGCCCGCGTCATTTTCCGTGTCGGCGATTTCGGGCTTGCGGTTGAGGTTGCGCGTATTCCAGGACACGACGCTGGGCATCTTCGCAAACTCGGCGCGGTGCTTGTACGTGGACGGCCCTGTCCGTATCATACCACATGCATATCAGTCACAACCATAAGAAATATGTGAGGCTTCAGCCATCAGCAACCCCTCTCCTTGATACTGGACATCAGTCACCGGGCCGGATTATTTCTCCATCGGAAAATTCCGTTGGAATCCGCTCCGGGACTTCCCACTTGCCGCGCAGGCGCACCAGACTGCATCCCCGAATCCTCCGAATAAGTTTACTACTAAGATATACTCTTACTTCTAGTAGTGACCTGTTTGGAGGATTTGACTATTCAGCCCTTTGGCATTTTGACCTAAACAGCTCCTCATTTCACATGCGCAGCACAGCCAGCAGCATGCCGGCACAAAAGAGACAGAAATCACCAGCGTACACTTTCCACGTCCAACGGGCCGTGTCAGAGGCCATCTTTTGTGACATGTGGGGGTGTTTCTCGCGCAAGAGGGCGATCTCAGCTTTGAACCAGACGTTGAATTTTTTCAGGGCTGCGCCCGGCTCGGCCTCCAGTCGACTTTTGCTCTCCCTCTCAGCCTCTTTCCTCTCCTCACGTTCGTCCTCCTTCTTTTGCTTGTGCCACTCCAATCCGGCTTTTGTCTTGAGCCAAGCTTGCCCTTCCTTGGTTTCCATGAAGCGCTTTCCTGCCTGACTCAGCATCCACCTGCTGTCATACTCAATCTCCTGAGCACCGTTGGCACTATCTACCGCTTGTGTCTGAGACCCCACGTGAATGACGACTAACGTTTCGTCTGTGATGTTGTAGTCTGCCAGTGTGTGGTGGTCCTCGAGGCGCTGGCCAGAGTACACGACTGTCTGCAATCCGACCTTGATGTCCTCTTTCCCGTACACGCGTTTCTTCAGCGCAACGATGGTCTCATTTTCTTTCATGGTGAACGTCAGGATGTTCTTGACCGCCTGCACCTTGCACAACACCTTGATCGATTTAGTGCTGTCGCCCGAACCCTCGCGCAACGGAAGCTTGAGCAGTGTGCCCTCCATCAGCTTGTCCTTCATCTTCATGCCTGGATAGACTGCCACGTTCATACCCAAGAGCTTTTCGGCATCAACCTTGAGCTTTACGGCCACGTCCTGCACAGTTTCTTCGTCGAGACAAGCATACAGCTGGTGCGCACTGCCGATGATGATGCCCATCGGAATCTCCGGCATGACGAGCGTCCTCTTCTTCCACTCTTCGCGGGCCAGCTTGTTAGCTTCAATCATCTTGAGACCCTTTTGCTCCTTCATCAGTCTCGCCGATTCTTCCGTGATGAAGAGCTTGTACGCCGAGGGCCCCGCTTTGTCCCTTTCTTCTTTCCTGCGTCTCCTCTTTTCCTCCTCCTCAAGCCGACGCATTCGTTCCAGATTTCGCTGCTCCTCGCGAGACAGCTTGGCCGGCGCCGACTCATCGACCTCCTCCATTTCCATCTCGTCCATCTCCTCCATCTCGCCCATCTCCTCTTTCTTCTTGCTCTTCGGCCAGATCGGAGTTCCATCAGTCTTGATGCGCAACGCCTCCGGGAACTGAATGTCCCGTACACGTCGGTCCTTGACGCGTATCCACTCATCCCACCTCGAATCCCACCCTCCGAAGTTGATCTTTACTTGGCGGCCAGTGTAGCTCACACCACGCACGTGGGCACGGTACCACCTACCCGTACTGTCCTTGGCCTCGACATTGTCGTCGACTTTCCACTTCGAAATCGACTCCATCTGTGTCCGCACCAACAAGGCCGCCTTCTCTACGGCTGCACTCGCAGCGGCACCCGCCGCATATGCCGTGGCAACAGGTGCGTGCACCCCAACGCCCTCACACTCCATAGCCTGCTGCTCAGGCAGTTCTGCAGACGTTGAGGTGGACGCTGACTGCTCCTCAGAAGTGCGCCGCCCCTCTTGCTCGTGGTGCATGGCAGAGAGCTGATCGTTCGGAGGCGATTGCTGATGCGGAGAGGCGCCAGTCCCGGTGCCGTTGACCTTCGAACTCTCCACTAGTCTCATCGCAGCACCAAACCTTTCCCTCTCTCGAGCGAGCTCTCTTGTGAATCGATCCCACGAGAAAAGCACCCAATCCGAGTCGATGAAGCTGTTGTCGTTTTCGTTGCCCCACGGCTCCTCCTTGATGTCGCACGACATTTTCGGGAGCATATGGCAGAAAAAATTCTTGTCGCGGTCAAACTGGAAGCCTCGCGGCACTTTGCGCCACTTTTCGCAATCATCGCACGCCACCCACTCCTTGGAGAATCCCGGAGGCTTCTCGTCTCTCTGTATCGTCTTCAGTTGACGGACAATGTCCTGCATCCGCGTGTCCGATGGCTCCGCCATGTCCTGATCAACGAACTGCAGACGCAAGGAAGGCGGGCAACGGGACGTGCATTGTAAGATTTCAGCGCAGTGACATGCACAGAAATTCGCGCAGACGCTGCCCACTGCCCTGCAACGGCCCACTCGTGGACGTGGGTAGCAGCGGCCAGCCGTTGCAGAGTCCGCAGACACATGCACAGACACTCAATCATCACGCTGCCGCGCTGCTCGCGCTGCTCGCGCTGCGTTGCCGCATGCCTCGCGCGACCGCCCCGGCCGGAGCGGTCGAGGGGAGCCGCGGAGGCGAGGGGGCAGTCCGATCTCGACCGCTTTCCGCCCGGAAACTGGGATCGGGCCCCCGGGGGATCGTAGGGAGAGGCTCACCTCGCGCAAAGCAATGTACACGCCGCGCTTGGCCTTCTTGACCTCGCTCTTGTCGAGCCTCTTCGGGCGGCTGAACACTCCCTGCGCGTCCGGATGCCCGCCGTGTGCAAGCACGGCACACCCGAGACCATGCGGGCTGCCGCTCGCGGCGGCCCACCGGTCGTCGTCGCAGCGCATCTCGCGGTCGGCGTCGCTGTCCTCCTCCATCTCGTCCGGCTCGAGGTGGCCGTTCTGGCCATGGGCGTACCCGTTCCCGGCCGCGGCCTGCATCGCCGCCAGCAGCTGCATCCCGCCGGCGGCGCCGAGCGCGGAGGCATGCTGGGCTTGCGCCATCACCAGTGCCGCGAGATCCTGCTGTGACATGCCCAGCGCCCCGAGCGGCCCCGAGGACCCGCCGCCGCCTGAAGCCCCGTGCCCGAGCTGCTGTTGAGCGAGCCCCATCACCGAAGACAGTGCCTGGAGCGGGGAGGAAGAGGCGGGAGGGAAGCTGTCGCCGAGCGGCTGCACCTCGCCGAGCCCCGCATGTTGCCCCATGATGCCCCCCCCGCCTGCGAACGGCAGCTGCACGTGCTCGTGCGTCCGCATCACCACCCTCACCACGCTCAGCGGTGGCAGTGTCTACAGGCGGGAACTTGCCTCTCTGGCGCGTGAATTGGACTGCAAAATTTGGGTGGTGAAATCCGTGATCGGAAAGTACCAAGTGGATTTCATTTCACCCCCAAAAAATTTAACAAATTCGCGGTCCGTGACGAGGAAGCGGGTCCATGGCAGCAGGGGCGGCGAGCGACGACGAGAAGGCACCGCCGCAGCGTGCGCCCTCCGCGTGCGCTGTCGCGGCGCCCTGGCGGACCGACTGCTGACGCGCGGTTCCATGCGTGCACGCTGCGCGCGCCTGCAGATCGAGGCGGTGATCAACCGTCTCGTCGAGGAGAAGTTCCAGGTCCGCGGCGCCTCGCGGCGCTGGCCGCGCGCGCGTGGATGCGCGCACACACTCGCACGCGCACGCGCGCCTGCTGGCGTGTGCGCGCATCCGCGTCAAGCTCTTCGCAGCGCGGTCCCCCCGCTCCCTGGAGGAAGCGAGTAGGATAGCGCGCTCCGCTGCTAACCAGGGGCGATCTGATGGGTAGATGCTAAACCCTGCCCCTGCTATGCGCAGGACTTCATCCAGAAATTCACAGCGAAAAACTGTGAAAAGTTTCTGCAGGCCCAGGATGAGTTTACACTGCAGCACACGGAGATTCACGCGCAGTATAAGAGGTTGGGCGGTCTGTTGTGCGCGTTGCGCGCAAGCGGTTGCTCCAGTCGCGTCTCGCCACGCATTCTCTTCCCCGCGTCTCGCCCTTGCTTGAACGCGCTGTCGTCTGGTATTGCCGGCGTGCCGCTGCGCACGCTAGACTGCGCAGAAACAGGAGCGCGCCCGGGCCGTGACCCGAGCTCCTTCTTGAGCGTCTCGCGCGAGCTCGCGTAGAGCATCTTCTGCCGCACCTTGGTCTTCTCCGGGACCCAATTCGCGAGCAGCCACCCATCCTTGGTCGCGCTGTCCATCCGGAACAGGATGTAGCAGGGCACGTGAAACCTGGCTGCCCTTGCCCACTCACCCTGGCCACTGCCCTCATCCCCCTCTGCGTGAACGCAGGCTGTTTGAAGGTAGAATAGAAAGCACGTTGAAAGGCTTCGATATGAGCACTAAGGACTTTTTAGCCGCGCTCGTGGGTAAATCTGACGCGGACGCGACGGTTGCCTCCGTGATCGAAATGCTGCTTGCTATTGAGGATTTTGAACAGGTGAAATGCCTGTGTGATTTGCGGGGGCGCACTGTGGTGTCCCCCTGCTGCCCCCAGAGAGAGAGAGAGAGAGAGAGAGAGAGAGAGAGAGAGAGAGAGAGAGAGAGAGAGAGAGAGAGAGAGAGAGAGAGAGAGAGAGAGA
>Ga0115006_10001264_pt1 | contig 15494 bp, 16 predicted proteins | sample ArcOceMetagenome_3_FD_88943 | JGI IMG/M metagenome (GOLD analysis project Ga0115006, IMG submission 88943) | Marine eukaryotic phytoplankton communities from Arctic Ocean - Arctic Ocean- Svalbard ARC20M Metagenome | ecosystem: Environmental > Aquatic > Marine > Oceanic | place: Arctic Ocean...
CTTAAATTAAAAAAAAAATCAATATACATTGGCAAGAAAAAAGGAAATGTTAATAAGAAAAAAGAACAACTACGCAATAACAATGTTAGTTCGCTTTTTTTAACGTAATAATATAATTTAAGTTCTAAATGTTTTTCAAAAAATAAGTATCGAGCAAAATTAAGATAATAATAAGTGCTAATTAAACTTATTATTAATGAAATTCATAAAATAAAATCTAAACGAGATTCAATAATCGCAAAATATAAAAAAAGTTTTCCTATAAACCCCCCTAACGGAGGTAAACCAGCCATTGATAAAATTGTTAAAGCTAAATGCTTGCTTGCTTCATTAGTATAATAGCTTAACCCATATAAATCACTTAAATATATAATATTTTTTTTTAAAATAATATGTTCGATATTTAAAAAAACACAAAAAAATATTAAACTCATAATAATATAAAGCGCTAAATATAAAATAGAAGCGAATAAACCTAAAATATTTCCTGAAACAATTCCAAGCAAAATAAAACCAACTTGACTTATAGATGTATATGCTAAGAATCGTTTTATTCGAACCTGTTTTAACGCTCCGAAAGATCCAATAAAAATAGAACCTAATGCGGATAAAATAAATAGTGGTTGAAAAAAAATTAATACATTAAATAAAACATCAAATAGCAATCGAATAAAAAATAAAATTAAACAACATTTTATTACAATAGCAAAAAAAGCTGTAATAGGAGTTCAAACTCCTTCGTAGACATCCGCAACTCACACGTGACAAGGAAAAGCTGAAATTTTAAAAAAAAAAGAGAAAAATATTAAAGTTAAACTTATTTTAGTTTCAAATATATAATTTAATAAATTTTGACTTCCTAAAAAATTTTGAATTTCTAAAAAATCTAATGATCCAATCAACCCAAATAAAATCGAAATACCTAATAATAAACTTCCAGAAGCAATTGCGCCTAAAGAAAAGTATTTAATACCCGCTTCAATAGAAATTATTCCTTGATGTAATAACGCTGATAAAACATATAATGTTAAACTTAAACCTTCAATAGCTAAATAAACACCAAAAAAATCATAACTCGATAATAATATAAACATAAATAAAACGGAGAAACCTATAATCAAAGGAAATTCGATAAAATAATTTAATTTTAAAAAATATTTAATTTTATTTTGACTTATGTATAAAATACATATGGTTAATAATAAAATTATAATTTTAGAAATTAAAACATAATAAGAATTTAATCAACTAAAACCAAATATAATTTCTGGCATACGGGAATTTAAAAGTATTAATTTTAAACCTAATACAAATAATAAAATAATAAAATAATAAATTCACTTATAATATTGGAAAATAACTTTTGTTTTATTGTTAAATAAATTTATTAAATTATAAAAAATAAATAATACAATTAAAAGTTCTGGTAATAAATCTAACATTATGTTTATGTCTATAATACTTGTTTGATTATAAAAATTTCCTTTTAAAATCAAATTATATTTACTTTCATTAAAAATTATACTCATCAATTGTTTTTCAAATAATATATATATCATAAATAAATTTAACATTAGGAAATAGTGGGATTTGAACCCACGATGTATATTACATATTTATTTTCAAAATAAACACTTTCGACCACTCAGTCATATTTCCTAAAAAAAATTAACGATCAATTTCTCCAAAAACAATATCTAATGTTCCAATAATTGTAACAACATCCGCTATCAAATAGCCTTTAGAAATATAATTAATAGCTTGTAAATGCATAAAACCGGGAGCACGGATTTTACATCGATAAGGAATTTCAGAAAAATCTGAAATTAAATAAACTCCAAACTCTCCTTTTGGAGCTTCAACACCGACATAACATTCACCTTTATTTACGGAAATACCATTAGTATATAATTTAAAATGATGTATTAATGATTCCATTAAGTTTTTTGTTTGAAAACGAAAGGGAGGCACAATTTTATAATTTTCAATTTTAATTTTTCCTTTAGGAATATTATTTAATACTTGTCATATTAAATAGTTACTTTGACGAAGCTCACTAATTCGTAATAAATATCGATCATAGCAATCTCCATTAGAACTATATGGAATATTAAATTTTAAATATTTATAAATCTCATAAGAAGTATTTTTTCTTAAGTCTCACTTAATTCCAACACTACGTAATAAAGGGCCAGTTAAACCAAAACTTAACGCCATTTTTTTAGACACGATTCCTACATTTAATAATCTTTGACGTCAAATTCGATTTCGTGTTAATAATTCTTCAATTTCATTAATTCTTGAATTATATTGAGAAACAAATAAATAAATATCTTGCAATAAATTAATAGGTAAATCTTTACTTACACCGCCAGGACGAATATACGCCGTATGCATTCGAGCACCAGAAACTCGTTCATAAAATTCCATTAGCTTTTCTCGCTCTTCAAAACCTCATAAAAAGGGGGTTAAAGCACCAACGTCTAACGCATGTGTTGTTAAAGACATTATATGATTTAAAATACGTGTTATTTCTGAATACATTACACGTATGTATTTAGAACGTTGTGAAATTTTACTATTTAATAATTTTTCCATAGCTAAAGAATAGCAATGTTCTTGCACCATCATCGATACGTAATCTAATCGATCAAAATATGGTAAACTTTGAATATAAGATTTTTGTTCTATCAATTTTTCTGTCCCACGATGTAATAATCCAATATGCGGGTCACAATATACAATTCGCTCTCCAATAATCTCTAAAATTAAACGTAAAACGCCATGAGCCGCGGGATGTTGGGGACCAAAATTTACATTTAAAACTTTAACTTTTTTTATTTTAATACTTTCCATTAATTACTAATTATATAAATTTATAAATATTGATAGAATTATTTGTTACAAGCCAATTCTTATCATACATTGTAAATAGATTTATCTTTTTTTTAATAAAAAATTTAATTACAATAAATTATTTTCTATTTTTTTTTTTTTAATATTAGACTTTATTGTTTAATTTTATTTTTACGCATAATTCATACAATAATAACTTTAAATATATTTAAAACTATAATATTTTTTATAAAAGAAAAAAAAACTATCATATTAATAAAAAATTTCAAAATTTTAATATTAAATAACTAAACACAAATTGATAAAAAATTATTTCTTACTCATAACATAGCATAAAATTGTTGTTTTTAATTATATTTATAAAATACAATAAAAAATAACAATTTTTCAAAATCTTATTTTTATAATTATTTACTTTATTTAATTCCTAAATATTAATATTAATTTTTTAATTACCTCCTCAAATGTAAACTACAATAAATAAGAATAATCAAACAACATCAACAAAATGCCAATATCAAATACCACACTCTAACCCCACATGTTGGCGTCTTGTAAAATGGTAATTAACTTGACGATATAAACAGATTATTAAAAAAATAGAACCCACTAAAAAAAATAAGAATTTCTTTTTATTAAACAATTTATATAATTTTCATTATAAATTGCTTTTTAAATTTTTCTTTAATTTACAAGAGCAAAAAAATTAAACAATTATTTAATTAATTAAATTTATAAATTATTTCATATTGAAAATTAATAAAATGGCGTAATAAGTAATTAATTAATTTTATTTTATATAACCATGAAAGCCATGAAAACCAGTAAGCATGAAAAATAATGAACCAAAAACTCCGTCATTAATTGAAAAAGGTGCTATATTATATTCATAACCTTGAATAAAAGTAAAAATAACACCATATAAAATTGTTGCAACTAAACCATTAGTTGTTGCATTACGTTCTCCTGTTAAAATAGCACGATGCGCACAAGTAATTGTAACACCAGATGATAATAAAATTATTGTATTTCATAAAGGCAAACCTCACGGATCTAATGCTAAAATTCCTTCTGGAGGTCAAACACAACCAATTCCAATAGACGGTGATAAAGAACAATGGAAAAATGCTCAAAAAAAACTAAAAAAAAACATGATTTCAGAGGCAATAAATAGCATCATTCCCAATTTAACACCTTCTTGAACTTTAAAAGTATGATTTCCTTCAAAGGTTGACTCTACTACTACATCAGAAAATCAACGAAATAAATAAAAACAAACTACAAACAAACTACAAATAAAATGATAATTACCGTTTTTAAAAAAATGAAAATAACTTAAAAAACTGAATACTAATCCTAAAAGGGAGAAAGATGTCATTAATGGTCACGGACTTGGATCTACCATATGAAATGGATGCTGTTCATTTTTAATACTATTATAATTTTTTAAAAATAACATTATAATTCTTATTATTTTAAATCTATTTAAAAAAAAAATTAAATATTAAATTAGTTAGTTTATTAATAATTAAAATATTATAAAGAAACCTTTATTAATCCTTTTGGAATTAATCATTCTAAAAAATTTTCTTCAGTTACTCCTTCGACTACAATCGGCATAAAACCATGATTTATTCCACAAATTTCACTACATTGACCATAATAAATCCCTGTTCGTTTAATTCATAAAGCAATTTGATTTAAACGTCCAGGACAAGCATCTAATTTTATTCCTAAAGATGGAACAGCTCAACTATGTAAAACATCAGACGCAGTAATAAATAAACGTAATTGTTTTTCAATAGGAAGAACTAAACGACTATCTACTTCTAATAATCTTAAATGACCCTGAACCAAATCTTCTTCAGGAATCATTACACTGTCAAATTTTTTTTCAAAATTTTCACAAGGTAATTCATATGTTCAATATCATTGATTTCCTATTATTTTTATAGTGCTTTCAATAATATTTAAATCTTCTATTGCGTATAATAATGAAAAAGATGGGACAGCAATTAATAATAAAACTAAACAAGGAATTAACGTTCAAATAATTTCTAAAATTGTATTATGTTGAATTTTTGTTGGAAAAATTTTACTATTTATTAAAAACTTATTACTTTTAGATTGTATATTTTTTCCATTAAATACTGCTTTTAATTGGTTAGTGTTAAAAGTTCCACATACAAATTCAAAAATAAAAAATGAAACTAAAATTACAATTCAAATTAAAAAAAACATTATATCATGATGTAAATCAATAATACCTTCCATTAATGATGTTGCTGGATCTTGAAATCCAAATTGTCACTCATGTGTCGCATCTTGAAAATTAAATATTATTAAAAAACTACATACTTTTTTTTTAACGTCAATTAACTTTGATTTATTTATTAATTCAAAAAATTGCATTTGTGTTAAAATTTTTAATGAGTAAGGTGCTTTTTTTCCTAAATGACCGTAAGCAAATATATCAAATATAATATAAAAAAAAAGTAACGTAGCAATAATTGATATACTTGAACCTCAAGTTGCTATTTCATTTCAACCTTGATAATAATCAGCTTGATCAGGAATTCGACGTGGATGACCTGATAATCCTAAAAAATGTAAAGGCATAAATGTAATATTTACACCAATAAAAAATAAAGTAAAATGAATATTTGCTAATAATTTATTATATTGAAATCCTACAATTTTTTCAATTCAATAATAAAATCCTGCAAAAATTGCGAACACCGCTCCCATGGATAAAACATAGTGAAAATGTCCCACTACATATAAAGTATCATGAAAAGCAATATCTAAACCTGCATTGGCTAAAATCACACCAGAAACTCCTCCTATAGTAAACAAAAAAATAAAACCAATTGTAAACAATAATGGTGTTTTAAAATTAACTCAACCTCCTCAAATAGTTGCTAATCAACTAAAAATTTTTATTCCTGTAGGAACTGCGATTACCATAGTTGCGGCAGTAAAATAGGCACGTGTATCTAAATCTAAGCCTACTGTATACATATGATGTGCTCACACTAAAAAACCTAAAATACCAATACTAATTATCGCTCAAACCATACCTAAATAACCAAAAATACTTTTATTAGTTAATGTTTCAATAATTTGACTTACAATTCCAAAACCAGGTAAAATTAATATATAAACTTCAGGATGTCCAAAAAATCAAAATAAATGCTGGTATAAAACTGGATCACCACCACCAGCCGAATCAAAAAACGTAGTATTTAAATTACGATCTGTTAATAACATAGTAATAGCTCCAGCAAGAACTGGTAATGATAATAACAATAAAAAAGCAGTTATTCAAACTGTTCAAACAAACAAAGGTAACCTACTAAAACTCATACCACGACAACGCATATTATAAATTGTTACTATAAAATTAATTGCACCCGCAATTGATGAAATTCCAGCTAAATGTAAAGAAAATATAGCACAATCTACTGAAGCACCTGAATGAGCAAATACACTACTTAACGGTGGGTAAACTGTTCAACCAACACCTGCACCCGCTTCAATAAAACTTGAAATTAATAATAAAAATAAAGCAGGAGGCAATAATCAGAAAGATATATTATTTAATCTTGGAAAAGCCATATCAGGAGCACCTAACATGATAGGAACAAATCAATTACCAAATCCTCCAATTAATATTGGCATAACCATAAAAAAAATCATAATAAACGCATGAGCAGTTACTATTACGTTATATAATTGAAAATTACCCGCTAAAACTTGGTTACCAGGAGTTCCCATTTCTAATCGAATAAAAATAGATAACACCGTTCCCAAAACACCAGCAAAAGCACCAAAAATTAAATATAAACTTCCGATATCTTTGTGATTAGTTGAACAAAACCAACGAATAAAAAATGACACAAAACTATAACATTAATTATGAATAATTTTAAGAAGAATGGGATTCGAACCCATGTAGAAATATTCAATAGATTTACAATCTACTACTTTTGACCACTCAGTCACCTTCTTGTAATAAATTATCCTCTTAAAGTTAAAAATAGATATTAATCTTTTTACAAACTAAAAAAAATATTTTCATATTATTTAGCTTTTTTTATTGAATTAAATTCTCAAAATAAATTAAATCCGTTAATTAGAAAATTAAAATATTATATTATTTAATAACAAAATAATATTTTTTCTATTAATAAACTAAATTAACTTAATTTAAAACTAACTTATTAAAGAATCATAAGACACTTTGTCTCCCAAACGATAAGCAACTATTAATAAACTCAGTCCTATTGCGGTTTCCGCAGCCGCAGAAGTAACAATTAATAAGCATAATATCTGACCTAAATAATTATGTAAATATATAGAAAAAAAAATAAAAATTAAACTTATAGAAAAAAACATTAATTCTATACATAATAATAAAATTAAAAAATTTTTTTTGTTTCAAACAATACCAACCAAACCAATGCTAAATAAAAAAAATGAAAAATTCAATAAAATTATCAATGGTATTTGCTTAACATCTAAATTAAAATAAATAATAATATTCATATTAGTTAATGAGTATTTATAACATCATTTAAGTATATTGAAATTAACACAATAAATACATAAGCTTGTAAAAATGCTATAGCAAATTCTAATCCTATAACTAAAAAAACTATACTCATTGGTAATCCTATTCAAAATCAATGAATAAAATTTGAACTCGCAATCGCTCAAATAAAACTTATTAAAATTTTTAATAAAATATGCCCAGACATCATATTTGCAAATAATCGAATTGCTAAACTAAAAATACGTGAAATATATGATATATATTCAATTAAAATAAGAAATGGAATAATTAAAACTGGTACTCCTTCTGGTAAAAATAATACAAAATATTTTTCTTTATGAAAACATAGTCCTATTAAATTATTACCGATAAAAAAAGCTAAAGAAAAGTATAATGTCAATATTAAATATTAAATAAATAAAAATTTTTTTATAAACTACAAAAAATACTTTCATATTACGTAGCTTTTAATATAATTGAAATAAAAGTCACAAAAAATATTATTTATTAATTTATCAAAAAAAATACTTATTTAAAAAAAAAAAAAATCAATTTTTTTTTTCTAAAAGTTATTGTTTATTTATTTTTATTAAAATTAACATTTTTGTTTAACGACTTGTAATTGTCATACTATAAGGAATCATACCTAAAATATTACTAATAAAAATAAATAAAAAAGTTGAATAAAAAAGAAGAATAAAAGAATATTTTTTTATTGATAATGAATCTTTTAAAATAGTAAGTATAAAATTAAACAAACTAATAATACTTTTTTGAAATTTATTAAAAATAAATATTGAATTAAAACTATAATAACAAAACAAAACTAAAGAAAAAATAAAAGTAGTCATTATTCCTATAGAACTTAAAGAAGAAAATGTTAAAATATTAAAAAAACTACTATAAAGTTCAATTGAAAATTGTTCTAATGGATCAAAAACTAACATAAATATTTAAATTTGGGTTTTTAATAGGAATTGAACCTATACCTTTTGAGTCACAGTCAAATGCTCTACCATTAAGCTATAAAAACCATTTTAAAACTTTTTTGTTTTATTAATTTTAAAACTACAAAATAGTTGAATATTATAATAGCATATGTATTAACAATTTATAGAAAAATAAATTTCCTTTTTTAAATAATATTTAATAAAGATAATCCTCACGGATCTAATGCTAAAATTTCTTCTGGAAGGTTTACATTACTTCTCCAATCACAACTAATTATAATAATTGCATTTCCTTCTCTCGCTACTAAAATAACATATTTCTTTTTGAATTTGATCTATTACTTAAGCTCCCTTTTACAATTCTTTTAAAATTAACTTTTTTTAAAACTTATAAAACCTTCTAAAGCTGAATCAAAAAAAATACTAAAAACTTTGTGATTAATTGATTTTGTAATATCAAAACCTTTTAAAATATTGGTTGCTTTAATATAGTTAATTAAAAAAATTTTAAATTCAGCAACTTCTGATAAAGTTAATTTATCTAAATAACCTTTCATTCCTGAATAAATTAAAAGAATTTGAATATTTGCCTGTAATGGACTTGCTTGTTTCTGCTTTAATAACTCAATTAATCGTAAACCTCTAAATAAAGTATGTTGAGTTGCGTCATCTAATTCTGAAGCAAATGAAGCAAATGATTCTACTTCTCTAAATTGAGCTAATTCTAATTTTAAAGTTCCAGCAATTTCTTTCATTGCTTTTACTTGTGCTGCGGATCCTACTCTACTAACAGATAAACCGACATTAATTGCAGGACGAATTCCCTCATTAAATAATTTACTCTCTAAAAAAATTTGCCCATCAGTAATACTAATTACATTTGTAGGAACATAAGCCGAAACATCACCCGCTTGTGTTTCAATTACAGGTAAAGCTGTTAAAGAACCACCACCATATTGTGGAGATAATTTTGCAGCACGTTCTAATAATCTTGAATGCAAATAAAACACATCCCCAGGATATGCTTCACGTCCAGGTGGACGTCGAAGTAATAGTGACATTTGACGGTAAGCCACAGCTTGCTTACTCAAGTCATCATAAATTATTAATGAATGGCAACTATTTTCACTTAATCATTCCCCTAAAGTACAACCTGAATAAGGTGCTAAAAATTGTAATGTTGCGGGTTCAGAAGAAGTAGCTGACACAATAATTGTGCTACTAATAGCCCCAGCTTTTTTTAAAAAATTAACAATTTGAGCAATTGTTGATTTTTTTTGACCTACTGCCACATAAATACAATATAAATGACCAAATTTTTTCTGACTTAAAATTGTGTCCACAGCAATTGTTGTTTTACCAGTTTGACGATCCCCAATAATTAATTCTCGTTGACCACAACCTACTGGTGTAATACTATCAATTGCTTTTACTCCTGTTTGCATTGGTTCTCTCACAGATTGACGTGGAATAATACCAATTGCTTTTGTATCAACTTTTCTTTTTAATGAACTACTAACTTTAGGTCCAGCATCAATAGTGTTACCTAAAGCATCTATAACTCTACCAAATAATTTTAGACTTAATGGAATATTCATAATTACAAACGTCCGATAAACTAAATCTCCTTGTTTTAATAATGTATCATTTCCAAAAATCACAACACTAACAGTGTTATGTTCTAAACTTAAAACCATACCTTGAATCTTAGCAATACCTAAATGAACCATTTCTCCTGAAAGAACTCCAAATAACCCATTTACTCTTGCAACACCATCTTTTACAGATATAATCTTACCCGTATCTAATGCCTCCTCATAAAATTTAAAACTCGATAATACCTTTCTAACTTTTTTAATTCTTTTTTTATTTTTTAATTTCATCTTTCATCACAAAATTTAAACTTTAATTATAAAGTTAATACTAATTTTTATTTAATTTTAAAAATTATTATAATTAAATATTATTTTTAAAATTTTTAATTAAACATAAAGCAATTGAACCCACCATAGAAAAAAGTAAACTAAAACCTATAACCAGAAAAAAAACAAATTTTTGGCTAAACAAGCTTAAAAAAACAATAGTATCATTTCTTTCATTTATTAAAAACTGAGAAAAAATATTTAAATCATTATTATATCCAATAAACTCATAAGAAAAAAAACTCAAAGATAAACATAGTTTTTTAGAAAAAAACAAAATAAAAAAAAATAATTTAAAATATACTATAAAATAAATAACATAAAACTTTGAAAAATTAATTTTACTTTTTTTTTCAATTTTATCTAATTCTAACATCATTACAACAAATAAAAATAATACAGTTATAGCACCAATATAAATAAGCAGTAAAATGAAAGCTAAAAATTCAATATTTAAAATAAATAAAATACAACATGATAAAACTATTAAAAATACAAGACTTATGATTGAATATAACGCATTTTGACAAACTATTAACATTATAGAAAAAAAAAAAATTAAAATCAAAATTAATAAATACATTCAGAAAATACGGGAATTGAACCCATCATAATAAACGGCTATTTTTTCTGTTTCAAATTTTAATACTTAAAAGTTAAATTATAGCTTAAGTATTAATGGAAACGGTGGGATTTGAACCCACGATATAAAAATAATATTTTAGTTTAGCAAACTAACACCTTCAGCCACTCAGTCACATTTCCCTATTCTTATAAAAATTTAAACCGTTTTTTTAAATTTACAATTTTTAAATTTTCAAATTTTTTTTTTTTTTTATAAATTCAAAAATTAAATTGATTTGTATCAAAACGTAAAATTACAAATTTTTTAAAATAAGTAAAATAACCATAATTTATAACATTGTTAAAAAACATAATAAAATTTCATCTACGATATAAAAATAAACATTTCGTTTAAATAATACTTGGACTATAAGAAAATATTTTTTTAAAATACTTTTTACTTTTTTTTTCTTTTAAACTAATAAATTTAATTTCTTTTAAAATACTGCCGTAAATTCGTGTTCCCAAAAATTTAAATTTTTGTTAAATAACAATAAACAATTAGAAAAACATTTTATAAATATACCATCAATACGTTTAACTCAAAAACAAACACCTACTATTAAACCAAAATAAATAATTTTTTTGTTTACTTTTTTACGATTAGAGAATTTTTTTAATGAAACCAAAATAATCATACCAACAGTAGCAACTGAATATTTTCCTTTTTTTTTTACTTTAATACATTTTGCTAATTTAGCACCCGAATTATCCACAACTTTTAGTTTACTTTCTATTTGTATCATTATATGCTTAAAATTGGATTTTAACCAATAACACAAAGATTTTAAATCTTTTGCTCTGACCATTGGAGCTATTTAAGCTATATCAATTATATTACGCTTAACGATATGAGTTTTAATTGAAATTCGACTTCGAACCGAATTTAAAGCAAAAAAAATCAATTTTTTGGATATTCCATTTACTTCAATTAAAATTTTACCCTTTTTTATATAAGTTATTCGAGAATTAATTGGTCCAGTTCCTTTCCCCATCCTACTTAATAATGGTTTTTTAGTTAAACTCCTATTAAAATTCAAAGTAATTTTAATTTTACCACTTCTTTTTGTTACTCTTGCGATTATTCGTCGAGCAGTTTCTATTTCTTTTGGAGTAATTACCCCAAATTCTAATGATTTTAACCCATAAAATCCTATTTTAATTTGTGATAAATTACTTTTTTCATTTTGATTGATATTTTTTTTTTTATGATATTTTTTATATTTGTTTATTACCATGTAAGATTCAAAACTTTATGGATAAAATTCCAAATTTCGTATAACTATAACTTATACCATAATTTAAAAATGTGTTAAAACTTTGTAATTGAACTTTTCCAATACTATAATGATATTTGCTTTTTCTCATCTTACCATTTAATTTACCACTAATTCTTAATTGTATTCCTTGTAATTTAATTTTTTGTTTTTTTCAAAATATCTCAATAATTAAAACAATTTTACGAAGATATTTTCGATGATTTTTGTCTTTTTTAAGCATTATAGAAAGAAATTCTACAAATATCTGAACATTATTATATATGATCGATAAAAATAATAATTGAGAAATAAATTTATTTTTTATAAAATATTTAAAATACCATCCTTGGTTATGTCAAATATTGTTGAAAAAAATTTTTCTTTTTTTTTTTGATAAATAAAATAAAATATTTTCAAAATAAATACTTAACATACGAAAGTATAAGAAACTATTAATTTTTTGTAATTTGCTTTTAATTATATTATTATTTTGATAGTAATAATCATTACAACTTTTATTTAAAATTTTATATTTTAAAATTAAATTTAAAATATAATTTATTTTTAATCAATTAAAAAAATTTACAAATAAAATGCAACTAATTATTAAATTTAATTTAAATTTTTTAAAAAATACTACAATTAAAATTAAATTTTTAATTAATTTTTTTTTTTTTAATTTAAAATAAAACTGTTTTATTTTTAATAAAATTAAATTTAATTTTATAAAATTAAGACTAAATTTTTCACTTAGTTTTTTAATATTTTTATAATTTTTAAAATATTTAAAAATTTTTTTCTTCAAAAAATTCGTTACAATGAAATTCGTGTATAATTGGATATTTATATTATAAACGTTTCATTTAATTGATAAAATATTCCATTTTTTTTTTATCAATTCATTAAATATTATTTTTTCAAATCTCAAGTTATTAAACACTTGATTATGATTTGAAAATTTATTTCTTCATAATGATGTAATTCCTATTCTAAATAATAACGAATTTGTTTTTTTTGACATAAAAGTTAAGAGAGGAATTGAACCTCTTTACTTAGATTTGCAATCTAAAGCATTACCAAATATGCTACGTAACCTATTATTTTCTAAAATATGGTTTTCTACACCCATTATGAGAAACTTTGTTAATTATTTTTATAGCAAAAATTTTAATGTTGAAAGACTTTAAAACATTAATAAATTGATCATAAATTTGAATTAAAGTTTCTTTTTTAGCACCTTCTATTTTAATAAATAATTCTTTATTGTCAACATTTAATAACTTTTGAATGCCGACATTTAATAAAATTTGAAATGCTTCATTACTACGCTTTTCTATATTTTTAAAACCTAAATTACCACAACTTTTATTAAATATTAATTTATTTTCAAAATTTGAAATCAATAGAAAAATATTTCCTCGAAATATTTTAAAACGAACACTTGTTAATCTATTCATTTATCAACTTGCTTTTTTTAAACCAAAAAAATAACCTTTTGCACTTAATTCCCGTAATAAAATACGAGAAATTTTAAATTTTTTATGAACCCCTCTTGATTTACCACTAATAATACAAAAATTCCCTATTTGGGTTTTATAGTAATTAAAACTAAATAATTTAAAATTATTTTTTAAAACTATTAATTTTAATAAATTAAAATTAAAATAAAAGAAAAACGTTTTTTTTAAACGCCCAATTAATTCTATATTTTTATAGATTTTTCTTTTTTGAATATTTTTAAAATAACGAGTTCATTTCATTACGATTTAGAAAAAAAAAATAATTTTTAAAAAAAATTTTAATATAGAATTTTGATTCAATTCTTTTTTTAAAAAACTATATTCATAATTTTGTAAAAAATAATTGTAATTTGCTAAACTATTTTGACAACTTATTTTATAAGTATTATAAAAAAATTGTTCCATACTTTTTTTATAAACAAATGGAGATCGAATTACTGAAAAAATATATTTCGAATTTGATAGAATACTTATATATTTAAAAGTTGTTAAATTATTTAAATAAAATAAAAAATTTTTTAAAAAACTAAATTTTATTTTTAATATATAAGAAACCAAACTAACCCATTTTAAATTGTAAATATATTTTAATGTTTTAGAAATTATTTTATATCGATGCAATAAACAATATAAAGTATTTAATATTAAAAATAATTTATTTTTAAACCTATAATATAAAATTATAATATTATTAAATTTATTAAAAATATTAAAAAAAAAAAAATTTTTTCGTAATAATAACATTTATGATATTTAAATAAAATTAAATTCAATCTAACGCACCTTTTTTTCATTCATAAACTAACCCAATAGTCAATAAAATTAAAAAAAAAAACATAATAAAAAAGCTAAAAAAACAAAGATTTCCTAAATTTACTACCCACGGAAATAAATAAGCTAATTCTAAATCAAAAATCATAAATAAAATTCCAACTATAAAAAATTGAATGTTAAATATTGAATGACCATCACCAAAAGGTTCAAAACCACATTCGTATGGAGAATTTTTTTCAAAAGTTACTTCTTTAGGAGATAATATAATAGCTAATAAAAATAATATACAACATAAAATAAAACTTCCAAACATATAAATAAATATATAAGTATATTGCTCATTTCAATAATTATATGATGATATATAATTAGTAAAATCTTTTTCAAACAAAATTGTGTCAACTCATCAATAATCAATTTGAGTATAAATATCTAAAATTTTAAACAACATATTATCTTCTTCTGGATTTGAACCAGAACTTTACAATAAAAACAAATTTTAAATCTGTCGTGTCTACCATTCCACCAAGAAGATTTTTTAAAAATTTTTCTATTAAATATTGGAAATAATGGGATTTGAACCCATAACCTTATCTTTGCAAAAAATACATTCTACCAGTTGAACTATATTCCCTTTAAAAAACGATAATTATTTTTTATCCACTATGAGAATTGAACTCATAATTTTGTTGTGAAAGAACAATGTTTTACCTTTAAACTAAATGGATTTTATCATTTATATTTTTGAACAGACTTAAACATAATAGCATAATTATAATACTCTCTTTTTTTTTTTAGGCTATAAGTTAATTCATTAAACACTATATTTTGAATTTCATTACAAATTTTAACATAAAATTTAGACTCATTTCTTGTTTCCGCACCTCTAATTAATCAAAAAATAGCTTTTTTATATTGAATACTGCTATTTAAATTTGTTGAATAAGCTTTAATTTTTTTTTTCTTTAATTTAAATGTTTTATATATTTGTAAACCTACTCAAGGTTTCAACCGTTCCAAAGATTCAAAAAAAA
>Ga0115006_10001265_pt1 | contig 15490 bp, 11 predicted proteins | sample ArcOceMetagenome_3_FD_88943 | JGI IMG/M metagenome (GOLD analysis project Ga0115006, IMG submission 88943) | Marine eukaryotic phytoplankton communities from Arctic Ocean - Arctic Ocean- Svalbard ARC20M Metagenome | ecosystem: Environmental > Aquatic > Marine > Oceanic | place: Arctic Ocean...
AAACGCGTTTCTCAGGTTCGTAGCAGCCACAGAACAGTTTCCCGCTGCCAGGCACCACACGGATGGCTCCTCCATGGCCATCCAGAGTCGTCTGACAGTCTAGCCGGCACCGCTTGAAGGGAGAAAGTGCAGAGGTTAAACTTGGAAACTGGAGGAAACGGCTGCGCAGCGGCCGCCATGGGCCACCGAGATTGGTCGCTTGTCCAGTACTTTTGAAGACTCGGGCACACGATATATTTACAACAGAACACGTTTACCGCAGAGCTTGGCCACTGTCTGCTGCCTGTCCTGATGCAGCCTCTGCAGGCCCGGCGTGTTCCAGCAGCTCTTGCACCACGCTGTCCCCGCGCCCATGCACACACACGCGTCAGGACACGGTGTTTTAAGTGCAGGTACAACAGCATGCGCCAACACAGTGCACACGTGCGCGTGCCCGCGTGCACGCGTGCACTTGCATAATCGCATGCACCCACTCGGGAAAGCCTGAGACAAACTTGGACATGCATACGCGCAGTCTCGTGTCACAGCAGCAGCGAGAACCTGAGGAGCGTCTGATACTGGTCGAGGAGATGCCCTACGTCGACACGACTCACGTCGCTTCTATCCACTCCCTGCCATGTCCACACGCCCCATCAATCCTCTTCCTGCCCCTCCACCGCCTCCTCCTCCTCCCCGTCCGCAACGCGAGGCTGTCAACGTCTCTGCTCCGAGCCACGAAGGACTAGCGGGACACTGGGCAACGTCACAGTCTTGCAACTGATGCACCCTTGCAGCTCTCGACGACGATATTCGTCACACGGCGCCACAAAGAGGCAGAGCACGGGGACGCGAGACAGGCGAGAGAAGGAGGCAGGAGGGCAAGGCAGGAGAGTAAGGCAGGAGGAAATCCTGTTAGGCAAACGTAGGGTAGGGTAGGGGGGGGTGGGTAGGGTACGGAAGGGAAGGGCAAGGCAAGAGGGAAACCTGATAGGCGAAAGTAGGGTGCAGATGCAGGCGCCCAGAGCCAGCAAGCGCCCGCAAATCAGCCAGCGCTGCCGCGCCTCGCGATCTCGATTCCGACGCATCCGCATCGCCTCTCGCTACTGCTTCTTCCTGTAGCACGCCCGAGGGGGCCTGACTGGCACCGCTCTTGTCTGCACTCTCCGCCTTCGCGTGCAGTTGGCGCGCCGTCGCCATCTTTGGCGACGCATGGGGTGTGTGCGCCGCTGGTTCACGCCCCTGACACGCGTCGGTCTGACGCGCCGGGGGCTGCTGGAGCATGCGGGCAACACGCGTCATCAGCATTCCTCGCACGGCGGCTTCCGAGCGCGGGCATACGCGCAAAGATAGACGCGCACGTGCGTGCACGCACACGCACACGCACACGCACAGTCACACGCACACACCTCAGCGACTTCCGGGGCCTGGGTGCCAGGATGTTGGAGGGGAGGACACGCGTCGAGCGCTTGCTTCCGCGCGAGGAATTGGCGCTGGAACTCGCCGGCGTCGATGGAGAGGGCGCCTGGCTCGTGGAGGATGCCGTCTTCGTTGCACACCTCGGTCAGATAATGTGCGGCCGACAGGATGTTTGTCAAAAAGTAGCCCTGCTCGCCGTTCAGACGCACGGCGTCGCGGCAATTGCAAATGAAGGAGAGGTTGGAGTGAAGGGACGTGGGGTTTGCTTGGACGACGAGGAGGATGAGAAGCGGCAGCAGCTCGTCCGCCCCACTGTTTGTCTCAGAGGTAAGCGTGACAACGCGCGAGGCGAGCTTACAGCAGTTGTAGATGCAGACGAGCTTGTCCTTGGGCGACTTGTAGTTGTTCATCTTGCACAGCTCGCGCCGAGCCACCTGCAGGCACGCCTCCGCCGACCTTCCCTCCACAACCTCCTTGTCGATATCCAAGTGCTGGGCCGCCAGAAACTGGAGGCACTGAATGCGGCGATACAGGCGCGCATCAAGACACACATCGGCATGGGTTGCCGCAAACAGAAGGTGGTAGAGCTTGAGGGTGACGAGCTTTTCAATGGCCTCATCTGCTGTCTCGAGCTCCTCAGCACTCGCTGCTGCCCACAGCGGGTGTGCGCGCACCTGTTCCCGCAGTTGCTGGATGGTTGCCATGGCCTCGCGCTGGATAGCAGTGGGCGGCAGGGTTTGCATGGACTGAGCATGCGCTGTCTGGTCGCCCGAAAGCTCATGCGCGCCCCCACCACCGCACCCATCGCCGCGCCCCCCGTCTCCCTCCGTTGCACGGCCTTCTGACGACGTGCTGGGAGACGCATTCGCCGCGGCAGCGGCGTGTGAATTGCTGAGGGTAGCGATGCGCACGAGAATGTGTTTCTTGAGGTCTTTGGCTTGGTTGAGGCGGTCCATGAAGGCTTGGAATGTCGAGGCCTTGCCGCACTCTGGCTGTTTCGGCTCTTCCTCGAATGTGCTGCGAGTCTGTGCGCCTCGGTCCTGGTCCTGACCTCCCACGCGCGCATCTGTGTCTGCACCCCCGCAGGCCGCATCGCTTCAGTGCCCCCGCTGCTACAGCGACTACCCACGCTCGCACGCAGCCAACACGCCCCACCGCACACGCAGGCAATCACACAGGCGTACTCGTGCGTGTGCACGGACACGCAGGGTCTAGTTGCGGAAACGCGGGCGTGAAGGCGGAGCTGCACCGTCGTCGAGGGCAGAATCGACCGAAACGTCGCCGTCCGTGCCTACTCGCCGACCGCTCGCCCCCCGCCCTGCTGTCGCAAGCCATCGACATCAGTCTGCCCGTTGAATGCCAGCGCTGGGGCATTTGCGAGCAGTCGCTGCGAGTGGCGCGGTCTCTGAGCGCGAGCGTGCCGGGGTTGACCTGACGGCTTGCTTCCAAACCAGCCCATGGACATCGACGGCAGGAAAGACAAGGAGCTGCCTGTCGCTGGCTGCTGCATCGTGCACCACTCAGTCTCACGCGAAAATGCGCCGGCGTGCGCGTGCATGATACACCAGCGCGGTTAATACGGAATCAATACAGAATTCTTCCACATCACCTTGTCCTCCTTGGCCGGGCGTGCGGCGCCATCTGCGGGGGCAGATGCGTCCGCCACCGGCAGAGAATCTGGGGACTCGCCCAGCCTCTCATCCGTTTGCCCCCGTGCGCCGCTGAGGTTGTCGACTGCAGGCCCAGCGGCCGCCAGCAGCATGTGCCGGTGCGCTGGGCCGCACGCCCGCGGCTCGCGGCCCCGTTGCACCGCACGCACCCGCCCCGATCACTGCGGTGCCGAATGGGTGCGGGTTCAGGCCTGCACACACACGCCCGCAGCAGCGCCCGGTAAGAACCCGGACCGGCCTCGCCGCAGCTGCTCCCGCTAAGAACTAGAACAGGAGCCTGCCCGGGTTGACCGCTCTTTCGGTTTTGCAACGACCCCGCACGCAGAGGTCGCCAGCGCGTGTGCTCGCGACTCGCCAGAGCACGCGCGCGCGCGCGCGCGCACACACACACGAGCAATGCGGTGCTTTCTGTGCTATTATGCGCCGCACGGCTGCTGTTGCGACGCATCACCTCGCCCACTGCCCGGGAGACGGTCCACAAATCGACGGGCACTGGGCTGCTCTCACGAAGTTCGTGAGACCATGGTGCCGCTGGCGTTGTGCGCGTGCGCACTGCTGCTCGCCCCGGCGTCGGGCTGGGTGCTACCGCCCACGCCGGCGGGCCTGGTTGTGGCGCCTGCCAGCGTGCTGCACGCTGGCAGGCGGGCCTGGCCGCGCGGATGCCGGCGGGCGGTCGCAGTTGCGCAAAAGCGCGAGGGGTGGATGGAGAGCGACAGTACGACGATCATGGGGCGGAGTCGCACGCCGGCGTCGGATGCCGGCGTCGACGAGGATGACTATTCGGTGCTCAACTTGGACGTGATTGCGCGCGCGATGAAGGACCTCAAGGCCCGGCGGGCGTCCCTGGGAGAGGACAGCGGCGCGCAGACGGGCGGGGACGCAGACGCCACTGCGCTCGTGCAGACAGCGTTTCTCGAGCAGTCGGCGCGGCGCGTGGAGAAGGCGGAGAGGCTGTTCGTCGCCGCGCTGGAAGCCAGTCGCTCCTGCGGGCCTGCCTGGTACGGACTGGCCTCGCTGCTCCACGAGTGTCAGCACGGTGGGCTCTCGTCCGCGGCTGGTTCGTCGGAGGACGACGGCTGGCGAGAGCGCCAGCTGGCGCAGGCTGCCGATGCCGCGCTGATCGCAGCGCGCTACGAACCCACCCACCCGCGCGCGCTCGCCCTGCTGGGCGACGTGCTAAACGACCTCGGGAATCACCGGGAGGCCTGCCGGGCGTGGACAGCTGCAGAGGCTCGCGGGCAGCGGCACTGGCGCAGCGTGGTAGCCCCATGGGCTGGGCAGGGCGACAGAGAGCTGAGTGCGTTTGGACCGCGAGAGCCGCTGCACTCGTTGAAGCTGGGGGATGAGCCCGTGGAGATGCAGCGGAAGAACGGGGTACGATTCACAGTGCGCCGCGTCGCGGATAGGCCGCACGCCTTCGTTCTGCAGGGCTTCTCGACTGAGCAGGAGAGGGAGGCCATTATCAAGGCGGGGGAGAGCGCGCCCATGCGGCAGGTGCCAAAGGCCACCGATGGCGACCCGGATGACGAAAGATCGGGGTGCGAAGTAGCGTGGCTGGCATCGCCTGTCACGGATCCCGACACGCCATGGGCCTGCCTGATGCAGGACGCTGCGCAGCTGGTGCTGCCGCCCGACACTCCTTCTGTTCCCGACGCCGGTCCTGCTGAAGACCTGCACGTGGTCAAGTACGCAACGGCTGGGGCGTATGGGCTGCACCTCGATGCCACGTGCGCCGTACCTCGGGCCGTGACAGTTCTTCATTACCTCAACGATGTTCCGCAGTCGGACAAAGGCCCAGGCTTCGGCGGCGAGACGTGGCTGCCTCTGGCCGACGGGGGCGGGGCAGGTGGCAAGCCTGTGCCGGGTAAGGATGGCGTGCTTGTGCCGCCTCGCGCCGGCGACGCGCTCGTCTTCTTTTCGTTCTCGGACAACGGCGAGGTGGAGTCAGCGGCACTTCACGGAGGGCGGCCAACCAGCGCCGTCAAGTGGATTGCCAATCAGGTGAGGAGCTGCATCGCCTCTCGAACTGCAGCGCATAGTTTGCCCGATCGCGTGCTGCAGGCGCGAGCGCCCCGCTTGTGTCGCCGCCGCCTCTGCTGACGCTCCGTGTCTGCCAACCAGTGGGTGCGCCTCAATCTCGACACGCTTCCTGTGGACGCTCAGGGCGCGGTGGATGGCCTTGAGCCGCTCAGTGCTCAGGTGCCGCGCGGGCCGGGCTTTGGGCCCAGGGTTATTGGGTGATAGACGTGCGCACCGTTCTCTCTTCTTCGCAACCTCCCTGTTCCTCTTCCCCTGGCTTGCGGCCTTGTACCTGTTAAGGTTGCAGAGGTGTGATCTTTTCTTGCGTGGATGCCCCTACATTATCCCGCTCGCTCTTCTAGTCTTCCGGCGCGTCTTCGTCCTTCAATCAAAATTTGTCTTTTATTTAATATATACAACATGTCAACATCATTTATACACTCCGCCCATGTGCTGTGTCAGTCACAGCCACGCACAGCGGCACGGCCACCGGCCTCGCTGCTCGCCGGCGACGCAGACGAAGACGCGAATATCTTGGTCAGGCTTCTACGGGTGCTGCTGCGCCGGAGAAGGGTAAAGAGCAGTCGGTCCCGTTCCAGCCTCTCCTGCACGGCCGCAAACCACCACCCACTCAGGACACGCAACCCAGTTGTGAAAGGCGAAGAGAAGACGCGAAAGTGGAGCAGCCTCAGCCTGCGAAACACACAACGCCTACCTGTCCCGGAGAACCCTGATGCTGGACCCGGGCGTGCTGGCGCCCAGGCGAAGATGTTCCGTCCGCACGCCTGGGCCTCGCGTCGTGCCGCGCCTCTCCCTCGAGCGAGTCATCGGAGTCGTCGTGATCTCGTGCGGCGAGACTCTGCACTTCCACAGCAGAGCCCGCGGCCTGCGCCGTGCCTGCCGCATTGTCGCAGGCGGATTGCGTGGCACGTTGGCTGCGACGCACATCCCGCGGAGGCGTCACGTGCAGATTTGCTCCCTTGCCCGCGCCAGGCGAGGCAAGCTTGCCGAGTGCTTTCGTGTGTGCAGGCGCCGCACGCGGCGTCAGGCAGTCGAGCGAGAGAGAATGCTGCGAGGGCGTCTTGGTGGGGGACGACAGAAGCGAGTCCGCAGATTGCCAGAGAGGAGTGGAGGAGGCACTGATGCTGTCGCTGCTCTTGACACGTGGACCAGGCGTGTGCGAGGGCAGCGTGGAGCGCGCGCTGAGATGCAAGAGATCCGGCGACAGGGCTTGCTGCACTGGCGTGCCCGCCTCAGACTGGCGAGACCGCGTGCCTGACGCTGCCTCTGTCCCCTCTGCGCTGCCTTGCCCCACCCTACGCTCTGCGCCTCCATCGTCGGGATACGTCAAGGCCCGTTTGGCTCCCGGGTGCGCCGGCGCGCGCCGGCCACCCTGTAAAGGCGACTGACGCATGTCGCAGCTCGCCGGCGGCGTGTTTTGGTGGAGGGCTTGCCGTGCAGCAAACTGTGTGGAGAGAGCAGCAGTGTCGGCGTTGGCGGCAGCGGAAGCAGCCTCTTGACAGACCACTGCCATCAACCTCTCCAGCTGTACAACCTGGCGTGCAGCAGCGTGCAGCTCCACGGACAGCGTTTGGTTGCCAGCGCTGCACGAGCTGCATGCTTGCGCCTGACACGCCGCCGCGCCGGGGGCGGCGACAGAAGCAGACGCCAGCAGTTCTCGCACTTGCTGCCACTCGTCGCGCAATTCTTGCACCACGTCCTGTGCGTGCTTCCGCGCTGATCGTTCGTTGATGGTCATGATTGCGTCCGCTTCCTGTGCGATGGCAATGCACCACGCAGCAGTGCGAGTGTTAGGTAGTGTGACCGCTTCGTCAGCAGGACACGTGTCAACAGCACACGTCGGATTCTCCCGTGAAGCCAGCCTCGGAGAGCACCGCCGGCTGTGAGGAGGGTAGAGCGAATCGACACGCACGCATGCACGCACGCACAGGAAGCGAGAAAGTAGCGCAACAATGTGAGAGTGCCAAGAGTATAGGAGGCCGGGCCCAAAGGGAGTCGACTCACTTTGCGATGCTTTAGGCGCAGAAGACTCATGAGCTTTTCGGCACCGTCTCTATTGCGCCCCTCTACGAGGGTCCGGCAGCGCTCCTGCGTGACAGCCCCAGCGGCCGTGAGCTCTAGCGGCATTGCCTCCCTCGCGGCAGTAAATGATCGCGGCAACCCATGCCACACGTGCAAGCGCATCTCTCGTGCAGACGCTGCTGCTCTCACGCCGCTTCCGCATGGGGAGAAGAGATGCAAGACACCCGCACGTACTCACATGTAGCAATATGGCATGATCGCCGGTATAATGCATAAAAAGGCCCTGTTTGCACAGGATGCTCGCCCACGCAAGGCACAGACACAGGGGAGCACCAGATCTGCGAGACTTTCAGCGCGGAGGGCGTTGACTTGCCGCGCTATTTGTAGCTCCGCCCGCAGCCGCTTGTCATCGACCTCTTGCTGCGCCTCTTCGTCCAGTTGCGCCTTGAGCGTGCGCACGCGCTCGTCTCGGGATGCTGCCCGCGCGAGCAGAGTACGTTGTCATTTGATGCACGCCGCACTGCGCAAGGCATGCTGACTGTTTGTTGCAGCATCAGCGCCCGGCAGGACACGCGCAGCGCACATGGCCGCACACGCGGCCTGCTGCTCGCGCACACCGGCACGCCACAGCAGAGACATGGACCTGAAAAGAGCTGATGCATCTTGTCCGTCTCCAGCTTGCTCAGACGCGAGCACTCGGACTCCACCTGCTCCAGCATCGCCTTTTTTTTATCGGCCATCTCGGACTCAAGTGCAGCCAACCGCTGCCGCCGCTCCTCCGCGCAGTCAGTTCGCACCGTCGCGAGTGCGACATCGGTCGCCGCCGTCAGCTTCTCCTTGAGTGCCGCCAACGTCTGTGCTAAGTCTTCGTCCGCTGCGGCCTGCACTTGACACACCTCTGCATCCATCGCCGCCTGGAGCTCCAGGCGACGCGCTTCCTGGGCCTCCCTGTACCCACAGCACACCTCGTTAACGGCGGTGCGTGCTCGTGCATCTGCGCGGACACCACGCAGCAACATACCAAGCATCCTCCATGCCGCACGCACACACCCCGAGACACTGTCCTGCCAAGGGAGGGCGGAGCGAAGCATGCGCTGAGTCACAGCTCGCCGCCCACGGCGCTGCATGCTTGCCTACCTGTGCTCGCTGGTAAGTTGGTCGCGCACGGCAAGCACGGCTTTGCGGCGCTCGTCTTCATGCTGCCCTTCCACGTGCGCGGTGCTCTGGGCCAGTTTCGCGCGGGCCGCTTCTCTCATCTCGCTCACCAGTTGCTCTGCAATGACACGCAGGCAGCCGTCAGTCTCCGACCAGCCGCACTCCACGTGTACACACGTAGAGAGACCAGGACAGAGACAAGCAAAGGGAGGGGCAGGCACAGTGAAGGGCAGACAACGTGAGGGGCAGCCGGCGAGGTCGCGCGGCGTGGCACGCCCAGGCACAGGCAACTCACGAGTTTGAGCGTCGTAGGAGTCTTGCAGATCGGAGAGGCACGTTTCATGCTGCTCCCGTGCCTCGGCCGCCGCGCCCTCAAGCGCCTGCTCCAGCTCGCCCTGGGCCTTGATGTCGACTTCAAGGTTTCTGCGGCGCAGTTCGGCGTCGCAGCTGCGCTGCATGGCCTCCACGCGCCGCTGCCGTTGCACAGCGAGTTGGGCTTTGAGCTGCTCCAGCTGGTGGTTTGTCTTGCTGGCCGCCTCGCTGCGCACAGCCTCGAGCTGCCGCTCGCGCTCGGCAGCCAACTGCGCCACGCGCGCCCTCAGTGCTTTGGCGTGCTCCTCAGCGCTCTTGACCTGCAGGCGCTCTAGCTCTTCCTGCAGCGACCGCTCGAACGCGCTTTCCTCATCGCGCAGCGCCACATCCCTTTCGCTCTCTGCGTCCGCGCGCGCCTTCTTCACCTCCTCCGCCGTTTTTGCCTCCTCGCTTTGCATGGCACGCAGCTGCTCGGCGCGAGCACTTTGTGCAAGCTCCTCGCGAAGGTCAGCCAGGGCAGCCGACAGGCGTGCGGCTTGGGCTTGTGCAAGGTGTTGGCGCTGTGCGTGAAGCTCGCTCTTGGCGTCGCGCTGTGTGGCCTCCAACGCCTCCTTTCGTTTGGCTAAGCACGTTGTCACCAGAGCTGCCATCTTCTCTTGGTTCTCCGCTGCAATCTCGCGTTCGAGCTCTTGCACCGCGGATTCTTGCTGCTGCACATGTGCGCGCTCGCCTACGGACAGCTGCACCAGGTGCTCTTGGGTGACAGCATGTGTAAAATGCTGAATAGACGAGGCCAGCCACTGGTCAAAGTCTTTGGACAGCTCGTCTGTTGGCACCTCAGCAATCTCGCGCAGCTGCTTTGCGAGAGAGTCAGTCTTGACGCGGGCGTTGTGTGCCAGCCGCTCGCGCAAGTCGGCCAAGGCCCGTTCAAGCTCCTCTGCCCACTCGTCTTCGCAGAGTTGAAGGGCAGCGTCAGCGTCTTGAAGGGCCTTCGCTTGCCGCGCTTGCAGGTCACTGTCTATGCGCTCGCGCTGCAGCCGAAGCGCAGTGTCGTTGGCCACTTTGAGCTCTGCTAGCTTGCGATCAGTCTCGCCTGCCAGCTCCCCTCGCACGCGCGCGCACTCGGCATCCGCCGCCTCCTGCATCTGCACACGCAACTGCTGCATCCTGTCTTGGTGCTCCTGCCCAAGCTCACGCTCAAGCTCCTCGAGCTCCAGCGCATGCTGCTGCCGAATGGCTGTCAGCTTGTGGGCGCGTTCCTTAGTATGTACCACAGCAACACTTTCAACCTCTTTGCGGAGCTCTTGCCGCAGGATGACGTCGGTCTTTTTTCGAACGGTCTGCGCAGCCTTGACGCACTGGTCCATGGCTGCCAGCGACGCGCGCCGCCGCTCCTCTGCCAGTTCGTGACGCAGATTGTCGAGGGCCAGAGCGTCCTTGAGGGTCAGCTCCTCGCGTATCCCCGCGCTCTCCTTCTCAAACTCTTGGAGCACACGGGCGCGTTCCAGTTCAAATGCTGCGGCGTGCGCCTTTTGGAATTCCTCAAGCTCATGCTCTGCCTTGCTGCGCTCCGCGGCCTCGACCTCGGCAAAGTGCTTGTACATGTCTTCGAGACTGGCATTGTATCGCCTCTCCTCGTGCTGACGGCGCTGGGCAAGCAGGCGCTCATGGTGCTCTCGCAGACGAGCAAGCTCTTGATCAAGTTGAGCCGCCAGGTGATCCTCCATGTCCTCTGTTGCCTGCGACAGGATGGCCTCGCGCTCCTTCTCCGCCTCCTGCCGCTCGCGCACCAGCTCGGCCTTGCATGCCGCAAGCTTGGCCTCCTCCATCTCCACATTCTCCAGCAGCTTCTGCAGCCGCTCCTGACAGTCTGCCTCTTGTTCCTGCACCTTGCGATTGCACTCGAGGGCCATTTCATCGAGCCTGACCTTGACTTCACCTTGCGCCGCCTCCAGCATCTCAGCATGTCGTCCGTGCACTGCCGCCTCCTCTTCTTCCACCTGCAGCAACAACGCATCTAGGCGCTGGCGGCACTCGGCTTCAATCCCTGCTACTTCTTTTGCGGCCTGTGCTCGAGCCTCTTCCAGCTTGTCCGCATGTGTCTGCACGCACATCAAAACACACACGGAGGTACACATGCGGCAAAGCACACGTCAGGATACAGGGACACATGACAGCAGCCAGACAGAAAGCCAGCAGTAATCCCAGCGCAGAAGCAGGCGAGGCCGACACCGCCGCCCGACATTGCCCTCACGGCGTCTATCACGAAGGATTGGACAAGAGGGAGCGCTGAGGGTGCAGCAACAACATGGCAATACGACACGCCCCAGCAGTGTCGCGCCAGAAACACGCCTCAGCAACCCGGCAGCCAGACACAGTTCAACCACACGCCGCCACAGCCGCTAAAAGCACCTGGTTCAGAAGGGCCAAGGCAGCCTTGTGCCGCTCTGTCACCTGCGCGTGCTGATCGCTCAACTCCTGCTGCATCTGCACAGTCTTGCGCTCCACATCTGCCGCGTGGCGCTGCTCGAACTCGCGCCACTCGAACAGCATCGCTTCTCTGCGTTGCGCATAATGGCGCTCCTCGTCCTCCATGCACGCCTCATGGGCGCGTGTTGCAGCGGCACAGGCAGCTTCGTGCTCTTGCTGCAATGTCAAGAGCTCACCCTCGCACTTTGTCCTTTCCCGCTCACACTTTTCCCGTTCCTCCTCGCACCGTAAGCTTTCATCCCGGCACTGCGTTGCGAGCTGTTGGTACCTGCTGCGCTCCTCCTCAGAGCGCGCTAGCAACGCCTGCAGCTCCTCCTCACACGCAACACGCGCGTCCGCCAGCTTCTTGGCGCACTCTGCCTCAAGCTGCACCAGTTGTTCATCAAGTTCTTGGCACCGGAGCCGTCGCGCGTCCCCAGCCTTGCGCTCTTGCTCGTGTTGCAGCTCCAGCTGCTGCGCCTCTTGCGCAAGCTGCTCTTGCAGGCGTGCTTGCAGCTTCGCCAGAGCCTCTTCCCGCGCCCGCTCATGATCCATCCTGATGCGTTGCATCTCCTGCTTCAGCTCCTCTTGCAACTCCAGCTTGCATTTCGCGCGAAGGTCTGCCACAGCGGCGGCCGCCTCCTCGCGACACTCCTCTCGGCATTGCTGCAGCCGCTGCATCTTCTGTATGAGGGCGAACCGTCGTGCTTCTTGCAGATCCGTGCCCTCCTGCGCTGTCTCTGGCAGCGGTGAATGCTGAGCTGGTGCGGGCGCGCACGAAGAAGCCACACTCGAAGACGCTGCGAGTTCAATCGAGGTCGGGGGCGCGGGGGCGCAGATGGGCGGCGACGCTTGATTGGCGGTGGGCAGCGCAGCATGAGCGAGGCAGAGGCTTGTGGCATAGCGAGTGCGCCGACCGCGGCGCAACTTGCTGCCCGCATCCTGGCACTGCTGCTCCAAGTCTTTGAGCACTTGCGCATCAATACCCGCTACGACCATGTCCACCAGCACACTCCCTTGTCGCAATCCCGTCACGACCACCTGGTCGTCACAGACAAGCGCTTGTCAAGCGCCAAGCGTTCGCTCCTTTCCCTCACATACCGGCTTTCCACCTCCACACAGCCAGTGCACAGACAACGTTTTTGCATGTTTCCACACACGCTAGTTGGCACGTCGGCACACGCACACGCAAACGCACGCATGCAGGAAAGAAAATGTGAGAAACCACGACCTTGGAGGGGTCCAGCCCCGCGGCCCACACCACATCAGCATGCACCTCCTCCATGAAGCCTGCGGTATCTTTCACGTCGGCGAGATTCAAATCGAGCGACAAGACAATGGCGATCGCACCCTCTCCGAGTGCCGCAGCCGCTGCAGCCCCCACACGGGCTGGTGCCTGGGCCTTGCGACACTCTTCTGCGCCTGTTGTGCTGCCGGATGCCCGGGCATCGAAGAGGTTGGAGGGCTGAAGTTCAAACAGGTCCGAGGCCTCCATGTGCACCATGGCTGGTGCGCCTGGGGCGTGTTGCAGTGGGGTGGACAGACGGTGCGCATCTGCAGGGGTGTTTGGTCTTTGCCTGAGCGTCCATTCGGTAGAGTCTTCCGTCTGCGATGCCTCCTCCACTTGTAGGCACAGCGAAGCGTCCGTTTGTATCGCCGCCTGCACGTACCTCGGTGCGTTCTTGCTCTCCGTGTCTTGTGTGCACCCAGCCTGCGCGACAACGTACAGAGCGAGGGCGAACGAGGCAGATGGAGGGCGGGGGGTAAGGCACAGAGCAATCAATGGCGCCTCCATGACCTGCACTTGTTCACGCACGCCGCAGTTACTGCAGCCGGGCGCACAGCGCCCACAGCGCCATCGCACGGTGCTGTCACCTGCACGCTGGCATCCGCAGAGTCCACAGATAAGGCAGACAGCTGAGCCTTGAGCGCGGAGACAGCCTCGGTCAACTCGCGAGAACAGCGCTCCTCGACGGCTCGAATGCTCTCTTGCGTGTGCTTTGACCATGCGGCCCGAAGTCTGGCAATCTCGGCTTTCTTATCCTGTGCCAGCACAGCATGCAGCCATTAGTTTCGCAGACTTGGATTCAACGCCGAGACGCAAGCATCTCGGGGCACGTTTACAAGGCATATCCCTCGTATGCGACATCGGGCATCCTGCCAGAGCACACCAGCACACACAAGGCAAGGGGGCAGCACCTCCAGCAGCATCGTCTCACGCGCTGCAAACTGTGCCTTGAGCTGCTTGCCTAGGTCCTGAAGGGCAGCGGCGTGCAGCTTCTCGCTCTCGGCGGCTTGCCGCTGTTGGCTCACCCTCGCCATGTGCCGCACTTCCGCAGGACTGAGAGAGGATGGACCCATACCGCCCCCGCAATTGTTCCCACCCGTGCTCCCTCCTGAGTTTCCGCCGCTTGCGAGCAGGGTGCCGCAGGCTGTCTCGAGGCTCTTGTCGGCGCTGCCTGTGCCTGTTGCAGAAGGCCCCGTGCGGCCCCCGTGCGCAGAAGCTGCGGCACCGCAAGCTCCCGCGACCGCCGTGGCAGACACTCGCTTTCTGAGCTCACCACATTCCGCCATTAGCTTGTCATTCGCCTGAGCAAGGGCCTGATTCGCTTGGACAAGCTGGGTGTTGAGGCGACGGAGGTCTGCGAATTCGTGCTGCACTTGCGCGAGCAAGCTGTTGCTCCCACAGCCCTTGTTCTCATTCGCAGCGCTGGCCACGTCAGCAGCCCTCAAATCTTCCGCCGATGGCGCACAGCCTCCTCCTGCCTTGCTATCCGCACTGCCCAGCGCCTGCGCAGAATGTAGCGCGCGGCGCAGAGTCTCAATCTCCAACTCGAGAGCTGCGACTTTGGACGTGAGAGCCAGCTCGCACAGCTCCATTCCAGCCGCCCGTGCGACACCTTCCCTCTGCGCGTCGCTACTGCCGGTCCTCGACCCGCGATTGTCTGTGGGCGAGTCGAATGGGTCGGGCGTGGCTGTGTCTGCGTGCTGCAGGAGATGCTGCGCCACCAAATGGGCAGCGCGCCCACCACGCGCAATCACGTCACGCTTTCCAGCCGCTGCACTTCCCTCCCCTCCGGCGCCCACTGCCTCGCCGGTAAGCGCAGCCGCCGCGACAGTTTGCGCACCCACATCACATGTGACCACTTGCCGATTCGGCTCTCTTTCTGCGTGTGCGGCCGCGTGGGGAATCGCATCCATGTCCATCGCTGTCTTCTCTTCCAGGATTGCCCGCAGGTCTGCAGCCTCGTGCCGCCACGCTTCCGCATCCGAACGCGCCGTGTGCGCCTCCGCGCGCAGTTGGGTCAGATGGTGTTCGTACTGCGCCGCGGTCGTGTTTGGGTCGGTCTGGAGGAGCTCGTCGACGCGAAGCTGGAGCGTGTTGACAGAGGCGGTGGCCTTGGACAGCTGGTCTTGAAGCTTCTGCGATTGCGCCTCGAGCACGCCGACACTCGACTTTGCGTGCGCAAGCTCTTTGCGGAGCGCACTGTTCTCGCACTCCCAGTCCCGCGCCTTGGCCTCCCAGTCCGCGCTGCGGCTGAGGTGGAGGTCGCGCTCGCGCTCCACGTGCTCCAGATGCGCCCTGAGCCCGCGCGCGTCAGCGTCTCGCTGCTGAAGCTCCCGGTCCTTTGCACGCATCAGCGCCTCCAGCTCAATCACGCGCTGCTCGCCCGGGGGGTAGTGCGAGCCGTCCGCCAGCGGCCTGCCCCAGCACACGTCGCCCCCCGCATAGTTTGCTCGCGCGTGCGCGGCGCATGCCTGCGCCCCGTCGCCGGGCTCGCGCGACGGGCCATGGTCGGCGGGGCGCGGGCTGGAGGAGGCCGCGGAGTCGGCATCCTCGTCTCCCGACTCCGGCGCCGGTATGTCGTCCAGCATGTCCTGGAGGTCCGCGCGCGACACGTGGCTGCCCCACCCGAGCGAAGCCTCCATCTGCCACGGCTCTGCGCGGTGCCCGCCCGGCGCCGGCGGCGCCGCGGCGCGCGACGGGGCGCAGATGTGCCCCCGGGCGATGGCCTGCACCGCGGCGGCCGTCGCCGCCGTGCGGTCGGCGGCAATGCCGCCCTGCTGCACGTCGCGCTCCAGCGCCGCCAGGCCGCCCTCGTCGGCGCCGCGGTCGAGGGCGTCGAAGCTGCCGCCGCTGCCCCCGCCGTCAAACGGGCCCAACACGGCCGGGTCGTGGGCCACCGCACTGGGGGGGAGGAAGACGATCGCCCCGTCGTCCTCCCCGCCCGCCCCGAGCGCCGCTGGCCACATCCCCGCACACCGCGCCCCCGAAGGTCCAGTGGCGGGAAACGGTCCCGTGTGCAAGCGACACGGGACTAGCACGGGCCAGCTGGACATGTTCAGGGTCCATCTCTTGCCTGATTCGGAGGATGGCGGCCTGCGGGGCGTTCCACTCCCTCGTCGTGGTACCCGCCCGCGCCCCG
>Ga0115006_10001267_pt1 | contig 15484 bp, 18 predicted proteins | sample ArcOceMetagenome_3_FD_88943 | JGI IMG/M metagenome (GOLD analysis project Ga0115006, IMG submission 88943) | Marine eukaryotic phytoplankton communities from Arctic Ocean - Arctic Ocean- Svalbard ARC20M Metagenome | ecosystem: Environmental > Aquatic > Marine > Oceanic | place: Arctic Ocean...
AAAAGAGGAGCGGGGCGGGGCGGAGAGGGGGGGGGAGAAAGGAAGAGAGGAAGCGCGTGGGGGGGGGGGGGGGGGGGGGAGTCTTGGAAGACGGTCCCAGCAGGTGCGATTTTACATGCCAATATTGATGCCAAGATCTTGTCGTTTCGCTCCCCACGCCCTCTCACCTTCGGTAATAAGACACATTGTGCGTGGATAGAACGTGAGCCTCGGTATCCATCGCAGTATCCGTGGTGAGGAGGTATACCTCTTCGGGGTGGACAGGGGAGGAGTTCTGTTTTGTCACAAGAGTATGGAGGGGGTTTAGGGGAGTTAGGGGTTAGGGCTCTAATGGGGTAGGGCGGCGGAGCGGGCGGGGGGGGACGAGACGACGAGCAGCACTGTGATCCTCGCAACCTCCACAAACTTACCTCCCCATTCCGTACATTTGAAGTAGTTCTGACGTCGTATGTGTGAGCATAAACATCACACGAGGGGTTTGGCCACAGTATATACCGCTCTATAGAAGGGAGCGATATATCACCAAAGTGCTTGGGAAGGCCAAAAAACAACAGGGCGCAAGACGAATCAACAGGAGGGGAACCAGAGACAACAGGTGAGCCACCATACCGTCTGCCCATTGGGTCGAAGGCAGAAATCATACGAAAAAGAGAGAGCACGCACACCGTGGAAAATGTCGCGGCAATTGCCTTCTTTAAATTCATTGGGGGGGGAGGAGGGGGGAGGGGGAAGGGGGGAGGGGGTGCGGTGGAGGATGTTTTGAGAGGAAAAGCTGTACTGGGGGGCTTAAAAAAAGGTACACAAGTCGATCTCGACGGTGAGAAGCGGGGAGGGCGCCAGGAGGAGAGAGTACAGCAGTAAGTTCTGTTGATCTTGTCAGGTTGCCTGTCAAAATGACCTCCAGGCAGTCAAGATGTTTTTCTTTAAAACCCTGTCAAACACTATTTTGGAGATTTTTCCTTGGCATTTTTATGTTTTATCAGATATAATTTATGTTTTATTTGTGATACATAATATATTAAATAAAGATTTTTATATTTTATGTACTATTTTTGCTATTTTTGAGTATTGTAACTTAATGAAAATTTATTATTTTGTACTATATTATATTATTTCAATATTTGTATCATTTTCTCTATTTATTTTATCAATATTTTTACGTATTAAGTTTATATTTGATATTTTTGGATTGACGATTTTTCAAATACATCTTGAGGTACTTTTGAGTATCTTTTATACTATTACAAATTCTTTTATTGTATAATATAGATATGAATATCAATTTATAATTTGGGAATACGCCTTTTTGTGAAAATGTTGACAACTTTTTGAGCTGTCTATTATCATCTATCTCTCTCAACTGGTACCGAACGTTACTTTTCTCCTTCCACGAACAAGTCTTATGCGTAAAGCTTTCGGATACTAACTTTATTTTTGCGAATTACGCTTACTAGCCTTGTCTCACCTGGTGACTTGCGGCCTGCTGTCTCCTTTCCCCTCCTGATGCTCTCCCTGTTCCACCTCATCGTCCCCCCTGCACCTCCCACCTTTATAGTCCACGACACTCGTTTCCTGGATCCCTCGTACCCGGACCCTCCTCCGTCTCTTGCCTTGGTGATATTGAATAGTGACCATGACAATCCAACAACACCACCCAAACTTCCTGCAATGCTTGATCACCTTTTCGCCATATCCTCCTACGCAATATGTGCTGATGGGGGGGCGAACAGACTCTACGATATGACAGAAGGTTTGAGGAATTCGGATGGTGTGGGGGTTATTTCAAGAGCAGCCTGTCCTCGTGTGTTCCCAAATGCAATCAAGGGTGACATGGACTCTATACGGTCGGACGTACGGGGTTACTATACGTCTGCAGGAGTGAGCGTTGTCGAGGATGATGGCATGGATACAAATGATTTGGAGAAATGCTTGTGGGAGGTGAATAATAATGTACAGGTGAGATCAAACTAGGGGTGAAGTAAGGGCCGGGGCGAAATGACGGCTAAACTGAAGTGACGGCGAAAGCAACACGAAGGTTGAAGTGGATCGACAGCAGTACTGAGGATCAAAGCGACGATAAGAGCAACATACCACCTCTCTTCAAAGAGAAGAAGCTTCTGATCGTCGCTTCGCTCCTCGTCTCTCCTCTCCCCTCGCTTTGCTACCCGCCGCTTTCCGTCTTAACCTTATTCACGATTTCCTTCCCGCACTGCAGGGAGGAGATTCTGGCATGGCCGACACCGTTTGCATCTACGGGGGTTGGGGCGGGCGCTTTGACCAGTCGATGTCTTCTGTATCTGCGCTTTTCAAGTTCCGGGACGTTTTCAAGAACATTGTTCTCGTTGATGAGGTGAGGTGGAGGCAAAAGTGAAGGAAGGCTGGCAGAGAGAGGCTCGCTTCGTTGCTAGGCAATTACCTCTTGGTCCTAACTGGTTTCCCGCGCCTCGCCCATTACCCCCGACCCCTGATGCAGGAAACTGCAGTCACCCTTCTGAAACCTTGCGAGGATGGTACAAGTCACATCATCAGACCGGCACCAGCGATGGAGGGGAAGCTCTGTGGCCTCCTCCCCGTATTTGGCCCTTGTTCGAGAGTAAACACCGAAGGTCTTCGTTGGAACCTCGACAACCAAGGTAAGGGAATTTAATTTGTTACTTCCCTCCAACTGTTCCTCCCGCCCATCACGAAGTACTTCTGACTCACTCAACTCCGCTCTGCTCCTATCCGTCCCAGAATTATGCCTCGGCAAATTTGTGTCGTCCTCCAACGAGTTCTCGCCGGATCAGGATGTGAAGGTCACCTGCGATAACTTCCTCGCTTGGACCACCCAAATAAATACATGAAATCACATTGACCGTTTGGTAATTCCGCCGTGTTTTTATTACCCACAACAAAGCCCAGTCGTCCTCGCCTCTACCCCGCCCGCACGCCCTTGTCTTTTCGTAGCCACGCACACTTCCCCACACTCTCCCTCCCATACCTCTCCACATTACCAAACTCTTCCCCCCATAGGTCTTCGTCATCTATACGGAACCCCGCATCCAGGAACATTGCACCGACTACCGATGCTCTCAGGGAGCTAGCCTCGCACCAATACTCGTGTTGTTTCTTTTTGGCCTTGAAACTAAACTCAATCCAGTCCCTGCTTTCAAGGATCTGCTTTACCAAGCAGACCCACCGACGACACTCAAACTCACTAACATCCCTCTCCCGCTTGCTCAAACCGTGCACGAGTATCTTCCTCATGGTGTGGACAGACGGGAGAACCTGGTACTGATTCCATATGGACTGGATCCCCGATATGGCCCCCGACATATTGTTGCACAGTAAATTAGCCTGAACGAAGGCATTTGAAGTGCTAGAGTCGGGCTGCACGTTGTGATTCGACATCATTGTAAGGATGTCTTCACAGGACTGCGCATCTCCCAGCTTGGCAAAGCTCCACATGAGAATGTTGAACGTAACAGTATTCGGAGGTGTCTTCATCCGCGCGTGGAGAAATTCCAACCCTCGAATAGGGTCGCTCGCGTTGCAACAGCAGTTGACAAGGGTGTTATAAGCAACAACATCTAGCTTCACAGCAGGAACCTCCTCGTTCATGCCGGTCTCAAAGTCCGACAGTAGGTCCGTCGCGCCATTGAGCAAGAGCTCGATTTCCCTCCGTCCTTTTCTCGACCCCCCCCCCCGTCTCTGTTTCAAAGCCCTGTTAAAGACCCCCAACATCAGGTTGGCATGAGTGCTTGTCAGGGAAATTTTTTCATGCTGCGGTAAACGGGAAAGAGCAGTGAGACACAGACGTTGTTAGAGCAGACCCACCATCCTGAAAGAGTAGAATCCCACCATTCTTACCTTGACAACTTTGAAGACATCAACCATAATCTGAGCAGGCTTGTACTTTTCGCTTACCCAGTTCTTACGATGCCCCCAGTCCCCACCACCTCTCTTTGCCGTAATTGTCGTCAGCGACCGAAGATAAAGAGTCAAATCATCATCCGTATGCGGATCAAAGTTAGAGACAACAATTGGGTGCTTCAAAGAACGACGAAAGAAAAACATGCGACGAGCTGCCTCAGCATCACCTACGAGTGAGTAAGCCCTTAAAATCGCAAACGTGTCCTTATCCGAAACGGACTCTCGCAGCTCAAGTTGACGTACTTCATTAAACATTGACATCAATGCCGAGGAGTTTATGGCACACTGTTTTTTTACCCCACCTGGAAGTTTCACATTATCCAAATCAGCCTGCGAAGTGATACCAAAGAAAACACACACACAGAGCGGATCAACGTGTAAGTACTACCATCTCACACACAAAGTCAACCTTCGCACTTCGCCTCTCTACCTTCTCACCTTTTGGAGCAATGATTCCACACTTGCGACAATATCATCGCTTCTGGTGTACCGAACAGTAGAAAATAACACACTACAAGGACACAAAAGCCCAAGATGTGAGATTACATGCGATACTGGCCGTGAAAACATCCCGTCTCCACGCCAAGAATTCAATTATCTACTGAGAACACTCCAGCGGAAGAAAAAAATGAAATCAACAGCAAATCCACAGATATTTTGGATGATAGCTCGACCTTATAAGTCGAAATAACACTAAGATGAAGAAAAAATGACTTTTAAAATGTTTTGACTGACAACCACAATTTTCTGCTACACGAATCCCCTTCCGTCGCCACTAACACGGACTATCAACAATATACACACGACAACAACTCCGGTCAATTCACCAAGACACGTTCGTTCTTCTGAGGAACCTTCCAGAGTTTGGGTTCGGGGGGAAGGTTTATTTTCGCTTCAAAATACAACCAAATACACCCCCCAGATACCAACAGGCACCCCTCCAAAGGTAATCTACCTCAATACTGATGAGCTTGTGGAGTAGGAACCCTAACAATGGAAATGGAAAGAAAAATGCTGCTTCGAAGGAGGTAGCCCACTCGCCCCCTCGCAAGAAGGTCAGAAAGAATGCTTACCCATCTGGTGGAACCGACAGCTGGGGAGCATACGAGGGAAAGTTTGACGGATGGAAGGTGGGAGGTAGCCAGAGTCGTATCAGAACGTTCCCCAACAGTGCTTCTAGCTCGCTTGGAGGGGGTAGAGTTAGCAGTTCTTCGTATGGCTCCTCTGACGGTTCTTCCAACGGCTCCACTTACAACTCCACTTACAACTCCACGTTTGTGCGACCACTTTCCACTGCACCCTCCTCGTACTCACAAGCCACACAGGCGAACAAAGTAGGATGGATCAACAAGAACAATACTGGGTCCCAAAAGTTTGCAGGAGCTTACACGTCCAACAAATTCAACGCGGTCGAGTTCGAAAAGAAACTCAAGAACAAGAAACTCAACATGAACAAGTCCATGTCTTCGAATATCGGCCTTGATCCACAGACAGTGTTTTCGTCTGATGATGAGTTCAAAGCCTTGAACCAGGAGCAGCGTCTTATCGTAGAGTCCGTGATCTTCGGTGGTTTCAACGTCTTTTTCACCGGTCCAGCTGGAACCGGTAAGAGCAAGGTGCTCAACAGCATCTTACGCATGAACCAGATGGGAAATAGACCCAAAAAGGTTGTCATCAGTGCAACAACGGGAATCGCAGCATGCGCAGTGGGTGGTATCACCGTCCATAGCTTCGCAGGGGTTGGCATCGGGTCCGAGCCCGTAGAGAAGCTACAGAAAAAGGTTGCAAGCAATGAATACGCCAAGGAAAGGTGGAAGAAATGCCAGATGTTGGTCATAGATGAAATAAGCATGATGGAGGGTTTGTTTCTCGACAAACTGGACGCCATTGCCAAACAGGTCAGAGGTAACAAGAAGCCATTCGGTGGCATCCAACTGGTCATGTGCGGAGATTTCTTTCAGCTCCCCCCCATAGCCAAAGGCAAAGCCAAATCCTTCGCGTTCAACGGGCGCTGCTGGTGTGACTTAGTAGACAAGAGTGTCCTTCTCACTAAGATATACAGGCAGAATAGCGATCCAACTTTGGTAAAGATACTCAACGAAGCCAGAGTTGGGGAGCTCTCTTCGGAATCGTGGAACACTCTCAAAAACCACATGAACAACCCTCCAGTCCAAACCAACCAACTTGCACAGCCCGCACAAGGACCTGCCCCCCCCCCCTCATCGCTCGTCACTCTCCCTGTATGCTTCACGAAACTCGAATGCAAAAACGTTGATGTAGACGCAGCCAACGAAAAAGAACTCAGCAAGCTAGATGGCAACTGACACCACTACAAATCCGACGACAACGCCAATGCAACCCATCTATTAGACACACTCAAGTATTGTCAAGCACCGAGTGATTTATATCTCAAGGAAGGAGCGCAAGTTATGTTGCTCAAAAACCTCGACCCTGAAAGGGAACTAGTGAACGGGTCTCGTGGCGTCGTGACAAAATTCGTGCACTGGAGCGAGGCCAAGCGGGAAGATAAAGACCTCACCCTTCCTCAAGGGTGGAGACAAGATACAAAGTTGCCTGTCGTAGAATTCACCGGGATCAACTCAAACACCTCAGTTAAGATCATCGTAACTCCAAAGCGATGGGAGAACATGGATGGCGACGCGTGCAAGTCGAGCAGGGCACAACTGCCGCTAAGACTAGCGTGGAGCCTCAGCGTCCACAAATCTCAAGGAATGACCATCTCTAAACTCGAAGTCAGCCTAGAGGGGGTGTTTGAGTACGGACAGGCTTACGTAGCCCTCAGCCGCGCTACCTGCATGAACGGACTAGTCATAAAGAATATCAACCGCAACGGGTTTATCGTCAGCCCCGATGTGAAGGAGTTCTACAATGTACTGGAGAAGGTCGCAGGAGAACAAGAAGGGAGCAAAAGGATGGAAAAAGAGAACGACGGCTCTTGCAGCGCCAGTCGAGCGACTCCGCGTTCCAAGCTACAAGCACCGCTACTCAAGCCCTCGCACAAAGCCCTAACCACGGAACAGAGAAGGATGATAGAGGAAAACAAAGCGAGGGCCTTAGCATTGCGCAAGAGGAGAAAGGATCCATAGGAGACGGACCTGGTAAATATTACGTTGTTGTTTTGAAAGAATGCGTCTTATTGATGACCCCACTATGTAAAGAATCTACGTCTATAGAAGAGACAATAAGCTTGCGGAGACACGACCTCATCTTCTCTTCTTGGAGAGACTGCCCCGTCATCAAACTCATAAAATTGTTCACCCATTTTGCCCTGAGCACCAGTTGCCGGGGATGCTGCCCAGTCTCTACAAATCGCAGTATAATGGCCGCACCCTGCCCTTCCAAAGTGGTTCACAACCCCAAAGAGATCGTAAAGCGCAGGAACCTCACTCGGACCACCTCCGAGGCCCACTTCGGTTTCGTTATTTGCCATGCAGTGCTTTCCCATGTCCAAACCACTAAGGGGAAAGTCGACGAGGTCATCCACCCTCGAAGTTCGATGTTGATTGTGGAAGTCGAACCGACTAAGTGCGAAAATGAGAATGTTAGGAAGCTTTCGAATTTTCTGTGTCTGCATCACCCTCCTCTGGGTCTTGCACTTTCGGCAGTAAAGAGCATTATCTTCATCAAGGCGTTGAGGTTTCTGCGCAGCACGCAACATGCTATCCAAGCTCAAAGTTTCGTTCCTTTTTGGGTGTCCATTCCTCTCCTCTTTGAGAAGAGATTCGTGTTTGATAAAGGCTTCAGCTTCGTTCTCATCAAACATGTCGTCCAAATCACGAACGAGCGAGAGATTGAAGAAACTGCAATGCACTACATACTCATCAGAGACAACGTCAGTATAGACTTTGTCATCCCAAGGAACCTCGGTTGGTCTGATTCTTTTTCTAAGATTGTTGAAGCTCCCATACATCTCCACAACGACCGCCTCCCCGCCCATTGTTGCGATCTCCTCATCCGTCAAGTCATGGAAGGGATGCCTGGAAGGAAAGTCTGACCCAAAGTTCTTTTGGTACAACGAGAAAAGGTGAGTTTTGAGTTCTTTCAGAGTAGAGGAAACAGGGACACACGTAAAAACAGGGAAGCCAACATGGGCATCATTCCCGTTCGTTACAGTGACGAGTGCACGAATGAAGTCGGGGTCGTCGTCAGGCGCAGCTTCATAGCATGTTAAGATGTCAGTTTCGAGTATCCTCTCAACTGGTTGATTAGGCCTCAAGGTCTTATAGAAATAGTTCTCATAAATCTCGCACATCTGCAAATTTCCAATCCTCTTCACACCGGCAAGTTTTGCAATCTCATTCATTACATCGGCAACAACTCCTTTCTTTTTGACAGTTACGAGAACAGCTACAGGCTTTTGTAAGGGTTTGAGGCTTGGAACCCTCTTGAAAAACAAGACCTGAAGCTTCTTGACGCTCCCTACAGGAAATTTGAGAACCGATGTGCTAAAAGCGTCAAAGTTAGCCCACACATTTTTGCATTCTGGACAAATGTTCGTTAACTGGGTCTGCCCAAAAAATAGCAGAGAGAGAGGTGACTTGTTTCGGATGAGCCATTTATCGTGATTGATGGCACCGACTGAGGGAGGACGGGAGGAGGGGGGGTTTGTTGGTCTCAAAGTTACAATCGTAGTACCATAATTAATTGCGGAGCGGACTTACCTATTGGAGCCAACTTTCCTCCGTCCAAATCTGTATACTCAATATACCTCTTGTCCCCATTATTAAGGTCCTCATGCAGCCCATCGAGAAGAAAAGTGAGCAACTCATGAGCATCATGTTGTCCAAAGCCCCTAAACTGCTCGAAGCATGCACCCAGTGTCCTCTTGAATTGCACAGGAGAAATGTAGTCAGAAGAAGAAAACTTGAGGCTCTTTACAAGTTCACCAAAAGCAGACGCAATCTTACCCCCTGTGCTCATTACATTCGATTTGTTGATGTGTTCCAAGTGAGAGTTGGAAAGAAAGAGCCTAGACAGAGGGTTTGCATGGAACAAACACTGGACCGCGCTATTTGCGTAGCACGTGTTACCGAGATTAGTCAGGCCACTTATGACGCTGCGATGCAACCCCCCGCACTGCTTGCTATGCCATTTCCAGTGAACAGACTGGCAGGTCTTGCTACAGTAAGTTGAAGAGTTACATGCAGAGCACACTTTACCGACGGCAGCCCCAGTAACGCCACAGCAATCGCAAGAAAATACCCCACCTTCCGAGCCATACTCATCAACATCCTCGCCAGTAGCCCCAAAATTGATGTTAGGATATAGGACGAGACGGCCACCCTCCCACCTTCGCAACAAAAAGGGAGCAGGGCAAGGAGAAGAGGAGTACCAAGAAGAGAAAGCTTTGTAGACAGAACGCGACACTGGAAAAAAGTCGTAGAACATGATCATATTGTAAGCGCCAGCCACCAATGCGTAGTCGATGGGAGGGACCTTGTTGTCCTGTTTGGTGGAGGGGGATAAGGGGTAGGCACGAGAGTTGTTAGGTTGTAAAATGCACATGCGATTACCAAGTACAAGGCTTACCTTATCCGTGTCGCTACCGCTCTCCACCTTTCCTTCTTCAAACTCTTCCTTTGTCACCTCCCAACCGTAAATGTGCACGCCCTTTTCTCCCTGTTGGAACTTAACGGAATCCAACCACCTTCTCATCCACCTCCCCGGGAATAAGACTGCCGCACCCGAAGCAGGAACAGCAGGGGAGACTTTCGAGGACGTATATAGAGGGTCATCAGAAAGGAGATTGAGGATCTGGTCTTTTTGGGACGACAACGGAGGAGGGGAGGATACTACTCCAGAAAGTCGAGAAGTCGCAGTGACACCTGCATTTTCTCCACTAGAGTCGACATTCCTAAAAGCATCACCAACACCATCGTCTGCAATGACCATCGTGGAAAGGTTATCGTTCAAGCCAGAAACTTCGCCTCCCAAACTAGCCAACGGTGGTACCGCAGGAAGAACACTACCAGGACCCTCCATCCGTATGTGACGCTTGTACGCATTAACGGGGTCTACTTGAGCTTTGGACACCGAAGCAGGATGTGGCTTCGAAAAAGAAGGTTGAGGAGGAGGTTCTGGAGGCTCTATAGATCCAAATTTTACAGAACTAGCACACTTTTGCTCTTTTACTTTCTGACAGACTCGCTTGTGCTGTTTAAAGTCCTTCCTCTGGCACAATGTGCTACAGTATCGGACCTCTCCGTCGCCCTTACAACAGAACAAGAGCTTCACAGACGTCGACGACGCTCCACACTGTGCACACTGCATATTAGTACCTATCGTGTCAGATAATGGACAAATTCCTGTTGAAACGTTTGAGTGAAAGCCAAAAAGGGGAATGTGGGAATTTGGCGAAATATATGTTGCTTTACGGATGTTATCAGACGACTAATTCTGTCGGATCGAGGACGAGGATAAAAGTTCGAGAAAAATGAGGAAAGTTGGTATTATTTTGGAACCTCAAACTCGCTTCCCTTGTGTCGGTGTTGAATTACTCCTGAGAGGGAGAACGTTGTTGTTACGCGACAAAAACGACCGCGATGTCTTCACAACTAGAGCCAAGACGAATACAGCCATACCCAGGATGTGCTGGAACGTGCACACTTTAGGAAAGAGAATGAAGGAAAGGAACAGAGTGGTGGCCTGGATGGAACGAAGAAGAGAGTAAGAGGGGAGATATGGGATAAATATGTTTTCTCCCCCCCGACGCAGCCAGTCGAAGAGTGACAACAACCACCTACCTTTCTCGCAGTACTAGTGATGCTCATACTCAAGGCACCAAAGTGTTTGGTTATTGCTCCTGCGCAGCTGCTTCCTAAGAACCCCATCATTACAAACGCTAGTGTGCCCAGAAGCTTCTCCTTTGAAGTATACGATATCGATGCTTCCATCATTGGGCCATCAACCAGTAAAAAATTGAGTCCCTTCCAAAGTTGGCCTGAAATCAATGTCATGATAAACATGATTGACGTCGCCAACGAGTACAGCATGAATATCATCTCATCTTGTCCCAAGCCGTGAACGTTCATTAGCTTTTCGTTCAGATTGACCACCGCACCGTCGGCAAGGAGCGCCAACACGAGCATGCCAATGCCAACAAAAGAGAAGGTATGTTGGTCATCCTTTGCTGTGGTCTCAGCGTGAATAAAAAAGGCTAAACCAGACACCATCATTGACACGACAACATAGTCGCTCTTGCGATGCCTCTTCCTCATTATTATGGATCCAAAAAGCATTGTGAAGACGACTCTTGAACTTTTCATGAGTGTTTTTACAGGATAATTGACATACCTACGAGAAGTAGAAAGGAAGGTGGGGGGCGGCGAGTAGCAAAGAAAGCGAGAGATGAAGTGTAGAAACGAGAGTTCGGGATTAGAGTAAATTCGTTATCACTTTTACACTTTAAACTCACCTCATGGACGAGTTTGTCATTCCCAAATCAAAAGAACGCAGGGCTGCCATTCCAAAAAATTGATGATAAGGGACAGTCCGAATACTTTTTTTAAGCTGGGCCACCGACCCTGTCTTGTTGACGAACAGATGAACTACAGCCGAGCTGCAAGTATAACCCGCAAACTGGCAGAAAGCAAGAAAGAGAGGAAGTTGGCGGTCAAAAACTTTGACAACTACGAGTTCTTGAAAGAAACCATAGATCAGCGTGAAGAAAAAGACGCCACCCGCGCAAATTAAGTACTGTTGGTGCTTCGGCAGGTTGCTTATGTCAAGCCCTAAGAGAATCAAAGTATTGGCAGAATAAGCGTTGGAAGAAGACTTCAAAGACGGGGTAGAGCCGACAAGCATACGGAGAGGAGGACCAAGAGAAGTCTGAAAAGGAGGCGGGGGAGAAAGGGTACTGAGTTCAACCTGGGACTTTATTGCTGGCATGTTTGTCTGGAGGTTGAGGTGAGACCTATAAGCAAGAGGATCGCTAGGCACCCCAGCAGCAGCGTCTGGAGATTGACGCGAAGTTGCCTGCAGGTGCTCTGGAAACCCGCCATAGAGACTGTTGATAAGGAGACAAAGAAGTAATACAAGGGTAAGAAAGGTGAGTTAAAAGAACGTCCATAACAGCCAATGGGACGAACCGTCGACGTAAACACAACGTACCTGGAAGGAGGCGTAGGATTCTGCTCGAAATCCTGCACCACATTGACCGCAGACTTGGCAACACTTGCCAGCAAGTCACCGATTGAGCTCCCACGAGAATTCTTCTTCGGTGGCAACGGAGGGACACCTCCACCCCCCCCTTGCGCAGCGATTTCACGCTCAAACTCTGCCATCATCAGCAGGCCCTCATTCTCTCTATTGTTTCCAGGGTTGTCCGTTGACCCTGAGTCTCGTGCTTGTTCATTCTGTTTCTCCTGGTATGGCCGAGTGTCAGACAAAGGTTTCGACACCATTGTTTCATCCCAAGAATCGACGTGATTCAAAGGTGGGTGTGCAAAAGCATTACGCATTGAAAAGTGGAGTTTGCAATGACAAATTCTAAAATGGATCCCCCTGAACCAACTACGCTAGACTCACCTGCACCGGCAACTCTTCCTACGCCTCCAGCTGCACCACCTCCTTCATCTGACGCTTCGCCAAAGCTTACCAAAAAGTTTTCGGAAGGTTTCGAGGGCCGCTCGAAAAAGTTTGCAGATTTCAAGACTTTTGAGGGGAAAAGGAGAAAACAACGCGACAGTGACTTCACTTCAAGGTAAAAATTTCATTAAAGTCGAGATTTATGTTCATAGACGAGATTTTGCAAACTTTTCAAGGGATGTCCGCCACACAGACGGGAACCCCAACCTTTGGAGTAGTCTTTACTCAGCATGTTGCATTTACTCACCCTGCCCCCCCTTTTCTTCTTTTGCGCAGTAACTTGTACTGGAGGAGCTTTCGCAACCTTCTTACGGAATCTGTTCTGGAGACAGATCGCGCCAAGGAGATTGTTGAGGCTAGGTTGCACATTGACAGAGCCTACGCAGAGAGTTTGGAGGCAATAGGCAGGGGTGATGTTGACGACTCCAATTTTCCAATCACAAGTTCCAATGCCAAGAAGCTCAAGAAGAAGAAGCGCGGTGATCATGAGGTTGCTGCTGTGGCCCGTAGAGGATCCCTGTTTAGGATGAACAGCGAGGGATTGCTAGAGTCCCGGGAACAGTCAGAATTGGGAATTTTGGCGCCAATTATCCGTGCACACGGGGACCAGGCTGCAAGGTACAACGAATTCGTGGCAGCGATACAGAACGAAATCCTCCCTGATCTTGCCTCACTCTACAAGACTTTGGCAGGTGAAGTTTCCAAGATCGGGTTGTACGGAGATGCACTCATGCTCGAGCTCGAGGCTTCCGAAAGCAAGGTCAAGGACGCCTGGGCAGTCTACGAGGAGGTTGCAGAGGGTGTGCTTGCGGGAGGAGGAGGAGGAGGGGGAGATACCACGGAAGTCGCCAAGGAGGACGATATAGTGGAGAACGTCAGAGACGTATGGTATGCTGAAACGAAGTATGTTCTCAGTGTCGTACTTCTCGAGAGAGTATGGAAGAAGGCGAATGAGGAGTTGGGGGAACTATTTGTGAGGATGAAGAGCCTCGAATTCGATAGGAGGGCCAGGTCAGTTGTATTTTAGCGGCGATTTTTTCAGGTTGATGGATGGAACGGAGAGGATAAAGGGGTTAGGGTGCGGTTGGGTTCTCGAAAAGATTTTTTCAGCTTTGCGTGTTGGTAAATGTTCTCTATGTACTAACACAACCTGCGCCCCCCTTCTCTACACCATATAGACTTCAACAGCTTCTCCTCACTTTCCTTCAACGTCAAGAGCAACTATACCTCTCCCTTCCGGTCATCAACTCTCCCTCCATGAAGAATCTTGCTGATAAAGCGGTAGAAAGGGAAAAAGTAGACGGGGAAATAGGCGCAGCAATCAGATTAGGGGCACAGAACATACAGTTGCAAGAGACTAGGACGAAGCTGGCTGCGACTAATTTGGAAGCAGGTGCCAAGCTGAAGCCTGTCTTGGACCAGGAGCAAGTCGTCCTTAGTGAACTACCAAGCCCCCTAACGTCAAACCTTCTAGGCAAATTTAAGGTTCTGGAGCGGAAGAAGGACGGAATGATGGGGGGATGGAAACCCTGCCTTGCCCTCATGACAGCAGACTCATTCCTCCACCTCTTTGACATTCCATCTACCGCAAAGATTCAAGCAGGAAGTGCAGCAGAGGTAGCATTTGGGGCTCTCATCCCTGAAGTTGAGCTACCCGACAGGTCAACTGTGGAGAAGAGCAAGGCCCCGGTCAAGAAAATTTCAGAAATCTCCAGGCCATGGCACAACCTCCTAAGTCCCACAGAATCCATCGTCCTACCCAACTCCGCCGTACAGTTTCTACCCAAGAGCGGCGACTCCTGCTTCGAAATTGTCGAAACCGTCTTGAACTCTGGCGCAAGCAGCATGTTCAGCAGAACGTCAAAACGCAAGATCGTCTGTAGAGCCATCACACAAGACGAGGCAGTCGACTGGATAGTTTCTCTGAAAGCGCAGGCAACTAATAAAAATTAACGTTGGCTCTGAAATTGCCTCATTACGTCAGGAATGATGACAGGAGCAAGAAGAGGATTTCAGGATTTCTCAAATTATTTTTATTTTCCTTTGTGGTAAGAGCCTTGATTTGTTCGGTTATTTTTGATGTTGAAAGATCTACCTGTTTCCATTAGTCAAGCGATTTTGGCTCAACCTGTAACTTCCCACCAAAAAAGCTATCCAATCTCCATCGACTCCACCACTGACTCCTCCTCTTTTTCTTCTTTTTAGCTTTTCTCCTTGCAGCAATGGGGCAGACAATCACGACTACGCAGTTCTATCTCAAGGGCCGTAGACAATCGACCCTAACTGGGTACATTCGCCATGTCAAAGGCTACTCTGAGCCAGTTCAGGGTTCAGTTTTCGTTAAGGATGTCTCAGAGGGGTCCGACAATGTCGATATGTCGGGCAAGGTCGTTGTCATTACCGGTGCGAATTCTGGCATTGGCTACGAGCTCGCTACCTACGCAGCTGGTAAGAATGCCAAGGTTTACATGTTCTGCAGGAGTGAGAAGCGTGGGGAGGCTGCACGCCAGAAGATTACGGAACTGACAGGCTCAGAGAAGGTTGAGCTGATCCAGTGTGATGTCTCATTGAAGTCTTCAGTCGAAAAAGCTGTGAACGAGTTCAAGACAAAGGAGAACAAGTTGGATGCTCTCATTTGCAATGCTGGGGTTTTACTCAATGAGCGAACAGAGACATCCGAGGGAGTTGAGACCACATTCGCATCGCATTTGATTTTCGGATCGTATATGCTTGGATTGTCATTGATGCCAAGCATTGACCCAAAAGAGGGCCGTATCATCTTTGTTTCTTCAGGAGGCATGTATAACACCAAGTTTCCTTCCTGGGAAACGGCGGCAAGTACGGGCGATGTTAAGTCTTCTTCCTACAGTGGCAATATGGCATACAGCTACGCTAAAAGGGGACAGGTTTTAGTCGCGGAGAGGTGGTCAAAGACATACCCGCAAGGTCCTAAGGTTGTCAGCTG
>Ga0115006_10001268_pt1 | contig 15479 bp, 16 predicted proteins | sample ArcOceMetagenome_3_FD_88943 | JGI IMG/M metagenome (GOLD analysis project Ga0115006, IMG submission 88943) | Marine eukaryotic phytoplankton communities from Arctic Ocean - Arctic Ocean- Svalbard ARC20M Metagenome | ecosystem: Environmental > Aquatic > Marine > Oceanic | place: Arctic Ocean...
AGCGGGCCAGTGAAAAACGTGCCAATGCCCATGCCAAGCACAAAACTGGTGATCATCAATTGCGCGCGGTTCAGGTTGCCCGGCGACAGTTCCGCACCGATTTCGGGCATGGCGGGCAGCATGGCATCAATAGAAATGGCGATTGTCGCCATAAGCATTGCAATCAGGGCAACAAATTCGGTTTGACCGAGGGGCCTTGTGGGGGCGTTCACTCAGCCGCCTCGATTTGTTCCATGATTTCACCCATCACTTTGATCCACATCTCGGTGGGTTGGGCCCCGGGGACCGCGTGCTGATTGGCGACGATAAACGTCGGCACAGATGAAATCCCCATTTCGCGGCTGTGGGCATCGCGCTTTTGCATGGTTTCAATGTCTGCATCGGACTCAAGAAGCTTTGCGATCACCGCGGCGTCCATTTCGCATCCATCCGCAATATCCGCGAGGACTTCGTGATCGCCGATGTCGCGTGCATCGCGGAAATATGCCTCAAACAAGCGCTGAACGATGAAGGATTGGCGCCCTTCAATGCCCGCCCAATGGATTAGGCGATGTGCGTCGATGGTGTTTGGTGTGCGCTGCATACCTTCAAAATCGATTTTGAGCCCCGCAGCCTCAGCCGCTTCAACAACAGGCGCATAGGCCTGAACAGCGCCCGTTTTGCCGCCGAATTTCCCTTCAAGATATTCAGGGCGTCCCATGCCCTCAGCCGGCATTGTCGGGTTAAGCTGAAACGGGTGCCATTCAATGGTAAATGGGTGGTCGGGGAACTGCGTCAGCGCCTTGTCCAGATTAGCCTTGCCGATATAGCACCACGGGCAGATTGGGTCAGAAATGATATCAAGTTTGACCATTTGCGGTCTCCCAGTTTTGGCGCAGTACACGGCGCAGTAATTTGTTGTTCGCACCGCGTGGTAACGTATCGCAGGCAATGAAAAGGCGTGGGCATTTGTAGCCCGCAAGTCGGTCCGCACACCATGCGGTCAGTTGTTCGTTATCTAACATATGTGCGCTTGTGTAGAAGGCCGCAATGACGGTGACGTCCTTTTTTACCTGAACCGCACATGCGGCGGATTCAGCGATGTTTTCATGAGCGCAAAGTACCGTTTCAACCTCTATAGGGCTGACCCTGTAGCCGCCCGCGTTCATCATGTCATCGTTACGTCCTGCGTAGCTGATCGCACCATCGTCGCCCATAATGCCCATGTCACCCGTCATGAACCAATCACCGTCAAATTTCGCGGCGGTGTCTGCGTCTGCATTAAGATAGCCAAGCATCAAGCCTGCGTCGTCTTTGTGAATAGCGATCGTGCCGACGGTGCCACGTGGCACAGGCTGGCCGTTGTCGATGATCGCGACTTGGCGTCCGTCCTGCGCAAAACCTGATGCATGGGGTGGTGCAGGGTTTGATGGGCTGCCGGATATAAATGTCGAGCATTCAGACATGCCAAATGCTTCGTGGACGGCTGTGCCGGTTTTTGTCTGCCAAGCGTTCCGCGTGTCATCAGGCAGTTTTTCACCAGCCGACAGGCCATGACGCAAGGCGGGCATTGCCGGCATGTCGCTGCGTAGCAGTCGTCGGTAGACCCCAGGGGCTGCGGCAAAAAGCGTGGCGTTATGTTGCGCCATCAAGGCGGGCAGGGCGGCGGCGTCTGTCCCATCTGCGGGGATCAACGCGGTGGCCCCAATTGTCCAAGGGTCCATCAGGCCTGTCCCCAGCGTATATGTCCAGTTGAACGCGCCTGCGTGCAGCATCCGGTCACAGCGCTGCAATCCATACCAGCCATTCCACATCATTTGACGTGCATAAACGGCGCGGTGCGCGTGCACGACGGCGCGCGGTTGACCTGATGTGCCGGACGTATGGATGATGTAGGCGGGCCGATTGGGGTCACCCATCGCAAAGGCAGCGGGTGTCAGGGCGTAGAACGTCCGCAATGTATTGGGTGTAATGATCCGGTCAGTGCCGACCGCGGTAGCGTCACTTTGGATGGTGGCCGCGGGGCAAATGTTGCCTGCGATTCGCTGGACTTCGGGTGGCGTCAATTGCGCGGAAAGCGGCACAGGGATCATGCCTGCAGCGATGCAACCAAGATAAGCGACCGGAAAATCCGCCAAATTCCCAAGCCGCAGTAAGATACGATCACCTGCGCACAGGCCCATATCCCAAAGCCCTTGGGCGGTACCGCGCACGGCTTGGCCAAGCATGGCGTAGGTCCAATCTTCGGTCCTGTCGTTGTGCAAGATAGAGAGGGCGACTTTATCACCAAGCTGGTCCACATGGCGCAGAACATGCGCCGCCATGTTAAACGAGGCGGGGGCCGCTACGGGCGCGATTGGTGTGGTCAAAGAAAGCATGATCTATCGCTACGGCGCGGGGCGGATGGTTGCAAGCCCACGCCCTGCGTTCTATGACGCAACTATGTCAGACATTGATCCAAAAGATTTAATCCGTATCGCGCATGAAGACGGCACAGATGGGAAAGCCCAACCGCTTGACCTTGGTGCGCGTGTGCGTGAATTGCGCAAAGCCCAAGATTGGACGTTAGAGCAGGCGGCCAATCAAGCTGGGCTTGCGCGGTCCACGTTGTCGAAGATTGAAAACGGGCAGATGTCGCCAACCTATGAGGCTTTAAAAAAGCTGGCAGTAGGTTTGCAGATTTCGGTGCCGCAATTGTTTACCCCGCCTTCGCGCGATCAGGTGAATGGCCGGATGGTCACGACCCTTGCGGGTGACGGTGGTGAAAAGATCACGACGACCTATGAGCACAACATCCTTGCCAACACACTGACCGCCAAAAAGATGCTGCCATATCAGACCCGAGTGCGTGCCCGCAGTATGGATGATTTTGATGGATGGGTCCGCCATGACGGCGAAGAATTTTTGTACGTCCTGACCGGTAAAATTCAGTTGTTTACCGAATTTTACGAGCCAGTGACCCTAAGCCGCGGCGACAGCGCATATTACGATGCCTCGATGGGTCACAATGTCATTTCAATCAGTGCAGATGACGCGACCCTATTGTGGGTGACATCACTGGTCTGAATGGAACAAACGCGTCAGCACAAAATGTCCAACGACCAAGCCGACAATTTGCATGACAATGAACATCGCAATGTTGCTTGGCGCAATGCCTGCAAATGTGTCTGAAAACCCGCGCGCGATGGTGACCGCAGGGTTGGCAAAGCTTGTGGATGAAGTGAACCAATAAGCGCCCGTGATATACAGTGCGACAAGTGGCGGCACTGCGTCGACCTTGTGACGTAATCCACCAAAGATCACAAAAAGCAACCCAAACGTTGCGATGATTTCCGAAGACCATTGCGCAGTGCCTGTGCGCAATGTTGTGGAGGCTTGCATGATTGGCTGATCAAACATGAGATGCACCGCCCAAACCCCAAGGATCCCACCGATGATTTGCACCGCGATATAAGGGCCAACCATTTTCCACGCGTGTTCGCCACGAAAGGCAAAGGCCAGTGTGACGATTGGGTTGAAATGCGCACCCGACACGGGCCCAAGCGTTGTAATGATCACGTAAAGGATGCAGCCTGTAGCAATTGCGTTGGCAAGCAGGGCGATGGCGGTATTTCCGTCCGCCAAGCTTTCGCCCATGATCCCAGAGCCTACGACCCCGATCAATAGGAATGCGGTGCCAAGGCCTTCGGCGAATAGCTTTGTGGAATTAGAGGGTGCCAATTTGGGTCAATTCCTTGGTCAAAGTTGCTTGAGGCATATGCGCGATATCCAGCGTAAGAAACGCCATCGCACGTCTATGCAATTGGTCATAGGCCGTTGTAAATGCGGCGTCCCAATCGGGCTCCGCTGCTGCAGCGGGGTCTTCGACCCCCCAATGCACACGGATCGGCGCGCCGGGCCAATAGGGGCATTCCTGTGCTGCGGCGGACCCACAAACAGTTATGACCACATCCATTTTTGGGGCACCGTCAGCACCAAACTCGTCCCAACTTTTGGACCTTAGTTGATCGGTGGGATAATCATTGGCATCCAAAAGGCGCAAAGCCTGTGGATGGACCCTACCTGCGGGTTTTGACCCTGCTGAAAACGCAGTGACCCGCCCGCCGGAACGGTGGGTCATGATGCTTTCAAGCAGGATAGAGCGGGCGGAGTTACCAGTACATAAGACAAGGATGTTCATGATTGCTTTCGGTTTGTAATCTTTCGCCTGCCTAGATCAGCTTTGTAACAGCAGTATTACAAAACAACATCAACCGCGCCTAGAGCCAATCGCCCTGCGCCAACGGCTGCACCTCCTGCAACGCGCGCAACGGTGCAGGCTTGCAGTACGCCCAAAAGTGACGCCATCAAAATCAATTTTTTCATCTGTGTTCACTTTTCTTGATAAAAGGACCAGTGCTGTGGCCGGTCCATAATAGTTTATTGTTCATACCACCAAGCGTCCGGCTGCCAACCCGGCCAATCGCCAAAGATCGGCAGGTATTCTGGAAATTTCAGCTCCTTGCCTGAAGCGATCCGGCTAATGTTCCATTGATAGATTGGCAATACATACCGTCCAGCGGTGAGCACACGGTCAAGACCTGCGACGGCTGCGCGAAAATCATCTTGGCTGTCAGAATTCAACAACCGCCCAATCAACGCGTCTGCGGCCGCCGACTTCACGCCCATTAGGTTGCGCCCGCCAACTTCGTCTGCGCGTTCTGACCCGTAGTAGGCGTATTGTTCGTTGCCCGGAGACAGCGACACACTGCGCCGATAATACGTCATGTCAAAATCGTAGGCATCGGTGCGTTCTTTGAACTGCGCGCTGTCTGCTGATGACACCGATGGAGTTACGCCAATCCGCGATAGGGACTGGGTGAACATATCCATGATAGCGGCTTGTTCCGATACGCCGTTTTGCAAAAGGATCTCAAACGTGAACGGTTTGCCGCTTGCATTGGCAAGCACGCCGTCTTGCACTGTCCAGCCTGCGGATTCTAATTGTGCTAATGCCGCGCGGATACCAGCACGGTTTCGCTCTGATCCGTCAGATACGGGCAGGGCGTAGCCCTCGAGCGTACCCGGAAGCAGGTCGGCATTGAACGGCGCGAGGAATTCGGCAACGCGGCCCGTCGCTGGGCCAGACGTCATCGCCAGCGGTGAGTTGGACCAATAAGACGTGATGCGTGGTTGTTGGCTGCCGGTCATCGCCTCGTTGATGAATTCAAAGTTGAAGATTTGCAGCATCGCATCGCGGACCCGCCAATCAGAAAACACATCGCTGCGCGAATTCATCACATAACCCGTCATGCCTGATGGCCGTTCGTGGGGCAGGACCGCTTTGACTACCTCGCCGTTTTCTACACGCGGGAAGTTATACTGCCCTTCCCATTTGGCCACGTTGAATTCGCGCTGGGTATTGACCATGCCGACTTTAAACGCCTCGAATGCAGCGGTTTGGTCGCCAAAAAATTCAAGCCGGATTTCATCAAGGTTGCCCATGCCGACCTTAAATGGAATGTCTTTGGCCCAATAATCAGGGTCGCGCTGGAACGAGATAAACCGACCAGCCTCGAATTCGGCGATCCGGTATTCTCCCGATACAACAGGCACGATGCCGAGGCCGCTGTCGGCAAAATCCATGCCGTCCCATTGAGATTTTTTAAGGATCGGGCGCAAACCGGCAAGCAGCGCCAATTCTTTATCTTCGACATTAAAGGTAAGCCGAACCGTACGCGGGCCTGTGGCCTCAAGGGTTTCGACCTTGGCCCAGAAACCGCGATACCGACCGTGACCTTGCGTACCTAATGTTTCATACGACCAAATGACGTCTTCAACGGTGATCGGGCTGCCGTCGTTGAATTGAGCGCCCTCACGCAGTGTGAATTCGACCCACTCGCGATTCGGTCCAGTTTCAATCGATTCGGCGATAACACCGTAAAGAGAAAACGGTTCGTCCAATGAACGGCCCATTAAACTGTCACCTGTAAGATACCGCAACTGCCAGTGAACCGAGCCTTTTCGGATGTACGGATTAAGGCTGTCGAACGATCCGACATTCGCCGTCACCATTTTGCCGCCCGATGGCGCATCAGGGTTGGCATAAGGGAGATGCGCAAAATCTGGTGGTAGGGCCGGGTCACCATACATAGCTATGCCATGCTTTGGTTCAGCCAAGGCCACGGACCCCGCGATAATGATCGATGCCACGGCACCAAAACGCATCAACTGCGTGAAAAACTCTGGTTTCATTTTGGAAACAATCCCTTTGATCGCTGTAAAAGTTAGCTGTGACCGTAAAGAGGGTTTTATGACTTATCAAACTTTTAGCTTGGATGCAGGCGCGCAATTGCTTATACCAAGGGCACTGCTCGATAGGTTTCTTGCCTGTATGAAACCTGCCTCAATAACTTTACGCCCGCCTTGTGCGGGCGTTTTTTTTGGGTTTTTGCGCAGCTTTTGGATATTTTGGACGTTGCTGGGAGTCGGCTAAGAATCGGTTCTGCGCATAATGCGTTTATTGGTGTATTTTGCGGGTGCAGCAATTATATACGTCTCAACAATTTATCTCATCAAGGATAACCCCTCATGTCGTTTGCAGGAAAAACCGCTGTCATCACCGGATCAAATTCAGGCATCGGGCTGGGAATCGCGCGCGAAATGGCCAAGGCTGGTGTGAACGTCGTGCTTAATTCATTTTCTGACAGCGCTGACGACCACGCGCTGGCTTCTGGAATTGTAGCGGAATTCGGTGTTGAGGCTAAATACATCGCGGCTGATATGTCAAAATCTGACGATTGCCGCCGCCTGATAGTGGAGGCTGGTCGCTGTGATATCTTGGTGAATAATGTAGGTATTCAACACGTCGCCCCGATTGAGGATTTTCCGGCAGGCAAGTGGGACGCAATTATTGCGATCAACTTGTCATCCGCGTTTCATACAACGGCTGCTGCCTTGCCGGGCATGCGGATCAACGGCTGGGGCCGGATTGTGAATATTGCATCGGCGCATGGTTTGACCGCGTCACCGTATAAATCCGCATATGTTGCAGCCAAGCATGGCATTGTTGGCATGACCAAGGTTGTTGCTTTGGAAACCGCACAAGATCCGATCACTGCAAACGCCATTTGTCCGGGCTATGTGTTAACCCCATTGGTCGAAGCGCAAATCCCTGAGACCATGAAAGAATACGGCATGGACCGCGAGACGGTGATCAAAGATGTCATGCTCGCCCGCCAACCATCCAAAGAATTTGCGACTGTGGAACAATTGGGTGGCACGGTGAATTTCCTGTGCTCTGATGCTGCGGCGCAAATTACCGGCACGACTATTAGCGTTGATGGCGGCTGGACGGCCCTGTGATCAGCTGATCAGCTTGATCGCAAGCGCCCACATTAAGAGGCCGATCAAAACATCAAGGATACGCCACGCGCGCGTTGATTGCATCACCGGCGCGAGCAGTCGTGCGCCATAGCCGAGGCTAAAGAAGAACACGTAAGACGATAAAATTGCCCCAATACCAAACAGATAGCGGTCAATATTCATGTCGTATTGTGTGGAGATTGCGCCGATTAGCCCCAGAGTGTCGAGGTAAACATGCGGGTTCAACCAAGTGAACGCAGCCCCCGTCGCAAGCGTCGCCCACAGCCCTGCTGATTGCCCAGAAAGCTGGATATTGTAGTCTCCTTGATATGCAGCCCATAGCCGCATTGCCCCGTACACACTTAGGAATGCAGCGCCGCCCCAAGCCATAATGTGCGGTAACAGTGGTGCCTGTTCGACGATAATGCCAAAGCCAAACACACCTGCAGCGATTAGCAGCGCGTCAGACGTCGCGCACAGCAGGCACAGCCAGAATATATGTTGTCGTGCTAGTCCTTGACGTAGCACAAACGCATTTTGCGCCCCAATCGCGAGGATCAGCGCAAAGCCAGTTATAAAGCCTGTGCTGATCGGGCCGATCACGGGGCAGGTGGCTTGGTCGGGTCTTTGCCATTGGGATAAACCAGCCCTGCAGAGATCACGAGTTTGGCCGCGTCTTCGACGGTCATGTCCAATTCTTTGACGTCACTGCGCGGCAGGAACAACAAAAACCCAGATGTCGGGTTGGGCGTCGTGGGCAAAAACACCGTCGCGATATCTTCGCCGTTAGAGATTTTTGTGCGTACTTCGCCGCGCGCGTTGGTCGAGATGAACGCGATAGCCCAAATTCCTTTGCGCGGATATTCGATCAAGCAAGCCTTATCAAATGATGTGTCGCGCTGGGAAAACACGGTTTCGGCGATTTGTTTGACGCCGTTATAAATTGAGCGGACGACGGGCATCCGTTCGACCATGCTTTCGCCGAACCGCAACATGGATCGGCCCAAGATGCCTTTGCCGATCCAGCCGACCAGTATTGTGAACACCAAGAAAATGACGACCCCAATTCCGCGCACATTGACGCGGATCAGATCGCCACCCTCGGAGCGGAAAAAGCGGTTAACAAGTTCCTCGGGTTGGTAATAATTGGGGATAAACGGCCAAACCCAGCTATCGATCCAGCCGACAACCGACCAAACCAAGTAAAGCGTGAGCCCAATCGGCGCAACAATGATGAGGCCCGCAAGAAAGTTGCCCCGCAGCCGCGTAATGATGCCGCGCCGTATCTTTTTGCCGTCGTCAGTGAAGTGATCCATCGTCATCCGCCAATTACGAAACCGTTAACTGCCATTTAGGCAAAGATGTCTGTCCCGACAAGGTTAACCGCTTTGTTTCACCATTTCACCAGCAATTTTGGTTGCCAGCACAGCGTTATTGCGCACCAATGCGATGTTTGCGACCAATGACCGTCCCTCTGTTAGTTCGAATATGCGCCCGAGCAGGAATGGCGTGACCAATTTCGCGCTGATCGATTGGGCGTCTGCTTCTGATAGGGCTTGTGCGATGACTGGTGCCAGCACGTCAGCGGGGATTTGTGCGTCGATTGGGATTGGATTGCAGATGAGTTGACCGCCGGACAGACCCATCGCGGTGCGGGTGATCTGTGCCGACGCGATCTGTGCAGCAGTATCCATGCGCAGTGGTGTGGCAATGTCTGATACAGCCGACCAAAACGCAGGCAACATGTCTTGCCCAACGGTGATGACAGGCACGCCAAGGGTCTCGAGGACTTCGTAGGTTTTTTCCAGATCCAAGATTGCTTTGGCCCCAGCGGCCACAACGGTCACAGGTGTTTGTGCCAATTCGTTGATGTCCGCGGAAATGTCAAAGCTGATTTCTGCGCCACGATGAACGCCGCCGATACCGCCAGTTGCAAATACGTGGATACCTGCCAGATGCGCGGCAATCATGGTGGCCGCAACTGTTGTTGCCCCAGTGCCGCCCATCGCAATGCAGGCCGCAATATCTGCCCGAGACAGCTTTGCCACGTCGGTTGCTTGGCCAAGCCCGTCAAGCTGATCGGCCTCAAGCCCAATGTGCAGCGCACCGTTCATCACTGCGATGGTGGCAGGTGTTGCCCCACCATCGCGCACATCTTGTTCAACGATCCGTGCCGTTTGAATGTTTTGCGGGAACGGCATGCCGTGGGTGATGATCGTGCTTTCAAGCGCCACAATAGGGGTTCCAGCGGCGCGCGCTGCCGCGACTTCTGCGCTGAATGTCATAGGGAAGGTCATAAAGGGGTTTCTCCGGATACGTAAATTGCGGCGGCGTTGCCTGCGCGGGTCAGTGCGGCCATGCGGTCCATGCCTTGGGCCTCTGACGCGATGTGGGCGGCCATGAATGTGTCGCCAGCACCTGTCACGCGCGTAACCAACACGGCGGGCGGTGTGTGGCTGATAATATCTTCTGCGGTTCCCTCAGAGGCCGCATTGCCCCCGTCGGTGACCAGCACCCGGTGCGCCCCACGTTTAAGCAGACCCGCTGCCCCGTCATGTGACATTGAGAATTCGGTTTGGCACAGCAGGCTGGCCTCTTCCAAGTTGACATAAAGCGTCGCGGTTGGGTGGTCCATAAGGGCCAAAAGTCGCGCAGCCTTACCTGGCGATGCGGGGGCGACACGCAGATCAGCGCGCTCAAACAGCGGCGATTTGGCGATTGTCTGGAGCAATTCTTCGGTCAGGTTGCCGTCCAATGCGACAGGTCCGGTAAAAGGCGCGTTTGCGGTTCCCAGCCGCCCATCGCCCATGGCGCGCAGGATTTTGTCGCCTGATGCCTCGAGCGAATGCGCGTCGGCGATCGCTGCAACCAAACCGTTGGCACCCTCAATGGCCATATAGACATCCGTGGGCAGGTCAGCGGACCGGTAAAGGTAATCGCAGATCAGTCCCATACGCTGTGCCTCGGCGACCAGCTCATTGCCTTCCGCGTCGCGGCCAATGGCAGATAACAGGGCAGGTTTCATGCCAAACCGGCGCAGGGTCATCGCAATGTTCATCGCGACGCCACCCGGCAGGCGTGTGATCCGGCCCGGCACGTCAGAGCCGACGCGCATATGGCTCGCTGCGCGACCAATCACGTCCCAAAGGACGGACCCGATGCAAATAATATCAGTGTTGTGTGTCATGCATCGCTTTTGACGAAACACACGGGCGGGCGCAAGTCAGGGTGCCATGAAAGTCAGGTTTGCCCAAAGCGTTTCCCATGCAGCCCCAGTGTCAGCGGCCAGTTGCACGGCTGGTTCGCGTAACACAACTGCATCAAGCATATACGAATACCCCGATTTGACCGGAACAGTCGCGATGCCTTGATCATCTGTACGCACCAAAAATATGTTGGCAACGTCGTCTTGGTTTTTTTCAAATACCTCGATCTGTTCGTTGGCGCGCACATCTGTCCGGTAGAACAACTGAACACGCACGCCAACAGATAAATCATCGATGTAAGGGTTGGTCAGTGCAACGATCTCGGTTTCTAATCCGACCCGTTTATCCGCACCTGCCGCGCTGCCAACACCGATTAAGGTTTTGGAATACCGCGAATAGACTTCTTTAAAGTTCTCAAGCGGGAAACCGCGCGCCTCGTGGGTTGCCAACTGATCACCAAGATCTTTGTGATCCAAAAAATTTTGGAACTTTTCCCAAGTCTCGTATGACACGTCAGAATTGCGCGCCTGATAGGCAACAATGTTCAACCCCTCGGACAGGGGCGCCTGATCAAGGGCAGGGCTATCGCCGATTCGGCTGGTGACTTGCTGACTATTGCCACCATTGAAAGTGATGAAATGGGTGAACCGCTGCGGCACAAAAGGAAGTTTGACACCTTTAAAGTCCTGCCCGTTGACAATATGAGCAGTCAGATTACCGTCTGCTTCAACCTGATACGCCAATGGCTCGAGCCAAAACTCGTGTGCTGCCGCTGGAGCCGCCATAAGACCAATAATGAAAGCAATTTTCCGCATGATGCCGTCCTTTTCTGTTAGCCCCAAACTGTTCTTTGCCCGCCTATTGTCAAGCGCGGTCCTGATTTGGATCACATCCTTGTCACCCGTGTCAGCACATGAGGTCCTGCCATCCATCGCGGATATGACCCAAGAGGGCGACAGCCTGACGTTTGATGTGCGGCTCAATTTAGAAAGCTTTATCGCGGGGATCGACCAAACAGAGGTTATTGATACCAATGCGGCCCCACAAGCAGAAACCTATGACGCGTTGCGCGCGCTTAACGCTGCTGATCTTAAGGCACGTTTTGCTGAATTTTGGCCCCAGATGGCGAGCAAAGTCATGGTTTTGGCTGACGGTGTTGTCGTGATCGCTGAAAACCCCACCCTAAGCGTTGACCCTATTGGCGACACAGAAGTTGTGCGCGCATCTAACCTGTCATTCACGGCCGTGCTTCCCGCTGGGGCACAATCAGTCCAAGTCGGCTGGGCGCCTGAATTTGGGGTATTGGTCTTGCGTCAAATGGGCGTCGATGCGCCATACGATGGCTATTTAGAAGCTGGCGCAATGTCAGATCCGATTGCCCTAGCAGGGGGCGATCAAGCCAGTGGGTGGCAAACGTTTCTGCGCTATATTCCTATCGGGTTTGACCATATCGTGCCAAAGGGGCTTGATCACATCCTATTTGTGCTTGGTCTGTTTTTCCTGTCAGCCCGTATGCGCCCGCTGCTGACCCAAGTATCGCTGTTCACATTGGCGCACACAATCACGCTGGCACTGGCTGCGCTTGGCTATGTGGTCGTACCAGGCAGCTTTGTTGAACCACTGATCGCGGCATCAATCGTTTATGTCGCCGTCGAAAACATCTTTATGAAAAACCTGAGCCCTTGGCGGCCTTTTGTCGTGTTTGGATTTGGCCTACTGCACGGCCTTGGTTTTGCGTCCGTGCTTGCTGAATTCGGATTACCTAAAAGCGCGTTTGTACCTGCGTTGATAGGGTTCAACATCGGCGTTGAAATTGGCCAACTTGCGGTGATCGCAGTGATGTTCCTGTGCGTCTGGCAAGTTTTGCGCGTGGACCGCGGCAGCAACGAGGCCTTTCAAGGCAAGGTGCTTTACGTCGTGTTGGGCGTTGCCGCCGCAGCACTTATCTGGCTGAACCCAAGTGTTACCAGCACAGCGATTGAAAACCCAACGTGGTTATTCGCGGCCCCGCTGCTTGCCATCTTCTTGTTGTGCTTTGGATCAATACAACTGCGCGACCAGGTCGATGCTTACCGCAAGATAGTTGCCGTTCCGGCATCCGTTGCGATCGCATTTGTAGGTGCATATTGGTTCATTGAACGGGTATTTCTATAAATTTCGCCTCGCTTTATTGAAAATACTCCCGCCAGAGGCTCGACCACTTGCAACCCCTACAGGCTTCGGCTAATTGAACCTCACTAAATCCCCAAGCGGGGGCGGGCAGATCGGGGAGAAATCCCGTTATGTCCACCGGTTGGCGCATTAGCGTCGATACCCCCGCCCAAGGTCAAACCGGAAAAGGATTACAAACATGGCTCTTCCCGAGTTCACCATGCGTCAGCTGCTTGAAGCTGGCGTTCACTTTGGCCACCAGACCGCGCGCTGGAACCCAAAGATGCAACATCACATTTATGGCAGCCGTAACGGCATCCACATCATGGACCTGACACAGACAGTTCCAATGCTTGACCAAGCGTTGAACGTGATCCGTGACACAGTCGCCAAGGGCGGCCGTATCTTGTTCGTCGGCACCAAGCGTCAGGCCGCAAAGCCAGTTGCAGATGCAGCTGAACGTTGCGCACAATACTACATGAACCACCGTTGGCTCGGGGGCACATTGACCAACTGGCAGACTGTTTCCAAGTCCATCCAGCGCCTGAAGGCGATTGATGCGGCGTCCGAGAACGGCTTTGACGGTTTGACCAAGAAAGAACGTCTTGGCATGGAACGTGAGCAGGGAAAACTGCAGGCGTCTTTGGGCGGCATCCGCGAAATGGGCGGTGTTCCTGATCTGCTTTTCGTCATCGACGTGAACAAGGAAACATTGGCGATCGCAGAAGCTAAAAAGCTTGGCATCCCAGTTGTGGCGATTGTTGACACCAACTGTTCCCCAGATGGCATCGATTACGTCATTCCAGGCAACGACGATGCGGCACGTGCTATCGCACTTTACACCGACTTGGCTGCACGTGCAGCGCTTGACGGTATGTCCGCTCAACTCGGTGCAGCTGGCGTTGACATGGGTGCAATGGAAGAGTTCGCTGAAGAAGTTGTTGCTGACGAGGCTGCTGCTTCCTAAAGCGGCGCCATTTGGCAAAACTATCACGAGGCGGGGGTAACCTCGCCTCGATCCAATTTTGAATTTCCTCATACGGAGTAGAGACATGGCTATTACCGCTGCAATGGTAAAAGAACTGCGCGACAGCACAGGCGCAGGCATGATGGACGCTAAAAAAGCGTTGACTGAAAATGCTGGTGACATGGAAGCGTCTGTCGATTGGCTGCGCACCAAAGGTTTGGCAAAAGCTGCTAAGAAATCCGGCCGAACGGCTGCGGAAGGTCTTGTGGCTGTTGCTGTTAAAGGCGGAAAAGGTGTTGCTGTTGAAGTGAACTCCGAGACCGACTTTGTAGGCAAAAATGCTGACTTCCAGAAGATGGTTGCTGGCATTGCTGAAGTTGCGCTTAGCACATCCGACATCGACGGCCTAAAGGCTGCTGATCTGGACGGCAAAACTGTTGAACAGACTGTTATCGACGCAGTTGCGATCATCGGCGAAAACATGTCGGTCCGCCGCATGGCTGTCGTTGAAGGTGCATCTGTTGTGAACTATGTCCATAATGCTGCTGCACCTGGCATGGGCAACATCGGCGTTCTGGTTGCACTGTCTGGCGACAACGAAGCATTTGGCCGTCAGGTTGCAATGCACATCGCTGCTGCAAACCCAGTGTCCTTGTCCGAAGCTGATCTTGACGCATCTGTTGTCGAGAAAGAAAAGACTGTTCAGATGGACATCGCACGCGAGTCTGGCAAGCCAGAAGCTGTGATCGAAAAAATGATCGTTGGCCGCATGAAGAAATTCATGGCTGAAGTTACATTGCTCAACCAGCAGTTCGTTGTGAACCCTGACGTGACAGTTGCACAGGCTGCAACCGATGCCGGTGTCGAAATCACTGGCTTTGTGCGTCTTGAAGTTGGTGAAGGCATCGAAGTTGAAAAAGAAGACTTCGCTGCTGAAGTAGCAAAGATGAACAGCTAAGCCTGTTAATCTAAAACGAAATTGGGCCCGTCTGAGAAATCAGGCGGGCCTTTTTCTTGTCGTCAACACACCGTAAACCAAACACAATGTCCAACGACATTGCGCAACAGTTCGAGTTGATCACAATTTTAAGTTGATTTAACGAGGACGAATTTTAGATGCAAATTACAACTATTTACGACACTGGAAACCAGTTCAGCTGAGACCAAAAATCGACCAGCTATGACAATTTCGGTTTCATCGAACTTGTCGGTTACGTCTATGACAATGGCGCGTCGTCAATCCAGCTATATGAACTCGGAAATCTCTATTCATTACAGATCACAGATGCACGCCTATGGGGGCACAGCCACTGTCGGTGGTGTTTTCAATTGGACAAGCCGCGGCATTAGGTCTGATGAAAATGGCGCAATGAACAGTCGCGGAACGCTTTATGACAACGGTGTTATGTCTACTGATTTGTTCAATCCATACGGCTGGCTCGACAGAACAATAATGAGCGATGACCAAGACAAGAAAATTTGGTCATCAATCTTCACTGATTATGATTTTGGCGTTATTAAGCAACGCCTTGTAACCTACACAATGGTCTGCAGGTAAAAACCCGTTACCAAGACAGCAAAGTCGCGGCAGTGGATCGATTTGACTTAGGCGATGTCAAAAATTGGACAACACAAAGCGAAAGGTTCGACGCCAACGGTCAACGCGAGATGATCGTCACCGAATTCGATACTGGCGCAGTTCATCTCACAATACTTGCCGATAGCGTTAAAACAAGAATGCTCGAGTCCGACGACGGTGACGTGTATAATTGGGCCGATAAATCCTCGAGTTTCGATATATCTGGTGCGTTGACGGTCAAGTCGATCACGTA
>Ga0115006_10001269_pt1 | contig 15475 bp, 8 predicted proteins | sample ArcOceMetagenome_3_FD_88943 | JGI IMG/M metagenome (GOLD analysis project Ga0115006, IMG submission 88943) | Marine eukaryotic phytoplankton communities from Arctic Ocean - Arctic Ocean- Svalbard ARC20M Metagenome | ecosystem: Environmental > Aquatic > Marine > Oceanic | place: Arctic Ocean...
ATAAATTATGTTTAGTCCATCTACCATGTTCTGAAAGACTAAAACCATGATCACTAGTTAATACAACAGTAGTATTATCGGATAAACCTTGATTGTCTAGTTCATCTAAAATAAGACCTATTTGTGCATCAATATAACTAACACAAGCATAGTAAGCATGTATTAACTCTTTAGCCTTACTATCTGTAATTGGACCATTATCTGGAATATCAGTAAACTTTCTTAATTCATAAAAATAATTAGCTTTTTTTGGAGCAGATGGAGGGAAAAAATTATTATATGGTAATGATATATCATTTCTATCATATAAATCCCAATACTTTTTAGGAGCAATAAATGGTAAATGAGGCTTTTGAAAACCTACAGCTATAAAATAAGGTTTATCATCATTATTTATAGATTGTATATCTCGGAGAGTCTTTTGGGTAACTTTTCCGTCGGAATAATCATTATCGTCCGCATAAATAAATTCAGAAGCTGGACCAAAATTATTTTTTAAGTTTTTAATATTTAAAGAGTCTTGGTAATCTTTAGGATTGTTTCTTGAACTTCTAAACATATCATCCCACCCGTAAGATGCATCCTTAGCAAAATGAGAAATTTTACCATTACTTATTGTCCTGTAGCCATTTTTTTTAAGATAAGATGCAATAGTTAATGCGTTTGGAGAATCTTTATTTATTTTAGTGTCATAATTTCTGAATCTAGATTTAGTGGGTCTTAAGCCAGTAAGTATACTAGCTCTTGATGCTCCACATACAGGATTGTTAGTAAATGAATTTTTAAAATTAACACCCCTTTTCTTTAATTTATCTATGTTTGGTGTTATAATTTCAAGTTGATTATCTGCCATAACAAGATCTCTTAAATCATCTACAATTATAAAAATGATATTTTCTTTACCAGACTCATTTTGAGCAAAAGCTGAAAAACAAAACATTAAAATAATGACAGTTAGTAATTTATATTTACTCATGGAGATTTTTAATTATTAAAATTAATTTTATTTAAGATATTCAACTCAACAGTCTTTAGATCTTTTGAATTAGAAGAAGAACCTGTCATGATATTAAAACCACCTGGTTCAACAACATAATTCATTTCAATATCATAAAAAGCTAAAGACTCAGGTTTAATTTCAAAAATTACTTTTTTAGTTTCTCCAACTTTTAAATGAACTCTTTTATAACCTTTTAATTCTTTAACTGGTCTTGTAACAGAACTGACTTTATCCCTAATATATAGCTGAACAACTTCCTCTCCATCCATATCTCCTATATTAGTAACTTCTAATTGAACTTTAATAATTGAATTCTTATCAAAATCTGAATTCAGAAGTTTAGGTTTTGTATAGTTGAATTTTGTGTAGCTTAATCCATATCCAAATGGATATAATGGTTTATTCTTTTCAAATGCATATTTATGAAAATACTGAGATGGCTTGTGATTATAAAACATCTTTAATTGCCCTACACTTCTAGGAACAGTTAAAGGTAGTTTACCGCTAGGATTAACATCTCCAAAGATTATTTCTGCAACAGCTTTTCCTCCAAAGCTTCCTGGCTCCCAAGCCTTAATAACTGCACGAATGTTTTCCTGTATCCATGGTTCACTTATTGGTCTTCCATTTACATATACAACAATTACATTTTTGTTTATTTCTTTTAATGACATTACAAGTTTTAGTTGTTTACCTGCTAAATTTAGCTCTGCTCTAGCCATATTCTCACCAGCAGTTTTATCTTTCCACTTGTATCTCATAGAATTATCTCCAACAACTACAACAACATAGTCTGCATCTTTAGAAGCTTTTAGAGTATTCTGAATATTTACATTAGATATTTTTCTAATTTTCTCACCTGAATTATGGAATGAAACGCTGTATCCTTTTGATTCTCCTAATTCCTTTATTCCCTCATAAATAGTAGTTACATTTTCTTCAGGTTGAGCAGCATGCCAATCCCCTAGTATAGATTGATTATTTGCGTTTGGACCAGTAACTAAAATTTTTTTAGAAGTTTTTACTTTTTTTAAAGGAAGTAAACTTGAGTTTTTTAACAATACAATACCCTTTCTAGCAGTTTCTAAAGCAGTAAATCTATGCGAAGGTGTGAAAATTCTTTCAGAAATCTTTTCAATATCAACAAATCTATTTTCAAATAATCCTAACTTAAATTTAGCCATTAAAATTTTTGAACATGCGTCATTAATTCTAGAAATAGGAAGTTTTCCTTCTTGAACTAATTCAATAACAAATTCTGGAAAGTCTACTCCGTGCATATGCATATCCATTCCCGCATTTACAGCTAAAAAAGAAGCTTCCTTTAAATCATTAGCTACATGATGCAAGGTTTCAATTCTTTCAATATCCATCCAGTCACTCACATAAAAGCCTTCAAAACCCCAATCATTACGAAATAAATCTGTCATTAGCCAACTACTCATGTGACATGGAATCCCATTTAATTCATTATGTGCAGCCATTATAGAATAAACTCCAGCATCTATAGCTTTTTTATAAGGGGGCAAGTAGACTTCTTTTAAAGTTCTTAAAGAAATATCCATTGGAGATGCATTCAAGCCATTAATTGGTTCACTACCAGCAATCATATGTTTTGCACATGCAATAACTTTATTTGTTCCAGTAAAATCATTTAATTGAAAGCCATTGATCATAGACGCACCAAGATTACCTACCATAAACGGGTCTTCCCCAAAAGTTTCACCAACTCTACCCCACCTTGGATCTCTTAAAACATCAATATTTGGAGTAAATGCCCAATGCGAACCTGTTGCTCTCATTTCTAGTGCAGTTTGTCTACCTACATCAAATAAAAACTGATCACTCCACGTAGAAGCTAGAGTTATTGGAGATGGATATACAGTAGCTCCATTATACAATGCATTTCCATGAATAGCATCAATTCCTATTAATATTGGTATTCTTAATCTGGATTTATTAGCAAGTTCTTGCAATAAATTACCCTCTTCAGCAGTTAAAACATGTAAAAAAGAACCTATTTTTCCTTCCTCAGTCATTTGCATAACATCATTACTGAACACACCCTTATAAAATCCTTGAGCATCATTATTCAATAAATCTTCAGGAGATAAATCTCTCTCGGCTTTTCGCATATGTTCTAGACCAACAAATTGATTCATTTGATAAACTTTTTCTTCTAAAGTCATTCTAGACATTAAATCAGTTAATCGATCTACGTGGGGTTTTGAACTATCTAAATATAATTTATAATCAGAATCTTCTTGTGATAAAACTGTAAAACCAGTGAAAAATATTAATAAGAAAATTAATAATTTTAATCTCATTGTGTTTATTTTAAAAATATTTTAATTTATTACAATACTAATTATCAATAAATTCATTTGTGTTAATTTCAGAAAGAGGTATAGGTAATTGCATAACCTGTGCTGAATCTGTACTTAATAACAAATCCACTTTTGGAGAGAAAATTGGATTATTATTGTGTTTATTGATAGTATTGGTTAAAAAATAATCAAATCCTCTTCTTCTATTGTTATTCGAATCTTCTCCTTCTCCAATAAGTTCATACCTATATTCCCTCATTATAGCATCTCTAAATGAACTTTGATCTCCTAGATATGCTGCATTTGACATCCCTACTCTATCTAAAACTTCAGTAACATATCCTAATTGTTCTCCATTTTGTAATTCATTAGAAATTTCAGCTAACATAATAAGAAGATCGGCATATCTATATATAATTAAGTTTTGGCTTCCGTATTGATTACTATGTTGAGTGTCTTTTTCAACAAACTTAAATAAGTAAGGGTTTGCTCTTCCAAACTGATTTCTATTTTGTAGAGCTGGATAAATATTAATAAGGTTTCCGTTATCAGCTCTATTGTACTGATATAAGTAAGTTCCTTCAATTCTTGGGTCATTTGGATATGCTGCCATGTGATCTAGTAAAACATCTGCATGTATACATAGCCAACCAAAATGCTGACCTAATTTGTACTTATAAGGCGTGTAATTTCTTCCCATTTGAGAGTTTGCTGCATCTTGACTCATTTGCAACTCGAAAATTGATTCTGTAGAATTCTCAAACTCATCGGTAAATAATGAACCGTAATCTGAAACTAAACTATACTGACCATAGACCATAATAGCTTGGTCGTAAGCTAATTTCCAATATTGAGATTCGGAAATACTATCAGCCTGTAAATCTGGATTAGTAGCTAATGTCATATATACTTTGGATAACAACATGTTAGCTGCATACTGTTTAGGGTAGCCAGGTCCACTTGCTCCGTTTATAAGAGTAGCTGCAGTTTGTGCATCAGCAATAATTTGTGCATATACGTCCTTTGCTAATGATTTTGGTTTACTCAAATTTTCATTATCTGGAAGCTCTAATCTAAGAGGAATATCTCCCCATAAGCGTACCAATGATAAATACAACCAGGCTCTTATAAGGTGAGCTTGACCTTTAATATCATTGAAACCTAAATCTGATTTGTCAGTTGGAGATTCTGTAGTATTAATATTAGCAATAGCTCCATTAGCTCTACCAATGGCAGCATAAAGAGAACGCCACATAGCATCTGAATCTCTGTCATAAGTAGGTTTTAAAGAAAAAAGATTAATGTTGTTTACGTTATTGGAATAATTTCCGTTTTTCCTAGTTACAAAGAGTCCTGAAAAACCATTTACTGCGAAAATACGTTGTTCTTGAGCTCCGTAAACAGACATAGACTGGTATATCCCATCTAACGCTCCTCTGGCTATTTCAAGATCTGAATATGTAGTTTCTGCATCAAGAAATATTGGATTTTCATCTAAATCACAATTAAAAAATGTCAATCCAATAAATGTTATTAATATTATTTTATAATTTTTCATAACTAATAATTTTTGTAATAAATATTTTTTTCAATTTTTTTCAGTTTATTTCTAACTTTTAGTTTAGAATTTAAAATTAACTCCTAATAAAATATTTCTAGCATTAACTCCCCCGTTCCAATCAACACCAGTAATTAGGCCGGTATATAAAAAAGTGGAAACTTCTGGATCATATCCACTGTAAGAGGTCCATGTAAATAAATTTTGACCCGCTATGTAAACGTTTAAATTATCAATAAAGTTTTTTTCACCTACTGGAATATCGTAACCAATAGTCAGGTTATTTAATCTTAAATAGCTTCCATCTTCAATTATTCGGTCTGTAATTGCGATCTGCCCTCTTGTGGTGTACCCGATTCTTGGATGAGTGTTAGACGGAGTGTCTACTCTCCATGCATTGTTATATGCTCCAGTTAAAATATTAGCATTTGGTCTTCCCTCTGCATTATCTAATTGCAATAACATTCCATTAGCAATATCATTTCCATATACTCCATTAAATAAAGCACTTAGATTCCAACGTTTATATTTTAAATCAAAATTAAATCCATACACAAAATCAGGATTTGGATTTCCTAAAAAAGTTCTGTCTTTTTCATCGATCAATCCATCACCGGAATCTAATATACCGTCTCCATTTGTATCTTCAGTTAATTGATCTACTATTCTTACATCCCCAGGGACAGCTCCATCAATAATATCAGTATCATTTGTTTGATAAATTCCATCGGTTTTAAAGCCATAGAAGAGACTTGACTCTTCCCCTTCAACAAAAACATTTGCTGGATATCTAAATATAGCTCCTCTACTAATTGTATTACCATAATAAAATCTTCGATCTGTCAAAACACCATTTTCATAAAAACCCTGAGGAGGTTGTGAATCTAGATTAACAATTTTTGTCTTATTAAATGAAATATTTCCTCCAAAACTAAGTTCTATGTCCTCAGATGAAATTGGATTAAAATTTAAAGCAAGTTCAACACCATTGTTGGTAATCGATCCTTTATTTACTAAAATTCGTGTAAAACCAGATGATGGTGGGATATCAGAATTTTGTAATAAATCCTTAGTAGTTTTATTATACACATCTATATTTCCTGAAACAATATCATTTAGTGTAGTAAAATCAATACCAAAGTTAACTTGTTCTGTTGTTTCCCAGGTTAGATCAGGATTTGCTAGGTTTCGTAATGCAATTGGAACATTAGTACCACCTGAAGCATTTCCATATAAATTATTCAAAACACCATAATTAGACAAGGTCCCATAAGCACCTATTCCGTGGTTTCCTATCTGACCCCATCCTGCTCTAAGTTTTAAACTTTCAAAAACATCTAAATTTTTAATAAAATCCTCATTTCCTGCGTTCCAAGCTAAAGCAATGGATGGAAAAACACCATATCTATTATTTTTAGAAAACTTTGATACACCATCTCGTCTCACAGTTGCTGTTAAAATATACTTATTATCAAACGTATAATTAACACGTCCCAAAATGGAGAATATTTGTTGATCTGCTCTTACATATGTTAATGGTCTAGTAATTACATTTCCAAAAGCTGGTTGATTTGTTGTTAATTGCATAGTAAGAAAATCTTCAACAGCATATATACTATTCTCTACACTTCTTACATCATAAGTAACTCCCAGCATTGCGTTAACTCTATGTTTTCTATTAAACCTTCTATTGAATCTAATTATATTATTAAACTGATGAGTTTTAGCATTTTTAGTCATTATTTGTAATGCTCCATTTGCATTTAAACCTTGATAGGTAGAAAGTCCATAAAAACGTCTTCTATCTTTTGTTCTAATATTACCACCATATTTAATTTGATAAGTCAATCCTTTTAATGGAAGCTTATATGTTAAAGCTACAGAACCAATAAAACGCATTTCTTTAGAAACATCAGAAAAGTCCTTCTGCCAAGAAAAGGGATTTGTTGTGTAGTCATCTTCAGAATTAATATCGTCTAAATCATGTGATATAATAGGCCTGTATGCAATAACATTTCTTACAAAACTTCTATTAGCACCTCCATCTAAATCTCCACCTTCAGCAAAGTTTGAGTTATTAATAAAACCACCTATTCTTGCTTTTAATTTGAGATTTTTATTAAGATCTTGGTTTAAATTAATTCTAATGTCACTGCTTTTAAATGTAGAGTTAGTAACTACTCCTCTTTGATTATCAAATCCTGCTGATATATAATAATTTCCATTTTCTCCACCTCCTGAACCTGATACTCCAAATTTTTGACTAAAACCATCTCCATATATTTCATCTTGCCAGTTGTATTGATCAGTAAGAATTGGAATTCCTTGACTACCAACTAAAATACCTTCTTCCTCAAAAGTGTATCTTGGATTTAAACCTGCAATTTCATCAATTTCATTAACATAATTTGCATAGCCAAATGCACCTAAAACGTTAATTTTTTTATACACTGTCCTAACTGAATTAGTAAAAAAAGTAGTTATTTTAGGTTCGCCGCTAACCCCTTTTTTAGTAGTAATTAAAACAACTCCATTAGCTCCTCTTGATCCGTATATTGCTGTTGCTGAAGCATCTTTCAGCACTTGAATGCTTTCTATATCTCGTGGATTTATACCATTTAAACCATTTTGAGTTTCTTGTCCAGTATTTCCTACACCTGTTGGCAGTACATCTTCGCCAGCAGAAGAAATAATAATTCCATCAATAACATATAGAGGTTCATTATTTCCTCTTAAACTATTAGTTCCTCTAATTTTTACACTAATTCCGGATCCTGGAGTAGCACTATTTTGTATAACCTGAACTCCAGTTGCACGACCTTGAAGAAGCTGATCTACAGAATTGGACTGAGTTGCAACCTTATCCTTAACAGAAACAGTTGAAATAGAACCTGAAATATCTTTCTTTAGAGCTGTACCATATCCAATAACAACAACCTCTTCAAGCTGATCATTGTCTACTTGTAAATTAATTGAAAATATTGTTTTTTCAGAAACATCTACTTCTTCATTTACATAACCTATATATGAAATTATAAGGATTTGTTTTGAATTAGAAGGAACCTCTAAAGTAAAAAGACCGTCAAAATTAGTGATAGCTCCAAGATTATTTGAATTTTTAACCTGAATAGTAGCTCCTGGAAGAGGCAAGCCTAATTCATCATTAACAGTCCCTGTAATTAATTTGGATTGAGAAAAAGCTATAAGAGGAGTTAAGACTGTTAAAATAATTATACGGAATATGAATTTCATAATTTGTAATATTTAGTTAAATAAAGCTGTTTTCTTATAATTACATATAAAATAAATATCTAATATTTTACACATTATTAATAAAATCAAAAAGTTATAAATCACTAGTTTTGAACATTTTACAATTAACGTGTGCCCACACTATTGTTCTATTACAAACATAAGAGTAAATAACAAACTTCCTACTAAAAGAATGTTTTTATTTTAAAAAATATAAAAAATTATTATAGCAGTAAGACATCTAATTAATACTAAGAATATTAAAAATCGTTTCAATCAAAAAAATATTACAACTTGATTATCTGATAATCACTTTTTGATTAAAACAAGTGATGTATCCCTTTTTATCAAAGTTCTTTTTATTGCAAACATTGCTGGTTTAGGTTTTAAATCTTTATTAAATAGGAACCTGTATCCATTTGTATGACTTCCTGGTCTATCTATCATTCCCCATGTATTGAAAGTTACCACTCCACTATCTTTTCTTGATATCAATATCTTTATTATGTTGGAATATGCTGCAGATTGTCTCTGTAAGGATGCATTTAAAGGAGGATCTTCTCTAATCTTGTAATCCATTTCAGTTACATGAAAGTCCATGCCATTGGCATGTGTCCAATCAATTAAAGAAGCAAAAAAATCTAATTTCTCTTTATCCATTGCCAAATCTTTCATGTCATTTAAATGGGCTTGCCAACCAATACCATCTACCCTGAGACCACTTTCTTTTAAATACAAAACTGTTTCTAATATTTTTTTCCACATTACAGGTTCCATTCCAGCATGTTGGTTATATACTAAACTAATATTTGGGGCGAACTCATTAGCTATTTCAAAAGCTCGAACAATGTATATTGGAATACCGTCAGCGTTCAAGCCAATTTGAGTCCAAGGGTTTTCCCATTTTGAATCTCCTGGTTTTTCAGCAAACCAAGTACCGTTTCGAGTTACAGTCTCATTAACTACATCCATCCATTTTACGGAGGGTTCCTTATTTACTTTAATACAAAGAGCAGTGAAAAACTCATTTATATTTGTAAGAAGTTCTTTTTTAGTTCTTGAATCGTTTTTAGCCCATTTTGAAGCTTGTGGACTTACAGGACCATGAACTCTTAGAGTGATATCATTTTTATTAGCAAATTTTAAATAATCCTCAAATTTTTTCCATTTCCAAATTCCTGGTTTAGGATGTATCATTGTTTGCTTAGCACAATTTTCTGGTGTTGAATATGTGAATTCACTTAAAAATAATTTTTCAACAGGAGTGTTTAATTGACTATGATTTAGTGTTGCTCCTATGTAAAAAGAGTTGAGATCGTAATCGTTATCGATTAAAATATTTTTAATAGAATATTCATTTTCGACTTGAGAATAAGATTGAAAAGAAAGAAAGAAAAAAATTGAAGAAAATATCATTCTAAGCATATGTCATTTTTTATCATTTTTTACAAAAATCATACAATGTTGCCAGGGAAGATTGTCAATATTTTCTTTTAGTTTAAAACCTGCTGATTCCATTTCTTTCAAAGCTTGTTTTTCAGTCATTTTATGGATTGTTTTGATAGGAACTAGTGGATCTTCTCCTCTATATTCTATTAAAAACAACTGCCCATTGGGTTTCAAAGCGTTTTTCATGGAATTAATCATTTCTACTGGAAAACTAAACTCATGATACACGTCAACCATTAAAATTTTATCAACTGAATTTTTAGGTAATTGAACACTTTTTTCAGTTCCCAAAATTGTTTCAATATTTTTGATTTTACTAAACTCTTTATTCTTTTCAATAGTCATCAACATTTCTGTTTGAATATCAACTGCATAGACTAAACCATTTTTGGCTAAAGTGGCAATTCTAAAAGCATGATAACCTGATCCAGCTCCAATATCTGCAATAATATCATCGGACCTAATCCTCATGTTTTGAATCAATTTAGAAACGTTTTCTTCCTGTTCTCTTTCAGATCTTTCTAACCAATCAATTCCTTGAAATCCCATTACATAGGCTATTTCTCTACCCATATACCACTTTCCAATTCCATTATAATCACCTTCTTTAAAAGTGTATTTATTATCAATATTAGAATTTTGTCCAAAACAATTATTTGGTTGTAATAAAAAAGTAAACAAGAATAAAAGAATAGTTAATTTTTTCATAAATTAAATTTAATTATCAGTTAATAATTTTGCTAATTCTTTCTCTGGAAAATGACCCAAATCATTTATTTCTTTCATCCACATATCAAGTTGGTTTCTTAAATCATTCAATTGCTTTGAATAATTATTATCTACAATCAGATTATTTAATTCAAAGGGGTCATTTTTTAAATCATAAAATTCTTCAGGATTTTTAGGAACTTGAAACCAGAGTTTCTGTTCTGGAGATAATTTGTTGGAATTATTTAATTTATTTAAATGCTGCATTAAAGCCATCTGAGTTCTATATCCTATGTTTAAAGCATGAGGTTTATTAATATTATAATTTCTTATGTATTTAAATCTTTTACTTTTTACAGCTCTAATTCTATCAGAATGTTCGTCAAACCTATCACTGGCAGTAAACAGATATTTTCTTTTAATTTTTGATTTTTGATTTCCTAAAAAGGCTTTTCCTTGATATATTTCAGGAATATCAATTTCTGCAATGGATAAAATTGTAGGTGCAAAATCAATAAAATTTAACATATCTCTATTCCTTTTTTCTTTTACTTTAACATTTGAAGGAAACTTAACAATTAACGGAACCTTGGATCCTGTTTCATGAATTGATCTTTTATAACGAGGAAAGGGTCCACCATGATCACTATAAAAAAAGATATAAGTATTATTATACAAACCTTGATCCTTTAATTTTTTTATAATCAGACCCATTTGCCTATCCATTTCTACTAAATTTGAATAGTTTACCGCCAAAGCGTGCCTAGAAATTGAATCTTTAGGAAACACAGGTGGAACTGTTAAAGTATTTGGATTTACTTTAAGTTGTTGTTTATCTCTTTTCCATATTTGGGATTCATGAGTGACATTAAAATTGAAAACTGAAAAAAAAGGTTTACCCTCTTCTCTATTTTCCCATGTTGCATCATTACTAGAATCATCCCAAGCTTCATCTCTTAATTTAAAATTATAATCTCTTTTCGAATTGTTTGTACAATAATATCCGTTGTCTCTTAAAATTTGAGTAAAAGGTTTAATACTTTCAGCTATTTTTGATGAATAATATGGTATCTCCAAAGAAGCTTCATTTTCATTTCTTATATTTCTATAATCACTAAGTGCTCTCATGTTTCCTGTTCCTATAGAATTGGGGTACATTCCGGTAATTATTCCACTTCTAGCAGGTGCGCACACTGGGTATGGAGAGTTCATATCATCGTATATAATCCCATTTTCAAGTAAAAAACTAATATTAGTTAAATTAACAGATTTGTCTCCGTAGAATGGGAAAAAATGCTGAGATTGGTCTTCAGCAACAAGCCAAACAATATTTGGTTGATATTGTTTTTGCTTACATCCAGTTAAAGTAGTTAGCAATAAAATAAAAAGATAGAAAAATTTGAATAAGTTTTTCATAATTATAAATTTAATTCAATTCACTCAGATAAATTGCATATTTTTTAGATTTAAATTTAATATATTGAAACATGTAAATATTCGTTATGAAATATATTAAAATTACTTTAGGCTTATTATTTTTTGTACTAGTACTTGGATGTAAAAAATCTAATACAATTGATAAAAATCAAAAACTAAATGTCCTTTTTATAATTGCAGATGATTTAAATTGTGATTTAGGTTCTTATGGTCATCCTCAAGTTATAAGTCCTAACATTGACAAATTAGCTAAAAACGGAACTCTTTTTGGAAATGTACACAACCAATATCCGTTATGTGGTCCATCTAGAGCTTCTTTTATGACCGGAATGTATACAGATCAAACTAAGATGACTAATAATAATGTATTACTAAGAACCACAGTTCCTGATGTTATAACAATGGGGCAAAGATTTAGACAACAGGGTTATAGATCAGTAAGAATTGGAAAAATTTATCACTTTGACAACCCTAGCTCAATAGGAACCTCTAGTGCTGATGACATATATACCTGGGATCAAACAATTAATCCCTATGGAAGAGATAAAATTGAAGAGTATAAAATAAATACTTTAACACCAAGACAATATGGAGGAACTCTAAGTTGGTTAGCAGCTGATGGAACTGACGAGGAACAAACTGATGGAATTGGTGCAACTGAAGCAATAGAACAACTAGAAAGTTTTTCTAAAACTGGACAAAATTTTTTTTTAGCTGTAGGAATGTATAGACCTCACACACCATTTGTAGCTCCTAAAAAATATTTTGACATGTACGACAGAAACTCAATCGAAATTCCCTATAATGGTACCAATGATGAATACTTAAAGACAATTCCAAAAACAGCGGCAAATTCAATTAGATTGAAAAAAAATCAAATAAAACTTAATTTAAAATCTAACAAAAAGCTTGCTCAGGAAATTAAAGAAGCATACTTCGCAACAACAACTTTTGTAGATGCTCAAATTGGAAGAATATTAAAAAAACTAAAACAAACTGGTTTAGATAAAAATACAATTGTAGTATTTACATCTGACCATGGATATCATCTTGGGGAACATGGACATTGGCAAAAACAAACTCTTTTTGATAATTCAACAAGAGTTCCTCTTATTTTTTCAGGTCCTGGAATTGAAAGTAATATAAGAATCGAAAATTCACCTGTAGAATTAATTGATATTTATCCAACATTAATGGATTTAACTGGAATTGAGTCACCAGATCATGTGGTTGGGAAAAGCCTTAAACCTGTTTTTGAAAACAATAATTTTAAAATAAGAAATAGTGCTTTAACAAGATGGAGAAATGGTTATTCAATTAAAACTGTAAATTATAGACTAACCAAATGGGGAGAGAATGGTGAATTAGGATATGAACTTTATGATCATAAAAATGACAAGGAAGAATTAAAAAACCTTGTAAGTAATCCTAATTACTCCTTATTACTTGACTCAATGAAAATAGAAATTGACATAAGAATAGCAAATGCAAAACTTAAACCTAAGGGCGTTGGAAGACAATTTGAACAAGAATCTTACCGAAAAGCTCCAAATCTAACTCATGGAGATATATATAATAAAAATGGGAAACGAATTTATTTTAAGCCCGCAGATAAATAGAATAATTTATAATTAGTTTTTGTAGATAAAACTATTATCTAATTCTTCTGAATCTTTATATTTTATTCTCATTTCTTTTAATTCTTCTGTTAATTTTTCTACTTCGTCTTTATACTTGGGATCATTGTAAACATTATTCATTTCATTTGGATCATTTAGTCTATCATACAACTCCCATTCATCTATATCGTAATAAAAATGAACTAATTTGAATTCTTTATTTACAATCCCATAGTGTCTTTTTGCCATATGAACAGATGGGTATTCATAATAATGATAATAGACAGCCTCTCTATCCCAATCATCTGAGTTTCCAGTCAACAAAGGAATCAAGCTTTCGCCTTGCATATCTAAGGGAGCATCAATCATGGCAGCCTCTAAAAAAGTTTGAGCAAAATCTAAATTTTGAACCATTTCTTCGTTTGTTGTACCAGGTTTAATTTTATTTGGCCATTTTATCATTAATGGAGTTTTGAAAGACTCGTCATAGATAAACCTCTTATCAAACCATCCATGTTCTCCTAAATAAAATCCTTGATCAGATGTGTATACTACTATAGTATTTTCATCTAAACCAGTTTTATCTAAGTAATCTAAAACTCTTCCAACATTGTCATCTACTGAGGAAATTGTTGCTAAATAATCTTGCATATATCTTTGAAACTTCCATTGCATCTTTTCCTTATCATTCATAGTAGGCCAGTTTTCCTTAAAATCTTTACTAATCTTATCTAAAGTAACATCATATAATCTCTTCTGTTCCTGATTTGCTCTACCAAATGGACGATAAAATCCTTGTTCAGTAGGACGCATTAAACTACCATCTCCTTTTATATAAACAATCTCAGGCTCCACTTTACCCATTTCTTTTATAGTCTCAGGCCTTACTTTACTATCATGCATATATTGCATGTGTGTTAGAATATTCATTTCTGCTGTTTTAGCTGCAGTTCCTCTTCCAGAATAGTCATCAAAAAGAGTTTTCGGTTCAGGAAATTTCTTTTCATAAAACTCAGCAAACTTTTCAGGACTAGGCCACCAAGCTCTATGGGGTGCTTTATGCAGATACATCATCATAAAAGGCTTTTCTTTATCTCTCTTTTTATCTAGCCAATCTAAAGTTACATCGGTAATTATGTCTGTAACATAACCAGTAATTATTGTATCACTATCCTTACCAATAAACTTTGGGTTAATATAAGATCCTTGTCCTGGTAATATTAAAAAATCATCTACTCCTTTTGGATTATTTCCAAAATGAAGTTTTCCAAACATGGCTGTTTGATATCCTGCATCTTGAAAAAGTTGAGGAAAGGTGATTTGTGAATCATCAAATTTAGCATGATTATCAATCTTTCCATTTAAATGACTATGTTTTCCAGTCAATATTACAGCTCTTGATGGAGCGCATATGGAATTAGTTACTGAGGCATTATGAAAAAGCATTCCTTCATTTGCAATTCTATCAATGTTAGGAGTCTGTATTAGTCTGTCATCATAAGCACTTATAGCTTGATAAGCGTGGTCATCGGACATTATAAATAATATATTAGGTCTTTCATTTTTTTGTTGCTTTGAAGAACAACTAGAAAGTAAAATTGAAATTATAAAAAAGAAAGAGAATGTATATTTCATATTTGATGGATTATTTTTTACGGTTTTTATTTACTTGTTTTTTTTATTTATTGTTTTTTTATACATCCCCCACAATTTCATATTATCTTTTCCTACTACACCTTTAAGGTTTTGCCACAATTTACCTTGCATTTTTTTTAATTCTGTTTTCATTAGCTCCTTGTCACCTTTATGAATATTTCGAATTTTTTTTGCATCTATAAATCTTTTTAGTTGAATAATATAAATTTTTTCAGAGTCTTTGTCATTAAGAGATAAAACAGTGGTCATTTCATCAGAAATTTTCTTTGCTCTATCCTGTAATTTATCTTGTGAAAAGACAGAAAATGAAAACGTTAAAGAAAAAAATAAAATTAAGAGTTTGTTCATAATAAATTGGATTTTAGTTTTTAATATAGTGAATAATAAATAGTTAAATAAAGTATAATAATTTTTGTTTATTGTAATAACGAGGCTAATAAAATTGGAATCATTATCATAAGAAAAAAAT
>Ga0115006_10001270_pt1 | contig 15470 bp, 15 predicted proteins | sample ArcOceMetagenome_3_FD_88943 | JGI IMG/M metagenome (GOLD analysis project Ga0115006, IMG submission 88943) | Marine eukaryotic phytoplankton communities from Arctic Ocean - Arctic Ocean- Svalbard ARC20M Metagenome | ecosystem: Environmental > Aquatic > Marine > Oceanic | place: Arctic Ocean...
GTTTGAGTGTATAATCCAACAATTTGCCACGGCGGCTTTTCCTTGCCTGGAGTCATTCACTTGACTCAACGGTCTTTCACTTGACTCGTCAAGTGGTAGCGGGGCTTCGGCCTGTCACGCTGAGCTCACCCCCCTCCTGCTATGAAGCTTGTGCGAGCGGTAGCCCACCGGCCCATTCAGACATAGGGGTTGCGTAACCCCTTCTAAAGTCTAAGGCACTAACCACACATACACCACGCACACATCACACATACCACACACATACAGGTGTACGCCCTCCTCCTAAGTGCCGGCCATCTGGCCGGCACTGGGGAAGAGAGGCAGCTTTCAGACAGATTTAGGCGCCGGGCGGGCAGGAGATCCATCTTAAGCACCAAGGACGAAATGGGGATCCCCTTGCCCCCTCGGCGCACCCCACTTATGAGGCCAAGCAAATGCAGGACACCACTCTGAACCTCGGATAGTAGTACCGGGCTTTCTGGAGTGGTCTGTTAGGAAGAGGAGGGCCCGGCGTAGCCTGCGACGGAAGTAGGCAAAAAACAGTTTGGGTGCGGTGACCCCTGGGGAAACCCTCGGTACTCTATATACCTTCGGCGTCGGTTCTAATAAAACAAAGCAACATTGGGTGCGGTGACCTGGGGAAACCCTCGGTACCCTATATACCTTCGGCGTCGGTTCTAATGAAGCAGAGAAACACACAAGTGGGTCCCGGGGCCCCGTAATCGCGGGTAACCTGTCACGGCAACCCAGCCTCCTCTCGCTTAGAAGCTTACCCGAGCGGCAGCCGACCGGCCCTTTCGAGAAACGGAGCTTCGTAAACCCTTTTAAGGTCTAAGGACCTGTCACGGTAACCCTCTCCTCTCGCGTAGAAGCTTGCCCGAGCGGCAGCAGGCCGGCCGAGCTTCGTACGTAAACCCTTCTAAGATCTAAGGAGGAATGGAGGAATGAGGAATAGAGGGGAAAGCCCGAAGCTTCCAAGTCTCTTCACCTCGTCCAGCCTCAGGCTAAGCCTGGGAGGCCGCCCACTGGCAATGCCCCGGCCACGGTGTTTCTTTGTTAAACGACATTAGTTCAGAAGTTCAACAGGGTCCCGGCCCTGGGGGGCGCATCCGTGCCTGGGGAGTGCCTATGTTCCTCCCTATAGGCTCGGACTCGGAAACTTTGTCAGGGCAAAACGCAGGAGTAACCGCTTGCATATATTCCCACGCACCCCCCCTGGACACTGGGCAACAACGTCACGCTCTCACTGACACGCTCGGTGCCCTACACTCCAGCAGCGTCGGCCCAATACTTGTTACGATATATTTATGATTCGCACATTTTATGATACGTACTCGGAGCGGGAGAGGGAGAGAGAAAGAAAGAGAGAGACAGCCAGGGTTTCCGCACAAGTGGTTCCAACCAATGGCCTAGGGCAGCTCGCTGGCGGCGCGGTGGAGCCCCTGGGCGGCGTGTGGAGGGCGTGCCCCACCGCCGCTGTTGCCTGGTATGTATGTATATATGTGTATATGTATGTATGTATGTACAGTGTTGCATGTATATGTGCAAGTGTGTGTGTGTGTGTATCAATGTTCATGCGTCTATTTCGTTGAATTTGCCACAAAAGAGACCTAGTATAACTCGGGAGGTGTCAAGTTGTGGTGCTGGTAGTGGTCTGCGTGTAATAATACGTGTAGCCAAGCAAAGTTGGTCTGACTGCGGCCAAAGCGGCGGCGCTGAGGATTAATTTCAACATCGACGGCTGTGGCGTCGTCGTTCCTCCTGTCCACGCATCCTCCCGTGCCCTTACAGCACACCTTCTCCATCCTTACGATAGATATCCAAAAACATGGCGAAACAAAACACGCCGTACACACGACAATACCGGATTCACCTTCACCGAACGTTGCATCTCCCTGCACCCTTGTGCATTCGCACTCGCTTCCTCTCCGTCTCTCCGCCTTTCTGTCCATACAATACCCTTCCCATCCCTCCGTCTCTCCGCCTTTCTGTCCATACAATACCCTTCCCATCCCGGATCATCCTACATTGCCTCCTCAAGCCTGCTGTACCTCCCGTGCCAGCGCTTGGATGTGTCTTGAGTGTACCATGTGTTTTCAAGTTACCGTCAATAACCTTTGCCAGTGGCCTCAGAGGACAAATAGAATGGTCGTTTATTACTACTACTATTACTGACAAATAGAATGGTCGTTTATTACTGTTTGATCTAGAATACATTGAATACAGTTCGCTCCAAAAGGGGTTATCCTCCGCTCCCGTCTACATACGGGTAGACGGCTGACATGTTCGTTAATTGCTGCAGCCGGTCCTGCAATCAAGCACGCAGATGTGGCGAACAGAGAACCTCGGGAGCACATGATGCGTGCCCTCCTTGTGATTGTGAAAATCCCTGGCGACCACCCACCGAATCTGATCCTGGAGGCTCGCTGTCTTGTGATTGCTCAAATGTTCTCGGATCCTGATATCCCAGAGGCTGCATTTTGCGGCGTGCCGATCGAAAGTGGTGTGCCTAGCATTGTGCGATTCTGTTGGTGCATCACCTGCCACATGATCGTATGCTGCTGGTTACAAGGCATCGACGCACGCTTCGCAGCATATGCTGTCAGATATGCATACACATGCGTATTGCGCAAATGTCGCGGTGTGTGGGTGTACGTTTGATTGTACTGTCAGCAAACGACATGGTATCATATTTTGCTGGATATCAAGTTCGAGATCACCAAAGATGGCAAAGGCGATTGATCCTCGAACGAAATCTCTGGCGACACGGAAGCGCCAAAAAGATGTTTTCGGCCCCAGCCACTCAATGTTGGGGATGGCATCGGATGCTGCAGACGCGCAGAGCAGGCAGGCAAAAACGTCATCCAATTGGTGCACGCGATGACATGCCTTTGCCAAGCATTAGCTGGCGTGCGTTCGCGAATACGTGCGCTAGCGTTCGACCACGCCGGGCAACCGGAATATAAGCAGTGCTTCCTAGCCCAGCATTCGAGCGCAGGGGCTGAGTGTCGCGCTCTCGCTCATCACAGCTCACCTGCGTACTGCGCAATTGATTATGGCGAGGCAATTCGGGAACTCCGTCATCGCTCACCCTCCATGTTGATAGCCGTTGTGATTGTACTTTCTCGCGCGCACCAGAGGCTGCAGAAAATAATTTGATGCGATTGGAACACAAGCACGTGCATATCAGAGCCAGCGCGCACAGCAGAAGAAGGTAGCCATGACATGCACATGTACCAGGACTCGTGGTCATAGATTAGATGGCGGCCCCCAGAACTAGGCACATACATACATAAGGCCAGGACAACGATATGCACGCCCGACGGGGACTAAGACTCCAGCACAATTTTCTCACCCGAATGCGAAAGCCGCGGCATGTCAATATCATCTGGGGTCGCAAACGCAGTCCCGCTAACTGCAAAACCGTGCGCAGTTGCTGGCCTAGTTGCCACCGGGCCTGAGGCCACCGGACCAGACGCTTTCCTTCCTTGCGTGATATCAATCGTACCATGCTCCGTCTCTGTACGCTGACTTGATCTGAAATTTGCCAACTCGGTGGCCGGTCGCCTGCGCGCGGGCAGAAAGGCGGCAGAGGAGGGAGCTTGTGAGGAAGACGGCCCATGAGCAAAACCGCCGTGCCTGGGTTCGCGTTTGGGCATGAAACCGTCGTATTTTGCACTGCCATCTGGCGACATATTGTACATAGTTTCTTGAAATTTCAGACTTCCGAAGCTCGACTCTTGTAGCTCGCCAGAGAAGGACTTCTCCACCGCAGTGGAGGCTTTGGCAATGCTCGATTTTGGACGCTGCTTGACGGCCATAGCAACATTGTCGAGATGCATACTCTTGAGTGGCAAGGGAACCTGCTCGTGCACCCGGTGTGTGTGTGTGTGTGTGTGTGTGTAGTGTAGTGTGTGTGTGTACATAAAGTGCTTTGTGTGAGCTTACTTGCGCAAGCACAGAGCTTGGCCTAGCCATCGTATCGCAGCATGCACAAGCTGACGTGTAATACCGCGTTCTTCGAGGTCGTGTGAGGTTGGTTTCGGGTCTTGGGCACATGGTATTGAAGAAATTGTGAGGTCCACTTGTGCTTTTCAACCCCCGTTTCGTCTGCTTCCCGAGACTTCTCTTGGCCGATTGAGTGCTTGCGCTCTACATCGTCCCGTGCCTGACCTGTTTCCCCCCTACCCCCGTGCAGCGCACTTTTGCCCGGGCCAGCTCGAATCGCAGAGCTAAAATCAATGACTCTCACCGTACCTACCGAAATCCCGTCGTCCTGGCCGCCATGCACACCAGGACGCTGTCCTCCGTTCGCCACTTGTATGCCATTGACGTCCTTACATGCTGTCCCTCCTTTGAACTGATTGCTTCCGGATCGACATGATTCTCCGATTTCGGAAGATTCTCCAGTCCCCACCTCCCTACTCTGTGCGCCAGTAGTGTCTGAGGCAGCTATAGCTTGGGCGATCAAGTCTTTGCCATGCCGAGCTGGAGAAGAAGAGCTCACCTCTTTTGGGCGTGCAAATGGTTCTTCAACACATTCCTGTGCAGCTGATTGCGAATTTGTGTCCGAAGCAGCAGAAGACCCAACCGAAGTCGTACGCGTCGCAAGATTCGAGTCGTGTGATTCCAAGGTCTGATCTTCTCGGTCTGTGTCTCCCAGCAATACACAGGGCGCTCTATCGTTCGTAGGCAAAAATTCATCAGTGTGCTGATATGTTTGAACATCTCCTTCTTCACCTGCACACCGCGTCTCACTATGCTCCGATTTCGCGTCCCATAACCATTTACTGTTCTGATTCGTCCAATGGGTGGCCATTGATATATTCTTCTCATCTGGTATCACTTGAAGCGGCTCACCCGAGATCTCGGACTCGTGATTTCTGGCCAGTGCCACTGCCTCTTCAACAAACTTTCGACGTCTTCTCTCTGGTGAGTCCACTGCCCTCCCGCCCCCTACCGCCTCCCCTGAACGCTCAAAGTTCGCAGCTTTCCCAATATGGCAATTCAAGTGCCACTCACCGCCATTCGGCACCTGCGGCATTGCACTTGGGAGTTGCACGTTCAAGGCCGCGGAAATGTCTTCCACAGACTTTCTGAATCCAACTTCATCCATGTACAGCATGTCTGAGTAAGACACGCTTTTGGCGCGTGCATTAAAAATAGCCACAGCTTGTCGGTGTTCTATGACTTCTCCCTCAGACAACAACATCGCAGCGAGGTCTCTTGTGCTTCCGCGCGGCGCCAGAAGCCTTGTTTCGCGGAGCATGGACATAAACTTGTCCTTGCGAATGAGATGTTCGTGCTTGCTTTCAACATTTTTGTTGTATCGCTGCACCATCATATTCACCAGCATCAACATTTTCGCCTGGATGGACACGTCGAGGCTGCTCAAATTCTTCCTCTCTGGGCGCATGACCATGGGCTCAAACGAAATCCTACCCATTTCCGCAGGCGTTAAAAATCTTGGCACCTGGCGCCGATTCAGCAGGTCGATTGTCCGCTTCCAATGGTTGTTCGAAACAGTTGAATAGAACTTTCCGCCGCCGTAGGAACGCGGAACTGCGTCGGCGAAATATTGCGGGCCTACCCCCAGCGCCTTGTTTGTGGTGCGCACCTTCTTCATATAATCCGCGATGTCTAACGCCGGCGGTATGAGATACTGGTCCCAAGGCGACTTATCTCTAGTCTGCAGGTCGTCGTTCTGGCTTACTAACTCTGCCCCTGCTTCCCCTTCTTGCGTAAACACATGTTTCGAGCGGGTTGTAGCAATGTCGGCAATATGCGAACGTCTTTTGATGCTTCCCTCCAGCCCCATGAATGTGCTTGCGGGCAGGTAGTCGTGGGGATCTAAGGCGAGCACAAGCCCTGGGTGGACGTACGGAGTCAGAAGAGCCTCTGCGAGGCAATCAACATTTCTGCACTCTCACAAGAATGCAGGGGGGCACTTGATACCTGGCACCTCCTGCTCCATCCCCGCCAGGTGGTCAAAATGAACTCGTTCCTGCGCCGCAGTAATTCGGCCGAGCAGCTGCGCACGCTTGACAGAGGCTAATTTAACCGCATGTTCGTTCCACACGGTCATCAGAGCGGTTTCATCCGCGACAAAGCTGTTGCGGAGTCTTGCGTCAGCCAACAACTTGGCAAACTGAATGGCTGGAATAGTGAGGACCACACTTTCCATCCGTGCAACAACATCGCCGGGCTCTCCAACGCCAAATTCCAAATGCCAGAAACCAAATGCATTGCAGGCTTCAAGATGCCGCAGGTCTAGTTTGACTTGCAAGCGCTTGTCTTGGCCTCCTGAATCAGCACCTTTTGCAGCGCGTAGGTGCTTTGGTGCCCGTTGCTTGTGCGTGTGGAAGTCACTCCCTCTCCCCTTCTCAGCACCATGTTCAGAGCTGCTTAGTCCCGCAAACCCTACTACGCGGCGCAGGGCACGTGCAGCGCGAGATTTGTCCAGCACTCCAATGCCCAATGTACCGGCACCATGTTGCGTTTCTTGGGCCTCCTCTGCGTCGCTTGGTGCATCCACAGCCTCCCCATGGTTAGTCAAGTCAGCATTTTGTGCCGTCTGCGGATGCCCCCAGTCATCTGTCGGACCCAGCCAGTTGCCGCGAGTCCGCATGACCTCATTCACACCTTTATCGACCTGCACCCATCGCTCCACCGCAAATCCGCCGCTCATGATAATGTGCAATTTGTCCGCTACACACCCGCGTTGGCACACGACCGTGCCCACTTTCACCCTTTCTTCCTGCACTTGCGCACTGCAGAAGATGCGCACCATTTCCGTACGGTCAAAGTGGTTCAGGTATCGCACAGACTTATGGAGCCAGCATGCGCGCTGAACCAGCTTCGCACGCTTGGGCCAAAGCCTCAGATAGTCTTCCATCGACAACGCTAGCAGGGTGACGGTTGGGTTTGTGTCGACGTGAGAACCGGCAGCATCACTGGAATCAATAACGGTCGTGTGATGCCGTGCCGTCGCCGTTGCAGACGTCTGAAAGGGCTCATCGAGCACGCATTCCGCCTCTCCAAAAGCCCCCCCCTGGTGCACATGGCCCATGATTAGACCTGTTGGCTTGGACTGACTCGGATCGCGAACATCATGCTCCCCTTCGTTCTGCTCAGATTCTTCCTGCTGCAGCCGACGGCGGCGAGCAGCTTCTTTTTCTGCCTCGGACACGAATGCTTCACCGTGCCTGCGCCTCTGAACCTCCTTCTTCCAGTTGTTGTATCTCGATGCGGCGTCAGAAACTTTAACTCGCTTTGAGTCCCACGCCGGACCGCCAGGGCCGCTCTGTGAGGATTGATGTGTTTGTGTGACATGGGTCTGTGTTAGTTTGGCCTCTGCAGAGGCCCCAGTGCGACACGCGCATCAACTTCAGGTGAAGCCAAAATACCTGTAGTCTGACGTGACTGTCTGGGCCGCGTTCTATGGGCTTTGCGTGGTTGAGGCCTATCCAATTTTCAATGTCAGGCGCAGGCTTTTGTCTACATGGGTGTGCTGTGTGTTGTGTGTTGTACCTGGTGTGTAATATCCAGCCACCTCGAGCGGCTGTGCAAGGGGGTCATCGTACTGTTTCTCCTTCGCGGGCTTTATAACAGTGAGTGAGCCGCGCCACACGATGTACAAACGTTTTCCTTCACCTCTCGTTCCTGCCGCAATACACCGCAGGAATGGCATGGCAGGGGTTGCGAGGCCGAATAGTTAGAGTCATCATGCTCGGGCAAAATGTTTACAGACACTACAGTCCCACTTCCGTGAGCAATCAATCTTCGGTGCAGCGTGCAACGTGTCCTCTCGCACATCCAGCCACTCCCACATCGCACCTGGGCTCACGACTGTTTGACCTGGCTTGACACGGACCACCGACGCCTTTTGAAGAAAATACTCTAGTCGATCGTCGACACTTTTAAACCCTTGCTCGTCAATTTCCTCTTTCATGGCCTCTCCCACACGATTCCATACGGACTGGCTTCTCTGCACACCATCACTGCTCCCCCCCTCTGCCCCCCCCTCCCTCCCCTTTGTCTCCTCCGCGCCCTGTGTCAATGCGGCTGAAACATTGGCGAGCAAAGATTGCGTGGCGCTGGGTGCTCGCAAGAATCCGCTGGGTACTCGCTGCAATCCTCCTTCAGGCCTGGCATCAGCGCGTTGCTGCTCTTCTACCCATTTTTTGCACTGCGCACTGTGCCCGGCCCAATGTGTGCGCTGGCACTCCTGGTGAAATGAGACAAATCAGCAAAACGTCACACGGAGGGATACACAGTGCGTACGATGCACAGAAGATGTCTCATCTGAATATGGCGGAGACCTTGGAGCAATACTTGACGCGCGAGCACTTGTGACACCTCAACTCAAACTTGTGGTCCTCCGCCTCCACCTTTTTACAGCGGGGGTTGTCGCATTTGCCATCAATCGCCCTCCGCCGCATCTCAGCGATCCGCGATTGTTTGCCCTGTGGACTCCCCCCCCTGTCGGCCGAGGCTCCGGACGCTGCAGGAACGGAGGAGAGGTGGTCCGCGGGCGAGGCAGTCGTCTGGTCTGATTTGCTATGGGGTGCCGCGAAAGCAGAAAAGGCGGAGGATGCAGAAAACGACGGCGGGCCGCGCTCGCGGGCGGCTACAGGCGAGTGTGCTGCTTCGGCCTCCTCCCCGACGCTCTCTTCCACGGGCCCACACAGGTTCGATGCGGACGACGGGGCGCGTGTCACAGCAGACTTGTTCGATATGACGCTCGCGGCCCGCGCAAATGAAGGCGCGCGCGAGAGTTTGGCGGTGTGCGCCACGCCCTTTGCGATGCTGCTGAGCCTGCTGAACCGGCCTGTGCCTTCCGGCTTTGGCGCAAAGAAGGGGCCCTCTCGGAGCAAGGCGCCGATCAATTCAGAGCCGTCCCCCTGCACACGCGCGCACCTGCTCACACACCCAGCACCGGCGCCCACGCCTGCGCGCCCGCGCATACCTGGTGCGGCGGCAGCTGCTTCAGGGCTGCCGCGGCGGCCTTGAGGTCCTCCGCAGACCGCGCGTCCGAAAACTTCTTGCAGCACCGCACAACCGGGTCGTCGATCGCCGCCGCGCCCTTGCCAGCGCCCGCCGACATCCCGCCCCGCCTTCTTTTCTTGAAAGAACGTGCGGGCGCGCCCGCGCGGCCGGCGCGCCCGCCAGCGGCCGGGCCCCGTGGGCGGTGATGTCACTGAAGAGGTCCGCCGACGGGTTCGTTGGTTCGGTTCGTTGGCTGCCGTTCGTGGAGGCGTTTACTACACAAGGAACACCTTGAACCTTGAACCTCGGGAAGCAGAGCGACGGGCCACACACTGCCGGCGAGCACGCGTCCGCGTCGCAGGGCAGCTGGCGGTGTCCCGGGCAGCAGCGGGAGGGCCGGCCTGCAGGCGCAGCGCGGGCGCCGCGAGCCGGGGCTTCCGAGCCACGCGGCGCGGCGGCGCCCCCGCTCGCCGCTGCGCCCATGGCCGAGGCATTGGGGCTGTGCCAGGTGCAGGACACCGCCGGGCAGATCGAGGCGGAGGAGCGCGCGGCAAAGCTGCCCGCCCCGGGCTCGCTGCGGACCAATGGCAAGCCGCCGGCCAACGGGCAGCACAGCAGGGAGGCGGTGTCAATGCCGACACGGCCGCAGCTCGACGCCGCGCCGGCAGACGAGTCCCTCGTCCACAGTGAGTCTCCTTGCGGCATCCCGGGCCTGGCCCGCCCCCCACTGGCGCTTGCGCGTTGTGGAGGTGGCTGTGTGCGGCGCTGCGGCTGCCCGCGTGGCGCTGCGTTGTGCGCTGTCACGTCTCCACGTCTCCAGGCAGCAGCACTCGCGGCGTGGGGCGTGATAGCCTGTCCCCGTGTGTGCTTGCCGGGTCCGCGGACAGGTCACAGCGGGGCGACGTCGCTGCACGGGCGGACCGAGTCGAATGCGGTCCGCAAAGAGGGCTTGTATCATTCAGCTCGGTCGCCGCGCGGCAACCGCTATATCATTACGCCGCGCGGCAGCTACATCGACTACAGCATTGAAAACGACTCGTTGACAGCCACCAGCGACGGGGTCTGCCCCCCCCGACCACCGCCCCTGCGCATGCTCCTTCGTGGCCCCTCGTGCAGAATCTCGCGCGCAGGATCCCCACTCAAATACGCACTGAGAAGCGCTGGGCGTGTGCTGTACCTCGAAACAGAGGCTGCTGACACCTCGGAGAACAAGCGACATGCTGGCTGATCGCATGCAGCGGTTCAAAGAAATGAAAGAGCGTGTGTCGACCCCGAGGTGACGACCCTGAAAGGGGTCAGCATGCTGTTGCCTGGGACATGTTCACATGTGCACATGCGTGAGCGTCTTGCATGAGAGCACAAGGTGGAGGGTGCACGACGACGTGTTGAGCAACGCGCGCGCACAATGTGCACGCGACGAGCGCGCAGAGCATGCACACGCCAACACCCCCGTCCCACACGCGCCTGTTTGCTTTGTTTGTCTGTCTGTGACCCTTCGTGTTGGTGCGCACTCTTGCTCCTTCTGCTCCTTTTTGTTCCTCTGCTTTGCGCTCGCACGGTCTTCCAGGTCTGAGAAGCGGCAAAGCAGAGCTCCACCCCTTCCGCCGCGAGTTCGTGGAAACGGTTCCGTGGTGCGTTTGTTTTTGTCGACATTTGAACCAGCGAAAAGCATCTTGTTTACTGAGCTCAAGTGCTCATAAGTTTTCGGATTTCTTCTTCTCAAACCTCTGGGCACGCTCGCGCGCGCACACAACACTGTCTCGCACGCGAATCCTCCAAAATATCAAATCATGCGGATTGTCAGTGCCGCGCGTCCACGAGTCCCCTAGCTCAACGGCGGCGGGCCGGCGGCGCCGCCGGGAGGCCGCCGCGATTCCTACGAACAACTACACTCACGCTAAAAAAACGTGACATGTCACACATGTCACGCTGAAAAACCACGATTTGATATTTTGGAGGATTCGCTGCAGCTGGAGTCGCAACGATCCACATCGGGGTTGCAAATGAATGCTTCTGCTCCTGAAACTACGCTCGAAGGTGAATGTGTGTCAATGCAAAAATAATTGCATCTGTGCGTGGACGGCCTGCGCGCATAGATATATGCACTTCCGTGTGTGTGGGCACTTGTTGAGCGGGCAGGGATGGCGTAGGGATAATATGATGGGTGATGTTCACAGTTGGCACCGACAATCTTGCATGATTAAGAGATTTAAGATGTCTTAAATCTCACATCTCACATTCGTCACACGCCGGTGCATGTTTGTGTTTGTGTGTTTGTAGATGTGATTGCAGACGATATCCCGACAGAGATCCCAGAAGTGGAGCCACCACGAAGTTACACAGAAGTGTCATACCGCTCTACGAACGCTGGAGTTGAAGGAGGTACGAGATACGCATTCGCACACGCACACGCACAGTCTTGAATACTCTCACGGTCATGTTTGGATGCATGCACGTTCATTTGGATATGCTTCTCTGCTGGCCACGCGTGGAATTTCCTGCGGGCCACGCGTGGCCAGCAGGAACTCTGGTGCTGGCCCATCTCCTGCTGGCCGCGCGTTGCCTACTCAGCTCTGCTGCGGGCCACGCGTGGCCCGCAGCCGCTCTCCTGCTGGCCACGGGTGGCCTACTCAGCTCTGCTGCGGGCCACGCGTGGCCAGCAGTGATCTGCTGCGGGCCACGCGTGGCCAACTGGGAGCTGAGTAGGCCACGCGTGGCCTACTCAGATCGGTAGTCAACATATATACATAATATAGACAGTCCGAGGTTCCCAGGTGTCTAGGAGTTTCAGATGTACGCACGGACGTGCGCATGCATGCATGCAGGCATGCGCGCACGCAGATGGACCTTAGTCCGCCTGCATGCGTAAGTCGGGTTCACACACTTGGATGCAGACATTCAAGTGTCGACATGCAATTGCATCTTCACATGCTCTTACACGTTCACGACACACACGGACGTGCGCGCGCACACGCACAAAGGCGCAAAGGCATTGCCACAGGATCCTCCCCCTGACACCGCTTTGACGAGGGCGGATGCGGAGGGAGCAGAAACAAACACACAGCAACCAGAGGTCCCCACGAAACAGGACTGTGACGTTGCCGACGCGTCCTCCACCTCATCTCAGCACGCCGTTAGGCCATTGAAACAGACCACTGGTCTGTCTGTCAATGTCATGCGTGCGTTGACCGCGTGTCTAAGCTCATCGATGCCAGCACCTATTTTCACGCTGAATCCATATCTCCTGCTGTTGCCAACCCTCACGTTCTGTCTTGATTATACCCTCTTTGCTAGGTCAACAAATGGAGTATCTACGAACGGCAGTGGACAAGAGCCCTGCCTCTTCTCCAAGGGGCCAAAGTCCAGTCCGGGGTTATGAGGAGAAGATACCGCGACTTCCCGAGCCTCTTGTCCCTTATGGTGTGTGTAAACTCGTTGGCCTATGCTGTTGCTCATTGCAAGAGACATGTTCGCACGCGAATTAGGTCGGCTGGCCCCCCGGGAGGCCTTACGGCCTCCCGGGAGGCCTTACGGCCTCCCGGGAGGTTACGGCCTCCCGGGAGGCCTGAGGGGGAGGAGTTTTGGAGGATTCGGGCATCGAAGAGTCTCGGAGGATTCGGGCATTGCAAGTGTCTCGGAGGATTCGGGCACTGCCCGACAATCCAATCCGCCTCCCGGGAGGCTCCGGCAGGCTCGAATAGCCTCCCGGGAGGCTGTTGTAGCCTCCCGGGAGGCTACATCAGCCGGGAGGCTACAACAGCCTCCCGGGAGGCTGGTGTAGCCTCCTGGGAGGCTAGAGCAGCCCCCCGGGAGGCCTCCCAGCCCCCCAGCCTCCCGGGAACCGGGCGCTCACGAGCCCTCCCCCTCAGGCCTCCCGGGAGGCCGTAAGGCCTCCCGGGAGGCAGCCGACCTAATTCGCGTGCGAACATGTCTCTTGCAATGAGCAACAGCATAGGCCAACGAGTTTACACACACCATAAGGGACAAGAGGCTCGGGAAGTCACGAGCGCCCTGTTCCCGGGAGGCTGGAGGATTCGTTTGTAGGTTTGACGCTGTGGAGGATTCGCAAGGGAGTTTAGCGTTGTGGAGGATTTGCAAGGGAGATTGGCGTTTTGGAGGATTCGATTTCATATTTTGGAGGATTCGACTTGCTGACGACTCTCCTTTTCGGCATGACAGGAAAGAATGGCGGACGGATGGGCACTTTGGGCTTAGAATTGAGGAGGGAGGAGCAAGGTGTGTGTGTGTGTGTGTGTGCGTTTATGTGTGCGTATGTGCGCGCGAGTGAATGCTCGGCTCATGTGCAGTATGGTGTGCTTTGTGAAATTTTGCTTGCTTTGCCAGCGATTGAGATGGTTGAAAAGTTTGGATGGGGTCAGTTTACACACAGTAGTAAGTCACTGTTTGCGTTTGCCTGTCCAAAGGGGGGAGGTGCTTCCACACAACAAATCTGTTGAAACCGTTGACGTGCTCGTAAATGCTAACACTCACGTTGCCCCTCCACTTCCAATACTCTTGTTCTTCCCCCGCTTCCCTGCGTCGCCCAAAAAATCAGTGGCATCATCGCATGCCGCAGGTTTCATCAACGCACCTCCGACAACGACAATACCTCCAAAGGATGAGACAACGACGCGAAATACAGGCATTGATACCTCGACACGAAACAGCGGAGTGGTGGAGCAACCAGATCCCAATGGTGTCATCATCCAGGGCGAACTGCACAAGCAGTGAGTGCTCACATGATTGCACGCACCCACGTACCCGAGCACCCCGAGCAACCACGCTTACATGTGCGCCGATCATATGCGCAAAGAAAGGGTGTTGTGAACGACATGCATTTTGCAAGCACGTTGTACACAGACCGTACAAACATTTTTTTATACATGTGTACGTGCAATGGTGTGTTTGACGCAGGTGCAAGAAAGCATACTTGGTGTTCGGTGCATTGTGGGTGAAGCGATATTTTGTGCTGTTCCCCGGAAGGCTCTTGTCTTACAAATCAGAAACTGCGCACATGGATGGCTTGCCCTTCTCCAAAGGTTGGACATGTGAGCATCTCGATGCGTCTTGGAACAGCTTCAAACTTTGCATGTTCACACCTTTGCCATCCTGCGATTTATGATCCTACTTGTTTCAATGAGAGGGGGCGGGCGGGGGGAGGGGAAAAGGAAAGAGCACGCGCGTTGATGTCTAACCGCTCTCCTACCAATAAGGGGACGCCCTCGAACAAATATGTTGCCTACATGAACGCTTACTCCTCCCCATGTCTATCGTGTGCCCAGAAATTGCGATAGACCTCAAGACTGTGTCGTTGCATAGAAAAGGCAGGGGCAAGACGCTGGAAATCTATTTGAATGCCTCCTCCAAGCCCGTGAGTGCCGTGAATGATACCACGGAATTCCCCACAAAATGCATGCGCTCCCTCACTGCTTTCCTCCCACTCGCAGCCCAATGTCTAAACAATTAAAACGCAAACGCAGGTGAAGTTGCGCGCACGGAACATGCATGATGTGAACAAGTGGTCAGACGCTTTCATGGGCTCTCCGACCGTCGGCTCCCTGGCGGGTGCGTATGCCGTGTGTGTGTGCACGCAGAGGCGCGCGACTGATGTTCACCGCAGCCTAGTTTTGAAATCCTAGGCTATACTGGCCTGTGGCTATGGGCATGGACGCATCATTCGTGACTGATATCGGGTCTTTTTATTACCTGTCTTGCGCCACAGGCCCTGCATCTGTGATAGCGGAGACGGGGTTGTTGTCGAAGCGAGACACAGACTTCAAGCAGATCCCCAACACGCAGCCTCGCCAGCTCTGGGCTCCGGGAGTGGCGCATAAGCCGCAGGGTCTCTAATGACTGTATATATGTATACATACATACACATACATATGTTAGGTTTATTGGGAGTGAGAATGCTAGGGAGTGCGGGATGAGAGGTTCGATTTGTCAACTAGTCATTCCTGGCGCGAACTCGCGCACACACGTGTGCACATGGTGGTGTAGATAGTCACATGCTGTATGACAGCGATAGAAGGTACTGGGTTTATTGCTGTATGACAGCAATAAGAGGTTCTGGGTTTATTGGGTTTTATTGGTTTTTATCTGAGTGAAAATATCAGACGCAGCCCTGGCACCGAGTGGAGCCTTGCCTTGCCACGGCAGCACTGGGACTGTCCCAGGGCTGAGTCCCAGGTGAGTGTCGGTGTTTTCTGTCTCCTTGGGTGTCTTCTTCCTCATTCCGGGTCAATGCCCATCGATGTATGACGATGCACGTACAGCACCGTGTGTTTCGAGTCTTGCAGTGTGCGAATTTGTTTGCATTCAATGTGAACACAAATGCCACATATACATACCTACAGGTATATATGTGTGCATGCATGTATGTGTGTAGGTATACCCAGCCATGCATATGTACTCATACATATCACAGTCTCATTCCTCCCTTCTACACATTAGTGTTCCTTTCCTGCTCCTCCTCTCCTCCA
>Ga0115006_10001271_pt1 | contig 15468 bp, 13 predicted proteins | sample ArcOceMetagenome_3_FD_88943 | JGI IMG/M metagenome (GOLD analysis project Ga0115006, IMG submission 88943) | Marine eukaryotic phytoplankton communities from Arctic Ocean - Arctic Ocean- Svalbard ARC20M Metagenome | ecosystem: Environmental > Aquatic > Marine > Oceanic | place: Arctic Ocean...
AAATCATTCTGTAACATGAATTGTTTTTATATCACTGTCCGGTGTGGTTCTCTTTTCTCCGCTACTTGGTGGTTCGTCGTCGGAAGAGGATACGGTCAATGTCTTGGTTTCAATCTCTTCAGCACTACTTGGTGGTTCGTCATCTTCGTTGTCGGAAGAGGATACGGTCAATGTCTTGGTTTCAATCTCTTCAGCACTACTTGGTGATTCGTCGTCATCGTCATCTTCGTTGTCGGAAGAGGATACAGTCAATGTCTTGGTTTCAACCTCTTCAGCACTACTTGGTGATTCGTCGTCATCGTCATCTTCGTTGTCGGAAGAGGATGTTGTGGATGACCCAGCGTCATCTTCGAATGAGTTCAGATCATCGTTGTCTTCGTCGTCATTGGTATCATTTTCGGCGGAAACATTTCCATCTACATATTGTCCCGAAGAGGTAATTTCCAAGAAATCCGTATTGATATTCATCAGATAATCGATTTTGTTTGTAATCGTTTCGAGTTCGCACAAGTCCTTTTGTATATTGTTCGTTACTGTGGTCGATTTAAATGACGTTATGAACATTTTTTGTTTCGATAATACGTCAATCTTCGAGATGTTCCTCAGACTTTTGAGACGATCAATTTCGTCCTTGACAATTAAATACCTTCGTTTTTGGATATTAATCTTTGTGTCATTCAATTGAATTTTGTATTCTGTATCTGTTTCGGCATAAGAGCTTTTTGAAGCTAGTTTCGGATTCATAATGAATTGATTTTTATATTTGAAAAACTCTTCTAACGATTCAGTATAACTCATTTAATTACATGTAGATAATATCCATAAATGAAAATGTGAAAAAGCATAGAATTGAAAAAACAGCTACGATCAATCCTAATGAGTAAATTGTTTTTTCTTCACCAAAGCCGAATGGCTTGATGGTTTTATCTTTGGTGTATAGAAACGAAATATCTTGTGTGGATATGAATACCATGAATGCGATAAGACACATAGAAGAGAAAAGTACGCGTTTTTCAACCATTGATTAATTTAATACAATATTATAAAATATTATATTGTTCGCACAAATTAATAATTAGATAATGTCTTATCTGTTGCATATTGGATTATTAGTAATATTATTAATCGTACTCTTATTTCGAAATCAAATATCTACTTTTGAAAACTTCGAAACCGAACCTTCGGAATCTGAGTCAAGGTTTTTCACCATTCGGTCGAAAGAGGTCAATAATCTAAATAATCTATTAAAAAACACCCGGATCGGGTTCTCAGATCAGAGAGACGTGGAATTATTCAAAAGAATTCTGAATGCTATCCCGATTCCGAAAAACGTATCCGATAGCTTGAACTATGTCAAAGTTGTTGAGATTGACTATGATAAGATGGACTTATTTATTGAAACCAATGTTTTAGACGAAACGGTAAAAGATTATGTGGTTTATTATGACAATAAGAGTAAAATAGACCAAGAATATGAAATGGTATTTGTGAATAATAATTACACGTTCCTTATTAAAGATGTACATTCGAACAAACAACCAAGATACAAATTCTTTTATGAATCGGAAAAACAAGGGATCGGTACGGACACAACGTTCGTAATATCCGGAAAATTCGATGGAACGTATAAACAAGTCTCTCAAACTCTTGATGAAATCATATTGAAGACGCCTAAAATTGACGGCGTGAAGGTGGAAGAAGGTGATACTGTATCCATCAAAAAACAGGATGATGAAAAAATGAATGGTGTTTATACCGTGAAGAGTGTCGGAAGAAATACGATCATGCATAAGAAAGTGAAAGCAAAAGATTTAGAATACGTATGTATAGACGAGGATCTGAAGGAACAAACTTCGTATAGAACTGAATATTCTTGTGAGGATGAATTGGATGCCGTAGGAAAGAAAAAACCGATAAAGATGCATTGGGATAAACGATGTGTGCGTGATTTTGAATGTCCATGGTACAAGGAAGACAGTAAATACGGATGTAGTAGCGGATATTGCCAAACACCAGAGGGAGTACGACAAGTGTCTTACCGTTACTATGAAGGCATGGACAAACCGAAAACGTCTTTAAAAGTTCCTACAGAGTCGAAGATCGACGTGGATTTTACAGAAACGAACATAACAATCGCGCCAAACGTGCCTTATTTCGAATATAATTTGGACGAGTTTCGCACCAAAATGTCGAATATTGAAATATCTAAAGACTTCACGAATGAACAAATCGTTAAAAAACTAAACGAACAGTTGAACCTGGAACGTAAATATCGATTAATACATAGCATTAAAGTCGATGATACAGATGCTTTCGTGATCCATCGTCGAGGAAAACCGTTTGGGTTTTATGTAGCCAAGGATAAGTTAAATTTAACTGTTAAAGGAATACTAATGGATGAAACAATATTTGAGCTAATCGAATCAAATGACTTGTAGTTATTCTTCCAAATCGTCGTCGGTGGATTGAACATTTGTGAAGGTGCTTCCCTCATCAGCGGGTGGTTGTGTATTTTGGGATATATCAATCGTTATTCCCAACTTTTGTAAAGATTTGATTAAATACACTTCTTCGTCACTTACATTACTGTATTTGGTCCGATCATTGAGTTGTTCTTCGTCTCTGAACTCATTCTTTTTTATGGATAGGTCATCAAATGAAATGTTTTGATATTTGACAAAGGATGTCATTTCATGTATATGTTTTTGAACAAGAGTGATCAGTTTTTCGTACATTGTGCTCGTATCGTAATCGGAGTTATACTCAATGAAAGTGAAAGGTTCGGTGGTACTGAACACAATTTCAAAGATTTTCACGATGGAAGTAAGAAATTTATGAATGTTGAGAGTACCATTGTATGTGTTCTTCGTGACAATCGTCGCTAAATCTCGATGAATCGTATTGACGGTTATTGAATCAGATGATATAATCTTTCTCACATCAACCAATAGTTTAGCATTTGTCAAGATGGAGTCGTATTTTTTGCGAATAATATCGGATGTTGTGATGAATGTTTTTATGAATTCATCAAAATCTAATTTAAAGTGATTCGTCATCTTCTGGATCAATTCCTGAATTTGCACACCCATCTGTCCATCCGTTAGATCGTCCTCAGACAAAGACACGTTACTTGTAGATTCTGGATTCACATTCTTTTCAACTATCGTTACATTTCTGGGAAACTTTATGCGAACCGTGTAATGATTGATGGTACGATTGTACAGTTTGCGAATCAATTTGGTTGAATCAATAAGTTCGTTTTGATTGTTATTGGCATATTTCGTAAGTTTGTAAGTTTTGGACACGTTTGTATCGAGTATATTATTCTTCACGAATGTTCGTATTTCGGATGATTGTTGGGGTTTGAAATCCACTGTGTAATCATCAGATAATGGTTTTTCAAGTGTTTTTCGGTGTTGGTAATTCGTATCGATCAATGTGGATAACTCTGGTTCGTAACTTAAAATCAACTTCACAATGGTATCAATTTTCGCGGCATATTTATGAATGGTTTGAAAATTTGAATTCGTTTGCCCGAAATAGAACACCATGACAGAGGACAGATAATGCGATAATGTTTTTTTGTTACTGTTCTTCGTGGGTTCCGGGTTAGGATATCCTAAATAGCAGATCGAATCTTGGTAATTCAGATTCTTTTTTTGGATATACACGTGGTTTGTGTTGATAAGGATACATATATAAGCGCAGAAAATGGTAATTTTACTGTAATTGAGCCATAACTGTTCTTTTTCTACATTGTTCTTAAATATATCACTCAACGTAATGTTTGTCGTTTCTTTGTTCAACTTCGCAGCGTGTGATCGTATCAACAATTTAATCATGAATGCAAGATATGTGTTTAATTTACTTTGTAGATAACGAATCACCTTTTTATCCGTTTTCACGCCTATTAAATCCCATATAACATCTAATAACGCACCAGTGCCTTGTTTCGCAGATACAGGTAAAGGGGCTACAAAACTCATGTTATCGTTCGAATGTTTCAATACATCTTCTTGGTAAATGTCGCCTTTGTGCGTGCTCGACTTTTTTGAAAAGTCTGCAGTTTTACTGGTTGCATAAATCTGTTTGTCATGAACAAGTAGATCGAATACTTTCGTGAGTTCTACGCGTTGATTGTTATTTGAAATAATTGATGATAGGTTGGTTAATATATTTTGCAGGTTTTTATACGTTTTAGATAGACTGGTGTGTTTTTTGTACTTCGCATACTCCAGATATCTGGCTTTAAATGAAACTAATTCCTCAAAAGATGAAAAGGTTGTTCGATATGTTAAATCCGAAACAGAAGGTTGGTTCGTATCAAGGATGTATGCATCTACGATATCACCGTACTTCTTTTTCCAGGTTTCAAACTTCGATTCAATATATTTCCATATATACTCTTGTTCATTGAAATGATTGCGAATTCGTATGATGCGGTCCAAATCGTCAATACTATTGAAATCATATTCTTCGTCTAATGATTTAAACACGGGCATCAATGAGGGTGGATTGTTACTCATATAAACCGTATCACGAGTATCCCCAATAACGATTGGGGATATTTGTTCTTTCAAAAGTGATAATAAGTTGTGATGTATATGGAAGAATGATGAATTAAAGTTCTTGAGATGTCGATTAATGATCGACAGTTCGTTTTGAATGGATATGCCATGTAAGAAATGATATTCACGCGGCTTCACTGAAATGATTGAACGCACCTGTTCTGTCGTCAATTGTTGTGAAATGATATGAATGTTCAACTTGAACAAATCGAATTTGTTGAAATGATATTCATCGTGTAGTAACGTATAAATGAAACAGTCATTGTTGGACAAATCGTTTAGATTGTAAATGAAAGTTTTACGTTTCGTTTTCACCGTCAAGAGTTGTGATTCGGAAGACAGTATGGTTCCATTTTCAAGTTTGGTGTTTTTATCGTTAAAATGGTAGTAGATGGAACACTTTATTGGAAATTGAGACATGTTTGTGAATGTGCTTAGATACTTGTCTATATTGAAGTGCATGATTTCGTTGCTCGTTGAATCATTTTTGATGAACAATCCAGACGAATACAGTTGATCGTCTGCGAGAATTTTAACATAATTTTGTGTATGTGGGATTTGTATTTCATCCACTTCGGTCGTCAGTTGTTGGATATCTTCGTGACAGAATAATATAGATTTTTTGGATTGAATGGAGGATTCGAGTAAATTGTAGTGACTGTAGTACTGGCACGCGTCATAAAGACTATCGAAATGAGGTAAGTTGTGTTTTTTTGAGATTTCATAATAATCATCCACAGACAAGGTATTTGAATCGCAAAAGGGTGACAGAGCATTATTGTCAATCAAAAGTTCGATGAGTTTGTTCTTTGATTTAGATTTGGTTGTCGATATATTATTTTCCTCTGCAATTGAAAGCAATTCATCTAGCGAATATTTGTTCTTATACGAAGAAATCATGTGATCGAGAATAAAGTTAAAGGATTTCAAATCTTTACAATATTGTTTCTTCGACCCTTTTAGAGAAACATTATGTTTCGCTGCGATGCTTTTGAGATTGTCGATAGAGATATTATTTTCACAGTCTTTTTGTGAATCAATGTAGTTGTTATTTATTTCGTTAATAACTATCGTGTTAGTATCCGAAGTAATCAATGATGGATACTGTGTTTTTTGGATATAAGGCGATTCATTGTAAGGTTTCCAAGGAAATTTCGACTTAAAGGAACTTCTGTTTTTTAGGAAAGATTGTGCGTTCAGCATATTTTCACCATCGACAGAATTGAATTCTAGATCGATGTTCATTAAATAATCGTGGTCGTATAACGATTGGTTTTGATCGGACAACCAAGAACTCAGAATCGTGGAATACATGCCTAACGATCTGTAACTATTGTCATCGTTAAGAAGTTTAACGCATTCGATTTCGAAATCTTCATTTGAAAAGTCGATATTGATAGTTTTGTCTATGAATGTTGCGCGATCGTCTAGATCGTATATCGTAACATTATTCTCATCTACGAGGATTATATTTTCAAGTTGTTCTGATGTATCTGGTGTGTTTATTGTTTCGTCAAATGTGTTTTGTTCATCTGAATTTAACTCATCATCACTATCTTCACGGGCGTCACCGTTGTCATCGGCATCGTCATCACTATCGCTTTGAGATGAAAAAAGTTTGATGAGACGAATGTTTTCATCGTCTTGGGTTAAAATGAAGGTACCGTCAATTGCAACAGGATGGTAAATCGAATCCTCTAAAAAGTAAATTATAAATTGATCTGTCTCTTCGTATTCCTCAGGAAATATAAAGGTATCTTCTTTGAAAATGATTGATTTGTATTTGGTTTTTAAAACTTCATGAAAGACAATGAATAAGATGTCATCAATGTTTGTTTGCATATCGGTAATATTGTCGAGCAATAAAGGATCTGTGGCCAATAGTTTCGAATATATTTTGCTACTAGACTTTTTGGATAATGTGACCAATTGCTTGTGTAAAGCGATGCGATATTTTTCAAGATACGACAGTTGCTTTCTTTCGGATAGTTCGCGAAAACTAGAATTGATTGAATATAAATATGAAAACAAGAGGGAATGTTTTTGTAATTCGATATCAGGCAACGGTTGAAATGTGATATTTGAAATATTTAAGACCGTGTCTAAGCGTTGCATCATATTGTATACTTATCAGAAAAGATTATCCATTCATTTTCGAAATGATTAATAGCATCAAGAGTAATTGATAGCATTTCTTGAAATGTATCCAATGCTTCATCGATTGAGTTTAATTCGTCTCCTTTTATTTTGAAAATCATTGTGGGATCGAGCGGATGCGGAATATTGTATCCAATGTAATTTACACTGTACGTATTGCGTTCATTGTTACGTATCATAGTATTGAACGAAATCGCTTGAATTACGTTACCGATCGTGTGAGAACCTTCAGGGATTATGATCGTCATCATTGAGGATTGAACATCGACCTTGTAATTTTGGTCGACCATGTTCAGGATGGATTTCTTGAGATTTTGAATCGCGGTAGTGTAGATATAAACGGGTGACGAAAGAACCTCGGAATCAATAGATATTTTGAAATGATTGGGTTCAAAATATTGGTTCTTTTTATAAAATTTGTCACGATTCAGATTATTAAAGTCTTGAGTGATTTGTTTATGTTTTGATTCATCGTGCCCTACCAATAGCCGAGAAAGTTCTGCATCCGCCTTCTTCTCATCAACCACAAATTCAATACAACACTTGCTGACCATACCGAATGATGCATTTCTTTTGGCGGTATGAACTACGGCTTTTGCCGTGACCACAAAAGCCGAGTTTTTAGACTTGTTCATTTTTGTAATTAAAATATGGTCACCGGTAACAGAATCTTTCGGGAATAGACGAGCTACGTTCTTTTTTGATAGCGGTTCGTCATTTTTATCAAAGACTTGAATGTCGCCCGATGTGACATTTTTTAATAGACCTGTAGTATTGGTCACGTTAATTTTGAACGTGTAGTCGTATTCGTCCCAATTTTCCAGTTCGTCTTGATTCACACAGATCGGAATTAAACTCATGCGATGCATGATGAACTCGTTGTGTAAGGGAGTGTCGTTTGAAGTAATATTGGTTGTATGATCATCATGGACGTGTGCATCAAAAAAGAAGCCCACGTTAGACATATCCGAAAGAACAGTTCTCCGTAGCGAATTGAGTATTGAAATATCTACGTTATGCACCTCGAACTCCATTGTTTTTTCAGATGCATTTAGCTTGTCAAACATTACTGTTTGATCACTCATTTCAGTCATTTAATAATATAGTTAATATTATTTAAAATCAATTTTTTTCTTGAATTAAATGACAGAGGCAACGCCGCCACCCAAGGACATATTCTTTTTTAGCGATCAATGTGTTCATTGTAAAGAAGCATCCATCTATGTTGATAAGAATATCGGCAATTACGTAAAAGTGAATATAGATACGCACGAAGTGCCCGATTTTCTGGACAGGGTACCAGCACTTCTGACGAATGAGAAGAAGGTGTTGTATGAGGATGAATTATTCGAATATTTGAAAAAAAACAAGGACGCAGAACCTTTCATGGTGCATGAGATGAATGGATTATCGGACAGATATTCGTATATGGATGAAACGAACGCTACGTTAAATCATAGTTTTGATTTTTTGAATTCGCCCACAAAGATAATTACCCCTGCAGAAACCGATGCAAGCAAAATAATAAACTACGAAGAAGTCCTCGCCAAAAGAGATAATGATTTAAAAAATAATATGGGTTTATAAATAAGTAATGAATTCAAAAGTAAATATTGTTGAAATCTTCAATAATAAACTAAATGAGTTTCTTAATGATTTGATAAAGATTCATGATGATTCGGATTTATTTGCATTCAAAACGAGTCTCAAGATGTTAATATGTGTAGATTCGAAAAAGCCAATACGTATGTTCAACAAACATGTATCGATTCCCTACTCGGAAAGGATCGTGAAAACTGACGACGAATTCTTTTTAGAAAAGGATTACATGGATGACGTTGAATCCGTAGGAAAGGATGTGGATTTCAATTATGGTTTGGTGAATAAAATTAAAGAGTTTTGGAAAGATATGACGGATACTAATAAGGAAATCATTTGGAAGTACTTGAATCTTTTGGTACTCTTGTGTGATAAATTTCATAAACTCTAAATTACAAATTATAGAAAATTTTCGTTTAAAGACAATCGAGATTTAAAAAATAAATGATAGAGAAAAAAACAATCAAGCTATTTAATCACGTATATAACTTATTAATGAAAGATATCCGAAACAAAAGTTCGAATATCAAGTCGTCATTAAAGATTAATTACAAGGTTTTTGACAAACAATCGGATGAATACTTGTTGTATATGAAAAACATGCTTTCTGATGAGGTTATGGCGTGTTTATTTAAGCCTGTGGAAATTCTGAGTTGCATCGAGATTTTAAATTTGGAGATATTTATGAATGTTACGGTGAATGACATTATAAAAGAGGTAAATGCAACAGATATGAAAACACTAAGCTATTACATTTACCTGCTGATGTTGATGGTGTATATTCATAAAATGGAATTGGATGAAAGCAAGAAAGACATTTTACTGTGTTCAACGATATCTTTAGCAGATTCCGCGTCGATATCGAATGATGAATTCGAAAATAAGTGCTCAGAGATATTGGACGATGATATCAAAATTGTTTTGAGGAAGATATATGACACTCGTTCAGATAATGTGGATTTCAAAAGCACAAACGAGCCTATCGATTTCGATTTCTTGAACAATACAAAAATTGGTGATTTAGTGAAAGAAATGTCTGCTGATATCAACGTAACGACTTTCGATATTCCCGATATGCAAGAAGATGGAGGGCAAATGGATATAACGAAGTTATTTGAAAATCCGAAGAATATTAAAGCAGTAACTGATATTTTTCAAAATGTGAGTAAAAAGATTTCCTCAAAAATCGAAACTGGGGATTTGAATGAAAGTGAGTTGATGAGCGAAGGTGTTCAGATGTTTGGGAAACTCGCAGGTATGGGTGGATTGGGGGATAATCAAGAAGACATAATGACACAGATGGCGAGTATGATGGGAAAGATGGATTTGTCACAGTTCGGAGACCTGGGTGGGAAGAGAGGCGGTAGTTCTCCTACTGGCAAGACACAAGAAAGATTGCGAAAGAAATTACAATCAAAACAGAATAAATGAATAATATAATACATAAAAAATAATACATTATATAAACAATGCAAATTTGGTACTCAAACCTAAAATCTTTTTTCAACATAGATAATGTGTTCGAGTTCATACCAAATTCATCGATGAATTTTGTTGAACGGTTGAATGTATTAACTAGACTGAGCTTGTATATATCCATACTATTCTATTTATTGACAAACGATTATAGAATGTTCGGTTTGTTTATGGTTACAGGTTCCATTACTGGGACCATCTATAGTATCGATAATAACAAAGAGAAATACGAGGACGAATACTTTGAAGATGATATAGATAGCAAAACGAAAAGAAAACACAAATTGTCTATAAACCGGAAGAAATGTACAAATCCAACGAAAGAGAATCCTTTTATGAATGTTTTGATCAACGAATACAGTGATAACCCGGAAAGAGATCCCGCGTGCGACGTATCTGATGTGAAGAAGTATGTTGATGAATATTTTCAAGAGGATTTATATAGAAGTGTGGATGATGTATACAATAAGAACTCTTCGACTCGTCAATACTATACGACAGCGAATACAAGTATTCCCAATGATCAAGAGGGATTTGCGAAGTGGCTGTATCCTTTACCTGAAAAAACGTGTAAAGAAGGAAATGGAGAAAAGTGTAAATATTTTTCTTCAAGTAATTAAAAATGAAACTATTCGATATTCAAAATCGCATAGGTAGTGATGAATGTTCAACAGATTTTGAAACATCTTACAACAAAGGTATTAATGACTACATGCTTTTCAATCAATATCAGACAAACAAGACAGACGATTCTGCCTGTACGATGAACTCCAAAAAGGTTGCCGAGTTTGCGAGCGAGAATCATATGATGTTACGTGACGGATACGGGAATACGAATGGATGTTATGTTGATAATGATAGCGAAATACGAAAATTTAATCTGACCAGCGACAAAAAGAGGGACATTTTGAATTCTCGGATGTATAGAGGGGGTCCAAATTTATCAAGGGGAAATACAAACCCGGAAATCGAAAGTAAATTAATTCAAGGAAACTCGACGAATTATGATTGTCCCAATAGAACATTGGACGTTTTTATGCCAATGTTGCCGTGTTTGGAAAGCTCTATTCAGGATCCTGGGAACATTATCGAAGGATGGCAACGAGGTGGGGAGAGTACTCGCGATACATTGAAGCAGGAAGATTTCTTATCTAAAAACGGGTATATATTTGATGGTAAGGTTTGGTTAAAGAAACAAATGTAAAGAAAAAAATATATACTTTAATAAAATAATGAGCTCGAACAGATTATCTTACGACCCGTGTTCGTATAAACAATCGTTATCTCAAAGTCTTGGTCCAGTGGGCTACACGTTGAACCCAATTATGTTTGAACATGAGAATAAATGTAGAATGGATAGAGGAATTATAGCGGGTACCAACATTTCTGAAATCCGGGGAAGTCAGATTGATTTGGAGAACAATTTACGGGGACAAACGTATCCCATGACAAAATGCTCTGCATACAAATACAAGCCCCAAGAAAGTTCTATTTTGACATCTAAAGAATACATTAAACCCGTCACGCATCCAAAAATAGACACTACCTTAGATCACTTAGACTCTTGTCAAATGATTGACTATGCCCCGGTCCCGAGAGTTCCAGAAATGAAATTCGATAGATGTGGATAAATATATATAATTAATAATAAATGAGTTTTACGAAATTGCCTTATGATCCTTGTGCTTATAAAACGACCATCGATGAGTCAATGAACACTGGAAAGTATATGCTGGATACACCTAAAATAGACTGTGGTGAAAATTGTTTTTTTACATCACCATATATCCGAATTGAAAAGAACGGCGTGGGAACGTGCAAGAATAAAGAAATGGTGGATGTCCATTCTGAATTGTTAGGATTGAATCGCAAATTAACAGAATGTCCAAAAAAGAAACTTTTCGATTCAGATTATTGCGAAAATGTGTCATTGAAAGACTGTGATAACAGCTTTCTATCACCCGAAGATACATTAATCAGCAACCCAACTTGCACCTTACGCGGAACCGGTTGGAATCGTTGGGAATGGTTGCATGAAAATCCACAAGATAAGGCGATGATGCCTTTCATGACAAATATTGAGAATAAAACAGTGGTTAAAGATAATCATCGACCATGCGTACCAAACACCAATCATATGGATAACGTTATACCATCCGATAATAATAAATGCTATACAGATGCAGCCGTTCAGCAGATATATAATGAACCTAACACGATACCATTCGTACATTGGCGTTCTTGTGATGAAATTCGTAAATTGTAGATATATATTTACAGGTATCTTTCAATGTAACATTACAATTATATAGTCTCGAAAATTTGAATACATCTTTTATAGGAAGCCACATTAGACCACCAATTTCTACTGTATCATAAGGTTTTCTCAGTTTAATGTCTTTCAGTAATTGGATTACGAAAAACATTTTATTTTTCAAGATATAAGTACCCATTTTCTTATATTTATGCGTACTAATCATTATCCCGGTTTCTTCTAATAATTCTCTTTTTGCACAATCGAAAAATAGATTATAATTTAATTCATTTGGTTCCATATGACCTTTTGGTAGCCCCCATTTCGAGGATTCATTTTGATATATAATCAAAAAATGATCAATTGTTTTATTTAATAGAATGATACCACATTCTGTAATGGGTTCTGTCAGAAACATTTTATTACACTGACTTACAGACAAGTAATATTCTTATATAGGTTTATCAATTTTTTTATTTTTATTCATTTAACAAGAGTTTTTGTAAAATTTTAATATTATTAATTGTAATAATGGCCTTTTATAGTGTATTGGCGGATACCAAAATTGACGATTTTAAACACAATAACATGATTCCATTTTTTGGCGGAAGTGTAAAACAAAATGTCACGGGTTCGGCGACCCAAACTATACTCGAGAACTATACTGGAATGGATAATCAAATGACTATTCCAAAACAGGAGCATGCATCTTTTAATGATATGCATCGTAATCAATATGACCAAGAGTCAACCGGCTATGAACTACAACAGAGTCGTATGGATACACCCGTGTTTTATAATAATACATTACCTGTAGAGCAAATACGCGTCGGTGTTGGGACAAAAAACTCTGACGCCTCTAAACCAACGGGTGGGTTTCAACAAGACGAATATCGTGATATTGAAATGTACAAAACTACGGATGACCTTCGTGTTGCATCGAAACCCAAGGAAACATACGCGGCAAGAAGAGTTGACGGAATGAAAGAAAAGAAAGCGGGTACTGTGGGGCGGGTCGAAAAGAATCGCGTGGATACATTTTACGAAAAAACACAAGACGATTTATTCAAGACTACGGGTTCATATCTAAAACCGAAAAAACGAACTTGTACTGAATTGAAGGACACCAATCGAATCCATAATACCAAAGCCTATTCAGGTATTCCGTATCAAAATAAAGGGACGCCCAAGATTGGTGTGGTTCAGAAGCCATCGAAGATCCAACTTAAATCATGTTCCAATCAGGATAGTAATATCAAATCCCAGCCGAAAGACACATCCAAAGACGATTATGGTAGGAAAAACATTTTAGTGTATACGAATGAACGAGATTTGACAACTTCAAAATCACATGTCGGTAATCTATCAACGTATGTCAAGTCGATGATGTCGCCTATTATGGATGTTGTGAAGCGAACGAATAAAGAACTTATGGTTAAGAATGCACGCGAATTTGGTCCGATGCAAACCTTAGTGAAAAAACAGACTATATACAATCCGAACGATGTTGCGAAAACTACAATCAAAGAGACACTTATACATGATAACCACACTGGGCAGCTCACGTCGTTGAAAAGAGAAAATATCGTATATGATCCGAAAGAAATAGCAAAAACCACGATACGTGAAACTTTAGATCGCACAGACCCTACGATAAATATGGCAGGTCAAGTGAAGCAAACTGTCCATAATCCCAATAGTGTAGCAAAAACAACCTTGAAGGAAACTCTTATTGAGAATAACGATACGGGTCATGTATCTGGGTTAGAAAATGGTAATGGATACCTTACCGCAAACATGACAGCACATATAACGAACAAGCAAATTACGTCTGACAATGAATACATCGGACATCCTGAAAATGAAAACAGTGACGGTTATAAAAATGCTGTCTTCAAAGCGTCAGTAACAAATAAACAAATTACTTCGGATAATGAACATATCGGATTACCGTCTGGGAATGAAGAAATGAAGTCGTATAAAGATATATACAATGCTGTCATTAATAATACTCGCGAAACATTGGAGGTTAAGCCGCCGCCCACAAAATCGAATACGAAACTCACGACCGGGACAGACAATGTTATTTTGACATCCATACCCAGAGAAAAAACACAAACCGAAAATAAGAGTATTGCGCGCGTGTATCAACAATATTTAGATGCTGACTCTCAACAACTGACTAGATATAAAGAGCAATATAATGAAATCAGTAAAGATCGAATTGATTCGAGTATATTGAATGCTTACAAGGATAATCCATATACGCATCCGTTAGATACCGTGGTTTAAAATGCGTTATAATAAATATTTGAATTGTATAAGAATATGTCGGAATATAGTGATGAATTGATTTTTAAGTGTAAAACTAATTTTTATCAGGGATTCAAATCTATATATGAATCTGTGGCCAAAAAAACAATCAACAAAAAATATATTTTAAGAGATTTTCAAAATGCATTAGAGTTTGTTCCTTTATGGAACACAAATATTATTGACACTGAATATAAAAGATTTAAAAAGAATACCAGGTGTGGATGGCTAGATGATCTTATACAAGCGTCTTTCTTGAACATGGCAAAAGAACTTTTAAAAAATACAGAAAATAAATCTTCGATTCAACTCGTGATACCCTCTGGTCCAAATTTCATTCATAAATGTTATATCAATATTGCCAGAGAGATATGGAAAAACCCGAAAATATTTTACCAAAAAGTATCCCGAGACGAGTTAAAAGACAATATCGAAGACATCTATGACATTATTTCAGAACAAATACTACACACCTTAAGAAATGACCTTCCGTTTAAAGACGTACTGCACTCGTACCTAAACAAACAGAATACTGTATCGAATGAAGTAGAAGAAGACGAGTATAGTGATAGTGATATCGAAGATTCGTCATTGAGTAACGCTATAAATGAAACGAAACAGATTGACACCACCGAGTCTAACCACGAAGTTGGTGTTGTGAAACATATCGAGAATGACGAAGGTGATTCTGTCGTGAAACACGGTGAACCCTCTACACTGGATGAAGACAACGACGTAGCTCTCGACTCGGTGTCCGTATCCGGCGAACCATCTACACTGGAAGACGAGAAAGAGGAAGAAGACAACGTAGCCCTCGACTCGGTGTCCGTATCCGGCGAACCCTCTACACCGGAAGACGAGAAAGAGGAAGAAGACGATGTAGCCCTCGACTCGGTGTCCGTATCAGGCGAACCCTCTACACCGGAAGACGAGAAAGAGGAAGAAGACGATGTAGCCCTCGACTCGGTGTCCGTATCCGGCGAACCCTCTACACCGGAAGACGATAAAGAGGAAGAAGACAATGTAATCCTCGACTCGGTGTCCGTATCAGGCGAACCCTCTACACCGGAAGACGATAAAGAGGAAGAAGACAATGTAATC
>Ga0115006_10001276_pt1 | contig 15445 bp, 14 predicted proteins | sample ArcOceMetagenome_3_FD_88943 | JGI IMG/M metagenome (GOLD analysis project Ga0115006, IMG submission 88943) | Marine eukaryotic phytoplankton communities from Arctic Ocean - Arctic Ocean- Svalbard ARC20M Metagenome | ecosystem: Environmental > Aquatic > Marine > Oceanic | place: Arctic Ocean...
GCTTTAAAGGTCCAGTTGTTTTATGTTTTTTTTGGTGTTCTATGTTCAGCACTTCGTGCTAGGTTGACTTTGACCGAAAGTTGTTTGTTCTTTCTACATTCAGCAGCCGCACACTGAGAGCAATGTTGATCGACAATGCACACTCATATTCCACAATAGCAATTGGTTGCGTTTTTTGATTATCACGTGTTTCTTCAAAGAATTAGCCTGTTTTCAGAGGTGCGACTATACAGTATGCAAGCATGTCAGTCATCCGCCGCCGTTACTCGCCGCCTCGCCGCCATTCGCCGCCATTTCGCCATTTCGCCATTCGCCAGTCGCGCCGCTGTGGCCGCCGACCCGACTCGACTCAACGTATCGGTCCAATCAATTCGTTCCTTTTCGTTGTGTGCGCGATCTGTTTTGGGAGCCGACGTAACGACATTGCGACCGCATCCATTCCATCGTGCGGGTGTATTTTCCGCGGTGGTTATCATTGGCATTTGATTCGTCCGCGTTTCGCGGTTGTGCAGATTTCTTTTCCGATCAATTGATCGATGAATCCTTTGTTCGAATTCTTCCGTGGACCGGTCGGTGGTGAATTGTTCTGTAGATTGTACAGGGCCAGCCATTGCCGCTCGTGTGCTTCGCATCATCTCCAAACTGCGACTTTTCTCGATATCGTCAACGAACCGTCGTTCCGTACGTTTTTGGATGAATTGTTCGTTGCCTGCAAACTGTCCGACACCATCGGTAGCTTGGACCCGTTTTCGCGGAATCTCGAGCGTATTCAGTTGGTGACCGATTCGACTCCTCCACTGCCTTTGGTCGAACGTTGTGATATCTCTTGTCAGTTCCGCGTGGTTATTGATAAGATCGCTACGGCCTTCTTCGCTGTTCGGTTGTACCTTGGTCATCGGTCACGCGTCCCTCTTTCTGGTTCAGTTATTGATTGGAGGGGGTCGGTCGCCCCTATCTTTGCAATGAGTGGTTTGCGGTTCGCCGATGTGTTCCGTCATCCTCACTTTTGCAGTCTCGTAGGATCCATCGGCAGTGAACCTCATGGGTACGACGGTGCAGTTGATAGTTTCGTTGGGCCTACGTTTTTGCATTTCATGGCTTGTTGTCTTTCAGATGATCAGGAAAGTCAGCTTGTAGCCATTCGAGCTTTCGACGAGGCGGACAAGAAATCTTTACCTTCATCAGATTCTGTCCCTTTTTCCCAAAGTCGCGATCCCTCTTGTGGTTCTGCTGCTTATTACTACTGGAAAAGGGTCGGTTATTCATCGAGCGTCAGTAGTGAGGCTTTTGCGGAATCTTCCCCTGTGTTTCGGTACCTCTTATCAAGCTATCGTTCTGGTCCTATGTTTCGTCATGGTGTGGAGGACGACGTTGGTGCTCCCGATTCCGTTTGATTATCGAGATTTTCAATTGATTGTTATTTCGGATAATATGAGTCTTAGCGCATCTATTATTTTGGTTTGTTTGCCGTTCTACCATTAAGTTTCGCATGCCGTTAGTTGATTTATTCATTATGTATGTATTTATGTGTAGCTAGTTGCTGTCGCTGATTGATTTTTGTGCTGCTATTATTGGCGGTATCACCGTTCTTGGCGTGTAGCCTGTTCATCATCAGTGATCGGCAACGTGTAATTCAATTTACCTTTTCCTTTTTTTTTGGGCTTGGTTCTTGGTACTTTCGTCGTTGTTCTGTGCTGGTGTCGATTGATCCTTGTCCTTATCTGCCTCGTCGGCCTCCGCTCTCCTTTTCTTCGCCGATGAGCCGTTCTCTGGCTTTAAGTTTGACTCTCCCTCTTTCTTGGTCTCGTTCATCTTTTCCTGGATACCGCTGAGTATTTTCTTAATCCCATCTGCGTCTATTCCACCCTCTTTCTCCAACTCGCTTTGTATCCCGCTTGACATTTCCAAGACATAGTCGCACGTATCCACCAGCGTCTTCGAGATTCTCGTCACAACTTGCTTCGGCGTTGATTTGGTTGGCGTGGAATGTTTTACTGGCTTTGGCCTTGGTTTTCCATCGAGGGTGAATACATCAAAGAGATAGGAAGGTTGCGTCCGAAAGCCTGTCACCAAATTGCCAGATTTCAATCCTTCTACAATCGCTGGGAGGCAAAGGGATGCTGGTCTGAGGCCATTGAGGAGTCCTCCGCTAGTCAAGCCGACTGGCCTGTTGAACTTGATGGCTCCAGAGCACGTCAACGTCGCCTCTTTTTCCACGCCTCCGACCATCTTTTTCGTTGGCTTGTTCTTAAGGAATTCTCTCCTGTAGTCTTCGTCCGTAGGAAATGGATGACCAGTCGACTCGTCGTAGTATAGTAGTTTGTCCAGCTCGAACAACTGCTTATTTTCGATGTACGCGTTCCTGACAACCGAAGGGAGTGCAAACAAGATGACGTACAACCAATTGTTCGAGACGCCTTTTAGGCTTCCAGCAAATCCCACCTTGGCATCGTTTAGGTTCTTGCCGTTTAGGAAGGAGGCTTCTGCGTCTTCGTCTACTTTCGTGTTTCCTTTCAGGTCCGGCTCGGTCCCGAACTGAGCTGCGTAGACTAGTCGGAGAAAAGCCGATTTAGCGTAGGCGACTGGCGATATCGGCAATGTCTCCATGGCATCGTTCTCGGCCAAGAAAAGAGCCACCTCCTTCAATATCACGCACTTAGAAACTTGTTTCAGCTTCGCGCTGCACTTCGTCCATCCGCTGTTGCTGAGCATTAATTTCAAGTCATCGTCGATCATATTCTTTGTGTGTTCTGCTAGTTCCACAGCAACGATGTTGGCGATGTAAAGCGTTCTCTCATTGACATTTCTCCTCGAGAGGGCTGCGATCCACGCTTCTAGCCCACCACTGATCATGGCAGCTGCGGCTAGCGTGTCGACGACTGTGATCATGAGGGTCGAAACGATGTTGTTCGGATTTTTCTCAATGGGCAGACCATCTTTTACCATTGCATGCCTTGCTTGGGGCGGCCATGGTCCTGTGACAATTTTATATAACGTACAGGTATTGATTGGAAAGAGCCAGTTAGAGTGTGTGATATTCCATTGCTACAGCTGGTTGCTTTCATTGATAATCCACTTACTTACCAATAGTTAGCTGATCCTTGTAAGTCTGTTTCGCGGCCTTCATTTTTTTTTCGAAAACTTCGAGGTAACGTTTATGGTACAGAGGAAAGAGTTCTTCCGGTAGGTCGAAGTAGGTGAGGAAGTCATACTTGAGGAATCTTTCGAGGGTGCAGCCGAGGAGCTCTTCGACGGAAATCCCACGGTAGTTGTCCTTCCCCTTTCCTCGTTTCGCTTCATTTTCTAACAACTTTGCGAAGGGGTGGTGTTTGTTTGTGGTGATGGAAGGTATCTCTTTACATACAACCTTCAAGACTAATTTGTACCATAGTCCAATCAGAGCTTCTGGGGACACGCCATCATTCCAATTTTTGCACTTCTTTCTCCGGAACAAGCAGTTCATTGGCGAAAGTTCCGCCAAGTTGGGATGGGCCTTGCTCTTGTCCTTTATTTCTTTGGCCATAGCGACGATGACGTTCGAAGCAGATATTCCTGAAAGATTACATTGTGTGCAAAGATTCGCCATTTGTGTGAGTTTTTGTCATTGATACATATTCAATTGTAAAATCCTTTGAGAATTTTGATCATCCGAAACGTCATGTTGGGCTTTGCTTACCTTCATCGATACCCTGAGCATAAGCGAGTCCAGCGGCGATGTCTTTCATTTCGTCGGTGCCGAGCATTTCGTATGTCGGGGGTTCACCATCACCACGGTTGTTGTTAGGGATCAGCTTTGGGCCATAGATAACGACCGTGTAAGCACAACTAGCAAGCATCATTGATGTGTTTAATGGCATGGAACCGGCGAACTTTGGCGTTTCTTTATCGCATAGCAACTCCCTAACCGATCGCTCGATGCTTCGCCCGGTAAAGAGAGCAAAGGCGGTGCTTGTTCTCTTGTTTCCGTTGATTGGGATGAACTTTCATGTTGAGTGGTTAAAGTTGGTCGTGTAGTAAGGGGCGGATGACAAAATGCATGATTAGAGTTGTCAATGGTCTGATTGATAGTAACAAGCTCATTGGCGAACTCACCTCCACGATGAACCGCCAAGACTCCAGCAGGCTGTCTATATTTTCGTTAAGTCCCAAAATCACCGCCATCCTTCTCGCTGCGGCTTTGTGAGCCATAGTTACCAGTTTATCGACCTGCGCGGCGTTGCACACTGCGTTTATATCGGTTCCATCACATTCTTTGTGAGCAGCTTCGCCTTCTTCCATTGACAAGGCGGCGGGAGACCTGTCACGTGTCAGCTCGGTCTGGAGAGTTGGACTCGCCAGGTTAATCTCTGTCATTGATGTCAAGAAATTCTCGACGCTGGCGCTTTCCAACAGCTTGTATTGGTCGTTTTTCGTTGCCTTGTTGAATACTGAATTCATCAGTTGGAAAGAAATGTAATAATCAGGAAACGCAATCAATTGTAGTATTGGATTATCCACACGATATTGCATACGATAACATACACAAGCAACTGAGTGAATATTTTGATAGTCAACGAAACGTACCGTTTGTCGCCTCTTCCGTTTTCCCTTGCAAGTCAAGCGCGAAGCAAGTCACAATGATCTCCGGCGCTTCAAGGAACAAACGCCCTTCCGTCTTGTAAGTTGGCGACCCATCTTTTTCAATGGTTTTATCGAGACCGACCTCCGTCCCTTCGTAGCAGTACTGCCCGAAGAACGAATTTTTGCGGGTTAGGTCCGCCAGGTTGCTCTCGATGGCCATGGAGCACTTGATAGCTCCCGAGATAACTTGATCGAAGATGGCGTTGTTGTTGTTGCCTTCTTGGCACATCAATTCCGTAACCATGATGTTTCGATCGTCAACGTCTGTCTCTCTGGGATTTATTCCCTCTGGAATACTGACGTTGGAGCGATTTTCTTTCGTGTTAGTACGCATAGTAGCGATGGCGAGGTTGCAATTCCTTGCAGCGAGTGAATCTCTCCACTTCTTTGTTGCTGTTTCTGTGATTGTGTTGATTATCCATATTAGCAATTGGGTGAGTACTTCGATAATCGTTACTTTCGATGATATCATTGATCACAAACATGCAGGCGACGGTTGCTTACCAGCCGATGAGCTGTCTCGTTTCTTACTGCCATCGTCTTCGATCGATCCATCCACGGCGAGAGATGGGTTTTCCTTTGCTTTCTCATCGTGTTTACTCGAACGCGGGTCATCATCCATGTCATCACCATCGTCTACGACGTCCGGCCCATCGCTGAGCTCATCGCTGCGGTCATTGCTGCCATCGTCGCGGTACTTCTGCAGCACCTGTTGACTAATGTCGTCGTTGACGGAGCTCGTTTCGACGATTCTCCCGAAATGCACATCCTCAGCTTTGGCAGCTCTTTCTGACATCTCGATCGATCCGATCATTGCGAATTGCTGTCTGAAAGATGCTGGCAAGAAAGTGCGATCGCAGCTGTTTTCGGCCGCTGAGAAACGAGACGCAACATCACTTACTAGATGTTTGAGCATCTGAGCATATTGTTTGAACGACTTACTGCGGGGCATGGCATTCACGATGTGGTCAAAGGCCCCCAATGGACCGTGTATCTTATTTTCTTCGCCTTCTACGTGAACATCCATTGATCTCTTTCCCCTTTTGAAGTGCTGCTGTGCGTCCGCCAATATGTTTTTCCACACCAACCGCCACAGATTGGCCGCATCGGTGGTGTCGCTGTCACTGATGGTAAAATTTTTATCTTCGCAATCCTTTGCTGAATATCCACAGCTAACGCAGATGACCACCAAGCCCTTCTTCAGTTCTTCTTTCGTCTCGAGGTATGGGATTATTCTCGCCGCCTGTTGTGGACATGAGTTGTTTCGAAAGTTGTCGTTAGTCATATTATCAATTAATGCACTTGGTTGTAATTCTGGATTATCTGTTTCGTAAGGTGTATCCATATCTACAACTGGCCTTTTGTACATGTATCTTTCTCCTTCTGGATTTTCTCGATCGACAATCAATTTCCAAATGAGATTATCGTCGTTTGGCGATTCGCAGGCGAGTGTTTCTCATCGAAAAGCTTTTTGAGTCGAAAATCTCAAAAAAAGTCGAAGATCGCAATACTATGGATTATTGTAGGGAAAGTAACCCGGAAACATAATCTTCTCAGCTGTTTTTGCTTGGGAGCGGAACAGCAAATGTGTCGAATCGCGGCGGCCGCGCCTTGCAGCAATGGCCTCAAGAGGAGCAGCACAGCGAGCGAAACTGAAAGCGATACATCCGCCGCCGATTACTTACCATCGTTTGCGTTTGTTCGTCTCGTCCGGCGAGGGCAAGTGCTCTTTTTTTACGTGGGGGGTCTTCTTTGCTTGTTCTTTCTCAAAAATTGTGAGCGCTCGCGCACGTGGTATCGGTCTGTTTTCGTCCGTCCGTCCGTCGTTTGGTTGACACTTTTGCTTTCTCTTGTTGCGCGCTGCTCTCCGACACTTGCATTTGCGAGCGGCACCAAAGATCTAACTTCAAGTGACGTCAATCTCTGCATGCGTCATTTTCGTAGGTGTCAAGTTGTCAAGGCGATCCAAGCAGCAGCTGGATATCTTTGTGCATTTTCGGTCTCATTATTCTTTGTTTCTCACTATCGAAAGGCAACGAAACGTCAACATGAAGACCAGAACCAAGCGCTCGCCCTCTGGGCCGGCCCCCAAAACACCCTCTCCCAAGCGATCGACCGGTAAGTCCAACGATGCCGACGATTCTCCGACGTCTGTCGCCGCACCGCCCATCGTCGCCGGTGTGGCCGTCGACGCCGACGACGGCGAGGTGACAAATGCCCCCACCGTGGCCGAGGCGTCAGTTGTTGTCCACCAAGCCGAAGATTCCAAGGTCAGTGGATCGAACGATCCGTCGACTCTTCGTTCCGAGTTCGATGCTCTTCGTTCTTCCTCAGACGATAAAAGCATCATGGCCGTTCTGCGGACCGTACCATCATCGTTTAATGTCTTCGACCCCCCAAAGGAATCTATGGCGTTCGTTGTCTACGCTGCGTTCGCTTACTTTTCCCCTGTCGTGATGAGGGTAATTCGCACCGCACTTCTCTGGTACAGACACGAAGCTCAACATCACACCGAGGCCAATTGGCCGAAAGAGAATATCTTCGTCGTCGTCTGCAACTCTACCGACGACATGATGTCGCATCACTTCATCAGCGACGGTGCTGTCAGATTTGTTTCCATTGACGACGTCTACGAGCCAATCAACAAGTATCCCGGTGTTGACGAAGCTCCCACCGGTGGCAGTGATGTCATAACTGTATCAGCCGCAGCTATCCGCGATGTTACTTCTTCAACCGCTGGATTTGATGGAACTGCCGGTTCCCTTCGCTCGGAGCTACTTTCTCCTCCCAATCGGTACGTTTCGTTGATTATCGAACATCTTCCTTTTTTGTTAATTGTGGATAATCCAATGCTACAATTGATTTCGTTTCCTGATTATTGTATTTCTCTCCAACTGATGAATTCTTTACAAGTAGCTCCAGCGCTCCGATCAATGGCGGCCATGGCATTGGTGGCATGAAGAAACTCGATTTCTCAACGCCACCTGGGCATACCCCTAAATCTTTGATTGGGCAAGTCGGTGGTTCGCCATCCAATCCTCTTCCAACTGGCGTGTCTCCGATCGTCAAGGCTACCACTTCTCTGTCGTTTAGTGCTGACCAGATCAAAAAGGCTGCTAGCGCCGCCAGTCAGGGGGGACCTACGAGTCTCATCTTTACTCGCACTCCTGTTTTGCTGACGAACGTTATTCTCGGCTCGATAGCTCTTGTTCCAGCCTATAACAAGAATGCGATCACAAACAAGCAGTTCTGGGGCTTCAAAGCCTATATCCTGAAACAGATTTTCAATCTTTTCACCGGTCATTCGGAGTTCGCCATCATTCAACCCTTCGTGCAAAAGATGGAACAGTCTACCATCATCTCCCGTCAACATTCCCGTGATCAGGACGACGTTCTCTGTCGGAGCAAGAATGGAACTGACTATCCTTTCGAATCACTGACGTTCGTTATCAATGCATCTGGTTCGGTAGCTTCTGCCAATGATTTGTTTAACATTCTGACTAGGAATATTTCGTCCATCCTGATGCACAAGGACTTCAGGCTATGTTACCAGCAAATGTGCGAGGCGTCGGCCGAGTTGGGTGGTCTCGGTAAGACCATTAAGTCGAATCAGAACTTTTGGAATACCTTCAAGCGCGTCGTTGTTGTTGATGATGTCGCCCCTCTCGACAAAGTCATGCCCGACGAGTTCATCATCAAGTTGGTTGCTTCTGGTATTGGGAACGATGTTCCGAATACGTGGCCCGCCGATGTCGTGACCGCTTGCTGGAAGGACGGGTTGCCACGTGAGTATTTCGTAGGGTGATCACGCTCCTTCTGCGGCTCGTCACCGATCACAGTCTTTGCTTTCGATGGACGACCACTTCATAATTTGTTTGCTTTGTTTGCGTATTAGTAGGAAAAGTTGAGTTTGAGGCTAGATCCCGACCAGAGAACTTATACCGTTCGGGCCTCTTTTGCATGTGTTTGTTGAGACCAATCGATGGTGGAGTCCCCAACGACTTACAGTGGACACTTTTCTGCCTCTATTTGTTTAATTTTTGGCTAGTCTTCGTTAAGAAGAAGAAGAAGATCGTAGAAGATCTAGCCATAGAATACACTAATATAGCAGATTTTCCCATCGATGCTTGCGTAATTGTTGATCGTCTAGGATCACATGCAACTAACATTTGCATCAACTAACGTCGTTTTCGCTTCCTCTCGTATCTATCATCAGTTACTGTGTCGTTTCGAATAGACGAGCCACCAGGTCCGTCCGAATGGCTCATTAACATTACGTTGCCAACCTATGCTCGGGGGCGGCCAGGCTTCGATGAATGGGATGATCTGTTGGATGACGACCTCGTCGTTGTTCGTCATGACTCTCCTGGTTGGGATGTCTATGATCTAATTATATCCCGAGCCAGTTCAACGATGGGGTGTAATGAGAGCGAAATATTGGCGCTTTTCGACAGGAAAAAACATTTTTCGTGGATCGACCGACCACTGCATGAGATTGGCTTCTACAATTGTTGTTCAGTCTCCGTCGAGCAACGGGATGGTTGGTGCGTTTTCCTCGAACTAGCTGGTCGATTCAACGATGGAAATCCCTTACGAAATGATCCTATCATGATCGATCCTGTTGACGATTGCAACTTTGTGAACACATTCGTTCTCAATGTTGCAGCTCATCGACTCGAGTGCTCGAATGACGATTTGTATGTTTTGTTCAATGGCACACCTCTTCGACGATCACGCACGGGGATAGACATTTGCCAGATCGGTGTCCGTAACAACAGCACTCTGACGGTGTTTCCCCGCCTAAAAGGAGGGGTTTGTATCGCACAAAACGCATCTGGTCGCAAACGATCAGTGAGTTCTTTACTGAGTCTCTTCGTTGAGCCGTTTTGTCCAACGGTTGTTTATCTTTAACTTTCGTTGATATTCCAATATCACAACCAATTGCTAATGCTGATAATCCACCATTCTATCCACTGATGACAATAGCGGAACGGACCACCCAGACGACCAGCGAACAGGAGAGATCAGTATGAACGCAGCAGAGATAGTCACGAGTCCAAACCGAGAGCAGAGATCGACCCACCGGAAGTGAGGTATCTCCCCTCTTATAATGCGGAGGACGTACAGAGTCTCTGGGAAGACATCATTGCGCATGATCTTTCAATAGACGATCCTTTCTTTGCTCAAAACAACCCCCAGTACAACGATCGGATCGCAATAGCGAAGAAAGAAATCCAACGAGCCAAGAAGACGAAGGTAGTTCCTTTGAACTTTAACAAGATCGCCTTTCGGAAAGCACCTTATTCAGAGCAAAAGGTTCTAGATCCCATCTTCCGTTTTGAATTCAGAATGCTAAACGTCAATCACTCGTGCTGTTCCAACTGTTTTGAAACCCGCATCGAAATGAAAACGACCATCACTACCTCGATATGCTCACGCTGCCAACGGAAGATCGAAAAAGACGCATACAACGGCGAGAACATCATGTTGCCGACCTGGACCGACGATAACGGACAGATTCAACATCACATACCACCAGAGTTGGAATTTCTATCGATTGCTGAGGTTTTGTTAATTCAGCGAGTTTCTCCACTGGTTCCACTTGCTCATTTACGAAATGGAGTACTCGGATTGAAAGGTCACGTTTGTTCCTTCATGCAAGATGTGAATCACGTAGCGACTCGGCTTCCGAAGCTTCCAACCGAAGTCAACGCAATAAAAATGATACGATCTTTCACAGACATGAACGGCACGAATCAAGTAAAAGTTTTCATCGTCAACAAATCACGCGTTCTTCGGGCTCTTCACTGGCTCGTAAAATATCACCGCGATTATCATCAAGCGTTTCAAGCCGGTGAATTGACCATTGACGAAACGGCCATGGATTGGATGACCGGTGCCGAAGAAGCAGAACTGCCGACCATAACATTGGAAAATACAACTCTTGAACGAACAGGAGAGGAAACGATCATCGGCGTGTCAAAAACTCAATGCGGAGATCCCGACGAACAGAACGATGAATACGAAGCTTTTGGTGTGTCTTGCCATGGAAACGCAGCTCTTGCATCAAATGAGAGCAATTCAGTTCTGGGTTCTCTAAAAAGAGAAGCCTCAAAAGGTAGGGTGAAAATACCAGCCCTTGATTGGCCGCAACAGAGCAAAGAAGCAATATCGGAATTCGACGCATCCATTCGACTCTTCGTTAACGCCTTTCCTCATTTGTTTCCTGGTGGAATCGCTGATGCAAGAGAAAGCGACCGGAAGGTAAATGTCTCAATTGCGAAATGGGCGAAGCACCTCTTGTTATATTCTGATGGTCGGTTCGCTCGTGATCCAGTGTGGGGTTTTTTCGCCTTCAATTTTTCGCTCAGACAGAGAAACACTGATTCTGGATCATTCTTCGTGAACAGTCACATATCGGATTCGCCACGATCACTCGAAGACCTTCAAGCATCAATCAGAGCAGGCGACACATCCTTCGTCAACAAGATGGTTTACTATACGAAGCGAATCCGTGGTTCTGACTCTTATTGGCGGTACAAAAGATCGGAATTGTACAATTGGATCCACTATCACATCGGTGAGGGTCATGGTGCTCCCAACGGGTTCTTTACTCTATCATGTGCTGAATATTTCTGGCCGGACGTCATACGCCTCCTGGAAGAGAGAATATGGATAGCCGAGGGCCGGCATCGAAATGGGCCTGGAGCCAAAACTGATCGAAACGGCAACACCATTGATTTGTCGAACAACAGAAAGGCTCGGAACAAAGCCGTGAACGACTATGCCGTCGTCATACAAGAATTCTTCATCCATCGAACAGAAGACTACCTAAAGACCGTTGGCCGTGAGGTTCTCGGCATCGAACACTACTGGTGTCGTTTTGAGTTCGCAAAGGGACGTGGCCAGATACATGCTCACATATTGGTCATCTTGAGAAAGGGCATTCAGAATAAAATCCAAGAGAAAGTCAACACCGCAAACGGAAACAGAGCAAAAGAAGCCAAACTAGTCGGTGAATGGGCAAAGTCTCAATTCGGAATGACGGCGGAGCTAAATGAGTCTGCGGCAAACGAATCAGTTACTCGGTGAGTTATTGGATTATCAGGATTCACAACCAGTTGCTATTATGGATTATCTAATTCTTCTTGCTATGTCGATTCGACTTTCAACAGTGATGAAAACCCAGCATCGACCATCCGCCTGGCTGATGTTTCTGACTATCGACGCGATGAATCAACTATTTGCAAGGAATGCATGATGCACACTTGCAGCTCATATTGCATGCGACATCCCAAAGGGAAGAAGAACAAACAACGAATATGCAGAGCAGGAGCGGGCGAAGAGCAAAACAAGGACTTGTGCGACACACCGGGCTTTCCCCTACGGACAGAACCAACAATTGACTTCGATAACCGCGGTTTCTACAGACTCCACATGCCGCGAAATAATTTACGGTTGGTCCAATCTCCATTGCACGTCCTCCGTGGTTGGCGTGGGAATTGCGACTTCACGGTGTTGCTATATGCGTCGCCAGATGGAAAGCCAAACGCTGAAGAGATATCAAGAACAACTGATTACATTGTTGGGTACCAGTGCAAAGGAGCCGAAACAGCACAGGTCGAGAGAGCAGTCTTGCGAGACTACATTTTGAAGTAAGTTTTGGCGAATTGTTCTCAATGAGATGTTTTTATGGTCATGGAGGTTATGGTTGTTGACAAATGACTACGTAGCATTACTCTAAGCTTTCTCTTTTTCTTCCATCGGTTATCGTTGTTGCCTTTCGAAAGTTCTGACGTAATGACTGGTACGACATCGGACGTGACGCGAGTATCGAGGCAACTCTTGAACAGAGCGTTAGCCCATCGCACAATCGGAAAACCTGAAGCAGTGGTAGAGTTGATGGAATTGCCACTATGCCTCTGTTCAGAAGTGACTGAAACCATCAACATTTCAGGCAGCTACAAGGTTTCATCGGACAGCCACAAAGACTTGGTGTCTCAGTACAGAAAAATCGCGAGGGACAACCCGGAATTGTCACTTTACACTTTCGTTAGGACGACCATCAATGAGAAGGAGAGGAAGTTGAGGAGAAAGTACTCCGCCCAAACAACGATTATTCCTCACTTTGTTGGTGCGAGGGGTCAGCCGAGATATCCACCGACGAAAGAGTACGCCATGGCGACGCTCATCGTGCACAAACCATGGCAAGGGTCTAAACCGAGAAAGCGCGATGGAGACAACGAATGGATAGAAGAATTCTTGGTATTTGTGGAGAGCGATAACTGCCCTGAAATGGTAAAACAAGAATATGCGAGAGTAAAAGAGAGAGCTGAAAGTAAGCGCCCACCAGAAGCTGTCGCAACCGAAGAAACCTACGATTGGGAAACAACAGCTGAAGTAGACGACGCTGTGAAAGACCTTCTCAACATAATTGCTACACAGACGGCAACGAATGATCCATTCTTAAATGTGAGCGGTATCAAAATCGACAGAGGATTAGACTATGACTGGTCAACAAGAGTTACGGTGAGAAAAGAAACGTGTTGTCTAACAGGATATACAAGATTTTCCATCGCGTGTAAATATGGATTATCAAGATTCTCAGTTGGTTGTACATGTGGATAATCCATGGTCGAGAAATTCTCACAAATTGCAATTACTGTCACTTTTCGGCAACACAATCGATGGTCAACTCAACTCGTTACAATCAGACCATGGACCGGAATATCAAATCTACAGACTGGTTAGATCAAGCAGTTGCGAGATATCAAGAGAGTATTAAACAGAAGAAAAAGGTGAAGCTCTTCACAGCAACAGTCGACGAACAAATTGTAGAGCTCACAGCTGATATGACGATGGAGGATCAAATGAACATTACTTTGATGGTCCTGCAGAACCTTAAATCATGGGTCGCGGCATCAGCAACGAGCGACACGAGAATAGCCGAAGCCTACGAACCACTCCGGATGACAGTGAAAGGATGCGCCGGATCTGGAAAGAGTTTCTTGATAAAAGCGATCGCTAACACAGTAAGATCGATGTTCGATGACCAAGACGTCGTCCAAATATCAGCTCCAACCGGGGCGTCCGCGAACAATGTTGGTGGAGAAACGATCCATCGAAAGTTTGCTATAAATCCGCACGATCCCAATAAGGAATTAAGCAAATCCGCGATGGAACGTCTCAAGCAAACAAAAAGGAGAGCTCTGGTGGAAATATTCGATGAACGAAGCATGCTGACTTGTCCGGTCGTTGGAGCTGCCGAGCGAAACACCGCAATCACAGCCCATGGTGGATCACACGACGATGAAGACTGGGGAGGGGTTCCAATCATTATTTGGTTCGGCGACGATTATCAGCTTCCACCACCAACCAACAAAGAGAAGGGTGCATTTGATCTCATGGATTCAAGAACATCATATTCGCAACAGAAACTGAGCAACGCCTCTTTTGGAGCACAAGTGATGTGGGACATGTCGAGAGTATGCGTTGAACTTCGAACCACCAAGCGACAAAAATCAGATCAGGTACCATTCAAGCAAACACTCGAACGACTGCGATTGGGAGAAGCACACAGCGACGATGCAAAGTTCCTTATGGACTTGTACCTGCCAAACATGGCGACAACCGAAGTACAGCAAATACTGAACAAAGAATCCGTCATGCACCTCTTCGCGACAAAAGCACCGAGAGATGAATTCAACCTCACCAAATTGGCAGACCTCGCATCATCGACCAATCCAGCAGCTCTCGTTACAACTATTTGGAAGTCAACAAAGCACATGCAAAAGAGAACAATGCTCCAACATTTTGATAATCCACCAGCGAACGCTGTATTAATTTGCAGAGGATCGGTCGTGCGACTTACAGGAAGGAACGTCGAGCCAGACTGGGGTCTGTACAACAATGCAATCGGAAGGATAGTTGAGATAGTGTTTCGACCGGGCCAAGACCCAAACAATGGTGACCAACCAGCCTATGTAATCGTGAGATTTCCCACATACTGCGGGCCAACATGGTGTGACGACGATCCCTGTTGTGTTCCAGTTCCGATGTTCGAAAGGCGATGCAAGAAGGGTTGTTGCACCGTAAAGTTCTGTCCGTTAGACCTGTCCTTTGGCATGACAGCGCACACGTTCCAGGGACAATCAGCTGGTCCAGTCGATCATGGCCAACCAAAAAACGCAGTTGATTGCATCATATACGAACCAGGAACAAATAGATTCGAAGGGAGCAATCCCGGTTTACTTTATATGGGAGTGTCAAGAGCTACAACCGCGGGAACGGGACAACTGGACTCAGCCGTTTACTTCACCGGACCAAACATGAACCGCCACAGAATATTGAATTTGACGAAACAGCGAGATGGAACCACATTATATAAAAAAGTTCAACTGCGGAACGCATGGATACAGCGACTAAACGAAAATACAACAAATGTTGAATTCACGACCAAAGAAAGAAAAGAACTCTTACAATGGGCAGGAACCTATAAAATGACAACCGATGAATTGGAAAAAAACCTAAGTGAAAGAGCATGGCGAAAAAATCTAAAGAAAACAAACATTTAACTTGAGTTAATAACCCAACAATATAAAACTATTCAACATCAGGTTACTAAACAAAGACAACAAATAACAAAATGTCCAATGAACACGACAATCCTACATATGTTCCTACATGTACCTACGTAGGTAGGTACGGATAATCACAATTCACAACCAGTTGTCATCATTGAATATGTGTCAGATAGTGTGACATCACAGAAATAGATAAAGGGGGAAAAGAGGGAACGAGCCTGCCAGACAAAAACACCATTCAA
>Ga0115006_10001278_pt1 | contig 15440 bp, 6 predicted proteins | sample ArcOceMetagenome_3_FD_88943 | JGI IMG/M metagenome (GOLD analysis project Ga0115006, IMG submission 88943) | Marine eukaryotic phytoplankton communities from Arctic Ocean - Arctic Ocean- Svalbard ARC20M Metagenome | ecosystem: Environmental > Aquatic > Marine > Oceanic | place: Arctic Ocean...
GCGGGGTGGGGGGGGTGGAGAGAGAGACTTAGTATTCGGTACCATCTCCTATCAATATTCGTTTCTGTTTCCCCCTCATTTTCTTTAGTCAACATTTGTTTTTCTGTTTTCCCCTCATGTTCTTTAGGTCTGGTATTCGGCACCATCTACTATGCAACATGTTACGCGTTTCTCTTTCCACGCTTCACCGCTATCTCGAGGTAACCCCCCCCCAGCTTTTTAGATACCCCCCTCCCCCTTTGCACACGCATGTGCACATACACATGCGCATACCCATGCCTGGTACTCTCTTCCGCAGTTGGTCTCTCCTCTCTTCCTTCTTGGTCCCTTCCTTCTTCGTGTCTCCTCCTCCACTGCATTACGCGCGCACACACATACATACACACGCGCACACGCACATACACACACACGCGCACACGCACACACTCACACACGCGCACACGCACACACGCAAACGCGCACACACGCACACACGCACACACGCGCACACGCACAATCTCTCGCGCGCACAAACACAGGTGGGGAGTGTCGCGGATGCTGATGCTACGGGATGCGGCACACGTTGACAATGTAATGTACACCTGTACCTGTACCGCATTGTTCTCCAAACTACTGTACTGTATTGTATTGACAACTGTACTGTATTGTATTGTACTCCCAACTCCCTCCCCTTCCCTCCCTCCCGACAAACAGAGAGAGTTGGGGGGGGAGAGAGAGAGGAAGAGGGAGGGAGGGAGGGAGAGAGAGATGGAGAAAGTGAAAGAGGTGAAGAGGGAGGGAAGGCGAAGAAACACATGGGTGCAAGGATGTCTGTAACCACATGCTTCCTCCTCCTCCTCCTCCTTCCTATTGCCTCCTGCAAGGATGTCTGTAACCACATGCATGCATGCATGCATCAAGGGCCGTTGTCCACAGACACTCACCATGCATGAATGTGTCAATACCAACGCCGCGCCCGGCCTCATCCCGGTTTCCGCTCTCTCTCCCCCCCCCATCCTCTCCCCTCTCCCCCTTTCCCCCTCCCCACCCCCGTGCACAGGTTCTGGCGTATGAGTACAGGGTATATCAAGGGGAGGAGACAGAAGTCTCGGCCCCAAAGACGCGGAGCAAAGGCAAACATGATCTGTGAGCACTGGGAGAGCATGATGAGGCTTGCCTGAGCGGCCTCGGCAGTGTTACAGGCAGTCACGGTGTTACAGGCAGTCACGGTAGGCGCAAGGTGGTCTCCAGGCAGCACCCTTCTCAGCCCTTCTTGGTGCGCGATGAGGATTGTATTTACTGGCATCTGTAGCCGTAGATCAACCAAGAACACATGGGGGCCAGAATGCATGGGGGCGCGGCACGTGCGAGGGCACAGCGGCTATATGCCGCTATACAGTAAGACACAGCGGCTATGCAGGAAGGCACAGCGGCTATTTGGCGCAGCGCCTATGGTACACGCCGCGTGCTCTGCACCTCGGGGACGGATGAAGGAGAGCACACGCAGGGTGCGAGGCAATGACAGTGTCTAACATAGCTCAATAGCGGTATCATTCAGTCCAACACGTGGACAAGGGACAAGATTTCGCCGGAAGTTAGGCCCGGAACATCTTGCGAGGGGGCCCGAGTTGAGGCTACATGTGTCAACATGTCATTAATGTGCAAGCGCGTTGCTGAGGGGTCGGCATGTGTGTCATTGAGAATGGGTGCATGAGAATGGGTTCGTGCACCATGTTTTTCAAGCAGTCCGGGGGGATTTGGGGTAGGTGTGGGGGAGGCACGAGTCACGAGACTCTGCCACGAGATAATGAGAGAGCTTCTGACAACAATCACATTCAACATTTTTTTAAGAAAGAAACAAAACTCTTACAAGAAGGGAAGGTTTGAGATGGGAGGTCTGATTCTAGTGTACAGGGGCACAGCGCAACACGCGCCGTTGTTGGCAGGCAGTTGGTGAGACAGCCATCAGCAACATAGCAACATGCCCAACGTGTCCGACCTGCCTGCCAACGACACGCGGACGTGACGCAGTAGGCAAGAAAATAAATAAAGAGCGCCCAGGACGGAACGGCTCCCTGGCGCAGAAGGGATGTGTGACAGGATGCCGCCTCATGACTCGGCCATGATATTGCGCAGCGCGGCGGCGGCGTGCTCCTGGACCTCGGGGTCCTGGCTGTTGAGGAGGCCGACGAGCGAGGAGATGGCGCCATCCTCAACCAAGCGTACCTTTACCTCAGGGTGGAAGGAGAGATTCCTGATGGTGGCCACTGCATTCTGCAGCACCACGCGCTCGCGCGAACGCAGCAGCGCTACGGCAGGTTTGAGGCAGCCGGCCTCGAAGGCGCGCATCTTGATTTCGGCATTGTACGCTGTTAGGTTGCGCAAAAGGGCTGTCGCGTGCTCAGATATCACCTGCACGCACACGCACCAAGCACCGGTCAGCGTCGAGAGACAACGCTGCATACCCCACCGCCAGAGCGACTTCCCGCCGCCAGTACGGAGCGCGGTACACGCCAACCAAAGAGGGCACGCACACGACGGAAGCAAAGAGCGGAACGTGAGGGCAGTGCCAAGCGCACTGGCGCCTAATTTAGCGTTGAGCGCTGGGACGCGAGTCCTCTTGCGCCGGGACGCGAGATCAAGCGCAAACTTACCACGTGGGGCGAGAGCACAAGGTTGGCGAGGGCCGGGAGAGCGCCGGCCTGCACAATGCGGGCATCGTGATCGGAGAAGGAAGACAGGTTGGCCAAAGCGCCCGTGGCCGCATCTTGCACGGCCGGGTCTTCCGACGACAGCAGCGGTACCAGCCCCCGGATCGCGCCCGCTTGCACGATGGGCGCTTCGTTGCCAGAGAGCATGGACAAGTTCTGGATTGCCACCGCCGCTTCCACCACAACACGGTCCTGCCATCCACCAACACGTGCGCAGGCGTCACCGACAAGAGATACGGGAAGAGCGCGCGACAGGAGCAGCGGCAAAAGGGCAGGAGTAGCAGCCGTTTGAGCTGCAAGCACGGGCGCACGCAAGCGAGGCAAGCGACACGAGGGCGCACTGCGGACAGAGGACGGCAAGACAGGGAACCAACCTCGTCGCAGTCGAGGAGCTCGACGAGGGGTCCAAGGCCTCCGTCTTTGACAATTTGCGCCTTGTTCTCGTCGGCAGAGGACAGGTTGCGGAGGGCCACGGTGCAGTGCTCGCGCACGACAATGTCGGGGGACTGGAGAAGCTGGACCAGGGCCGAGAGGCCGCCCTTCTGCACAATCTTGACCTTGATCTCGGCGTTGCACGACAGGTTGCGCAGACAGATTGCGGCGTGCTCCTGGGTGCGGATGGACTGGTCCTTGAGTAGCGACACCAGCGACTGCAGCGCACCTGCGTGCACAATGCTGTCGTCGTTGGTGTTGTCCATGGTCAGATTGGCCAGGGCCGCCACCACGTGCTCGCGCGTGAGCGGCTCGGTGACGTTGAGGAGCTGGACCAGCGGGCCCAGGCCGCCCTCTTGAACGAATTTGACCTTGATGACATCGTCGGCACTGAGGTTGCGGATGGTCGCCGCAGCCTGCTCCTGGAGGTTACGCAAGGGGGAGCGGAGGAGGACGATGAGTGGGGGCAGCGCGCCCTCGCGCACCACGTCCTGGCGCCCGCCAGGGTTGGCGGAAATGTTGCGCAGCGTCACGAGCGCCTCCTCCTGGATGATGGGGTCGGGCGAGCGCATGAGGGCGATGAGCGGCAACAGGCCGCCCGCCTGGACCAGGCGCGTGCAGTTGTCGGCGTGGACCGAGAGGTTGCGCAAGATTCCGCACGAGTGCTGCTGGATGAGCTTGTCGGGCGAGCGCAGCAGCGACACCAGCAGCGGCACCCCGCCCTCCTGCACGATCTTGATCTTGTTCTCGTCGTGCACCGAGAGGTTGCGGAGGGTGATGGTGCCCTGGCGCTGGAACGATTCGCTGTTGTAGCGCAACAGCGCCAGCAGCGGAGGGATGCCGCCCTCCTCCATGATCTTGATCTCGTTGGCTGGTTCCACCGACAGGTTGCGAATCGAAACCGCCGCCTGCTCCTGCACTCGCTCATTGGGCGAGCGGAGCAGGCCGATAAGCAGCGGCATTCCGCCCTCCTCCACAATCTTCTCGGCGTTCTCCGCGTTGACCGACAGGTTGGCAAGCGTGCCCGCAGCGTGCTCCTGCACGTCCTCGTTGAAGGACCATAGCAGGGCGATGAGGGGCGGCAGACAGCCTTCCTCCACCATGCGAAAGCGGTTGTCGACGTTCTTGGACAAGTTCTGCAACACCATGGCCACCTGCGCCTGGATCTCCTCGTGCGGAGAGCTGAGAAGGGCAATGAGCGGGGGAATGCCGCCGAGCGATGCGATTCGCTGCTTGTTCGAGGCCGACACCGACAGATTCCGGAGACAGCCCGCTACCTGTTCCTGCACGCGCTGCTCTGGCGAAGAGAGGAGGCGCATCAGCGGCTCCAGCGCGCCCTCCTGCACTATCATCTGGTCGTTCTCGGTGTTGACAGAGATGTTGCGGATGACGGCGGCCGCGTGCTCCTGCAGGTCCCGGTCGTCGATGGAGAGAAGCGCAATAAGGGGCGGCAGCCCGCCCTCCATCACCACCTTGAGCTCGTTCGGCCCGTTGCCGGTGATGTTGCGGAGGGCGAGGCAGGCGTTCTCCTGGATGCGCTTCGAGGGCGAGCGCAAAAGCTGCACGAGCGGGGGGATACCGCCCTCCTCGAGGATGCGGGCGGAGTTCTCAGCATTGACGGCGAGGTTACGGATGGCCGCGCACGCCTGCTCCTGGATCGCCTGCTGGTTGGTGCGGATCAGGCCGATCAGAGGGCCCAGCCCACCCTCGAGCACTATGCGGCGCTTGTTCTCCGAGTTGGCGCTGAGGTTGCGCAGCGCTCCAGCCGCGTGCTCCTGGATCGACTCATTCGGCGAGCGCAACAGCGCGACGAGAGGCGCGAGGATGCCGCGCTCAACCATGAGCGCATCGTGAGCGGTCTTGGTGGAGATGTTGCGCACCGAGACCACCGAGTGCTCCTGCAGCTTGGCGTCGGGGGCGAGCAGCAGCGACAGCAGCGCGTCCAGCCCGCCCTGATCGACGATCTGCGACTGGAAGTGGCCAGAGAGGTTGCGCACGCAGCCCGCAGCGAGCTCCTGGAGGGCAACGGTGCCGCTACGCATGACCTGCACCATGGCGAAGAGGCCGTTTTCTCGCACCACCTCGAGCTCAAACGCCTCATTGGCAGAGACGTTTCGCAGCGCCACGAGCGCTTGCTCCTGCACCAGCGACTCGTCCGACGTGGCCAGCACCACCAGCGGGCCCACCACGCCAGCCTCGACGAGCGCGCCGTGGTTGTTGGTGTTTACGGAAAGGTTGCGGATGCAGCCGGCTGCTTGCTGCTGGATGGCCTTCAAGGGCTGCCGTAGACACTCGCACAGGGGAGGCAGAGCGCGCGCGTCGATGATCTTGGCCTCATTGTCCGCGTTGGCTGCCAGGTTCCGGATGCACACAAGCACATGCTCGCGGATCTTGTCGTGCTCCGAGGTGAGGAGGTCGACAAGCGGAGGGAGGCCGCCCTCCTTGACAATGCGCACTTTGCTCTGGATGTTGACGGAGAGGTTGCGCAGGATTACGGCCGCCTGCTCCTGCACGCGCTCTTCCAGCGAGCGGATGAGCGAGATGAGTGGCGGCATGCCGCCCTCGCGCACGAACTTGACCTTGTTCTCCGGGTGGAGCGTAATGTTGCGCATGATTGCCATGACGCAGTCCCTCAAGTAGTCGTCCGAGGTCGTCATCGTGGCAATCAGCACCGGCAGCGCGCCCTCTTGCACCATCGTCAGCTCGTTTTCGGGGTTGACCGACAGGTTCTGGAGGGCAGATGCGGCATGGCTGCGCACCTTCTCGTTTTGCGAACGCAGCAGCGCGATGAGCGGCGGGAGCCCGCCCTCCTGCGCGATCTTGATCTGGTTGGTGGCGTCCATGGACAAGTTTTGCATCAGGACCGCCGCGTGCTCCTGCGCCTGCTCGTTGGTCGAGGAGCGGAGGAGGGCGATAAAGTACGGCAAGCCGCCCTCGCGCACCATGTCAGCCTTGTTCTGCGCGTTGATCGACAGGTGCCGCAGCACAATCGCCGCGTGCTCGTAGATTATCTCGTGCGGCGAGCGCAGCAGCGCAAACAGCGGCACCAGCGCCGACTCGCGCACAATGGCCTCCTCGTTCTCGGGGTCGGTGGAGAGATTGCGGAGGGTGATGACCGCGCTCTCCTGCACCTTAAGATTCACCGACCGCAGCAGCCCCACAATCGGAACCAAGCCCCCCTCCTTGACGATGCGCACCTTGTTCTGCGGGTTAATGGACAGGTTGCGAATGGCAACGATAGCCTGCTCCTGCACAGCGGGGTTGGGCGAGCGGAGCAGGTTGACGAGGGGCGGGGCCACGCCGTCGCGCACCAGCTTGACGTCGAGGGCAGGGTTGGCAGAGAGGTTGCGGATGGTGGTGACGGCCTGCTCGGCAATGTCGTCGTCCGGGTTCGACATGAGCGCGATCAGCGGCGGAAGCGCCTCATCGCGCACAATCTGAATCTGGTAGGCGTCAATGACGGTCAAGTTGCGCAGCACTCCGCACACGTGCGGCAACACCAGATCGTGCTTGGACGAGAGCAGCTCCACGCACGCGGTCAGGCCGCCCTCCTTTGCGATCTTGTCCTTGTTGTTTGTGGGCACGGAGAGGTTGCGGAGCAAGACCGAGGCATGCTCCAACGTTCCGGCGTCGGTGGACTTGAGCAGATGGATCACGGCCGAGAGGCCGCCCTCGTCAACAATGTCCTCGCGCGCCTCGTCGTTGACCGACACATTGCGCAGAGCCCCGCACGCCTGTCGTGCAATAAGCACATCCCGCGACCGCAACAACTTGATCAGAGGGGGCAGTGCGCCCTCTTGCACGATTTTCAGCTCGTTCTCCGGGTGCGTCGAGAGGTTCCAGACGGTACCGGTCGCGTGCTCTTGAATCGCCTCGCGGTCGAAGCGCAGCAGCGTGAGCACCGGCAACAAGCCGCCCTCTGCTACCAGCTTGAGCTTGTTCTCATCCACCAGCGTGATGTTTCTGAGCGACCCGATGGCCTGCTCGACAGTGCCCTCGTTGCGTGAGGACAGGAGGGAGATGAGCGGCACCAGACCGCCGTCGCGCACAATGTTGTGCTGGTTCAGCACTGAGCCCGCCGACAGGTTGTGGATCGTGTAGGCGGCCAGCTCCTGGATCTTGTCGACGTTGGACTTGAGGAGGAGGATGAGCGGCGGGATGCCGCCTTCCTTGGCAATGCGATTCTTGTTGTCCGGGATGACAGACAGGTTGCGCAGGGCACCCACGGCATGCTCCTGCACGCTCTTGATCTCGTGGCGCAGCAGGTAGATGAGCGGCGGTAGGGCACCCTCCGACACCACCTTGGCCTCGCACTCGTCGTGGACCGAGAGGTTGCGGATGGCGACGGCTGAGTGCTCCTGGATCTTGGGGTCGTGGTGCCGCAGCATGCCGATCAGGGGCGGAAGCGCATCGTTCTCCATGATGGTGATCACGTTGTCCAGAGCCATCGACAGGTTGCGGATGCACACCACCGTGTGCTCCTGGATAATTTCGAGGGGCGAGCGGATGAGACCAACGAGCGGCTCCATGACGCCATCCTGCACCATCTGCAGCTTGCAGCGCGGGTGCATCGACAGGTTGCGCAGCGCGACGCACGCGTGCTCCTGGATGCGCTCGTTGAGCGAGCGGAGCAGCTCGATGAGCGGCGGAATGACGCCCTCCTCCATCATGGGAATCTCATTGGCCTCGTTCATGGAGAGGTTCCGAATGATGCCGACGCACTGCTCCTGCACTTTCTTGTTGGGGCTACGAAGGCAGTCCTTGAGGGGCGTAATGCCGCCCTCGGACACGATCTTGGCCTGGTTCCTCTCGTTCGTGCTCAGCGACCACAGCGCTGATGCCGCCTGCTCCTGCGTGCTCTCGCTCGGAGAGCGCAGGAGAGCGATTAGAAGCGCGATGCCGCCCTCGCCCGCCACAGAATCCTCGTTTTCGCCGGACAGGTTGCGGATCGCGCCGGCCGCGGCTTCCTGGATCTTGTCGACGGGCGAGCGGAGGAGGGAGGTGAGGCGCGGCAGGGCGCCCTCGGCAACGATCCTGGCGCGATTCTCGGGCGAGGATGACAAGTTGCGCATGCACATGACAGCCTGCTCCACCACCAGCTCGTCGGGCGAGCGCAGGAGCGCAATCAGCGGCCCCAGGGCGCCGTCGTTGACGATTCGAATCTTGTTCATGGGATTCGTCGACAGGTTTGCCAGGGCACCCGCCGCGTGCTCCTGGAGGTCTTCGCTCGGCACGCGCAGCAGGTTGATGATTGGCGCCAGCGCGCCCTCCGCCACAATGTCCACCTCATTCTGCTCGTTGACAGACAGGTTGCGGATGGCAACCACCGAGTGCTCCTGCAGTCGCTCGTTCTGGGTCAGCATCAGATCCACGAGAGGCGGCAGCCCGCCCTCCTGCACAATCATGACCTCGTTCTCCGAGTTGAGCGACAGATTGCGGATTGTGACGACAGCGTGCTCCTGGATGCGCTCGTAGGGCGAGCGCAGCAAGTTGATCAGCGGCGGTAGCGCCCCTTCGCCCACGATCATCACCTTGTTGTCTGTGTTGACAGAGAGGTTACGCAGCGTCACGACGGCATGCTCCTGAATATTGGGGTCGGGGTACGCAAGGAGGTAGATGAGCGGGGGCAGCCCGCCCTCGCGCACAATCTTGACGTCATTCTCGTCATTCATCGACAGGTTGCGGATACAACCAGCAGCCTGTTCCACGACGTTTTCGTTGGGCGACCGCAGCAGCCCGATGAGCAACTGCAGGCCATCCTCCTGCACGATCTTGATCTGGTTCTCCTCAGACACGGAGAGGGACCAGAGAGTCCCGGCAGCCTGCTCCACAACGCGCATGTTGGTCGAGCGCAGGATGCCGATGAGAGGCGGCAGACCGCCCAGGCGCACGATCTTGATCTTGTTCTCGTCCGTCGTCGAAATGTTGCGGATGGCCAAGACGGCCAGCTCCTGGATCTTTTCGTTCGAGTGGCGCAGGAGCGTGATGAGCGAGGGCAGGCCGCCCTCCTGCACGATGCGCGGCCGGTTGTCCGCGTTCACCGACAGCGACCAAATCGTACCACAGGCCTGCTCCTGAATGTTCTCGTCTTGGGAGCGCAGGAGCGCAATCAAGGGCGGCAGAGCGCCCTCGTCCACTATGTACACCTTGTTGTCGGCGTTGACCGACAGGTTACGAAGGGCCACTACGCCCTGTGCCTGCACCTTCTTGTTGCGCGACCGCAGCAGCTCAATCAGCGCCGGCAGACCACCCACCTGCACGATGCGGATCTTGTTGTTGGCGTTGACCGACAGGTTCTGAAGACAGACGGCCACGTGCTCCTGCACCTCGTCGATGGGGCACGAGAGCAGCTCCACCAGGAGCGGGAGGGCGCCTGCGCGCTCGATCTCCTCCTTGTTCTGCGCATTCATCGACAGGTGCCGCAGCGCCTCGGAGGCATAGATGAGTGTCTGCTCGTTGGGCGACTTGAGGAGCGAAATGATGGATCCCATCGCCCCCTCCTGCTGGATTTTGACCTTGTTCTCGGCGTTCATCGACATCTGGCAAAGCGCACCCATGGCCTGCTCCTGCACCAGGTCGTTGGACGACGGCAAGAGGCCGATGAGCGGCGGGATACCACCGCGCTGCGCAATGCGCACCTTGTTCTCCGGGTTGGTGGCCAAGTTCATGATTGTGGCCGTGGCCAGCTCCAGCAGCCGCAGGTTGAAGCACGAGAGCAGCGAGATGAGCGGCGGCAGCCCGCCCTCACGCACAATCTTGACTTTGTTCTCGGCGTTTTCTGACAAGTTGTGCACAACGACTGCCGAGTGCTCCTGCAGCTCCTCGTCGGGGGATGAGAGCAGCGCGATGAGCGGCGGCAGGCCACCCTCGCGCACCACCGCCACCTCGTTCTCGTCGTTGACAGCAATGTTCTGGAGCGTCTGGCACGCCTGCACCTGCACCTTCTTGTCGCGCGACCGCAGCAGTGCGATGAGGTGCGGCAGAGCGCCTTCAATCACAATTTTGATCTTGTTGTCGTTGTTGACAGACAAGTTGCGCAGAGCGCCCGCGGCGTGCTCCTGGATGCGCTCCACGGGGCTCTGCAAAAGTTTGATGAGCGGAGGCAACGCGCCCTCCTGCACAATCTTGATTTCGTTCTCGTCGTTCACTGACAAGTTGCGGATGCAGACGACCGCCTGCTCCTGCACCGCAGCGTTTTGACTGTGGAGCAGCGCCACAAGAGGCGGCAGGCCAAGGTTTTGGACAATCAGATTTTGGTTCTCGGCGTTGACCGAAAGCGATCGCAGTGCTCCCGCTGCGTGCTCCTGCGCGCGCTCGTTCATCGAGTGGAGCAGCGCGATGAGGGGCACCAGACCACCCTCCTCGACAATGAGCACCTTGTTCTCGGCATTCACGGCCAGGTTGCGCAGGGTCCAGCCGGCCAGCTCGCGAATGCTCTCTTCGCGCGAGCGCAGCAGCGCGATGATGTGCGGGAGACCGCCCTCCTGCACCACGCGCACCTTGTTGTCGGGGTTGACCGACAAATCACGGATGCAACCAAGTGCCTGCTCCTGGACGCGCCGCTCCGAGGAGCGCAGCAGCGTGATGCACGGGTGCAGGGCGCCAGCCTGCACGATCTTGACACGATTCTCAGCATTCATCGACAAATTCCACAGCGCACCCGCCGCCTGCTCGTCCACGTCGTCGTTGGAAAAGCACAGCAGCGACACCAAGGGCTGGATGGCGCCCTCCTGCGCAATGCGGACTTTGTTTTCCACGTTGATGGCGAGGTTGCGAATGGCGCCTGCAGACTGCGCCTGGATCTTGTGGTCTGGCGCACGGAGCAGCGCAATGATAGGCCCCAACCCTCCATCCTGTACAATCGACACCTGGTTGTCTGAGTTTTCTGCGCAGAAGCGCAGCGCAGCGGCGGCCTGCTCCTGCATTTTGGGGTCGAAGGAGCGTAATAGTGCAATAAGCGGCGGGATCCCGCCCTCCTGCGCAATCTTAACTTGGTTCGTCGCGTTGGTCGACAAGTTGCGAATCGCAATCACGGCACTCGCCTGGATCTTGCTGTCACCGGACCGCAGCAGGGCAATGAGAGGAGGGAGGCCGCCCTCCTGCACGATGCGCACTTCGTTTTCGCTGTTCATGGAGCAGTTGCGCAGCGTGATGGCTGCCGCCTCTTGGAGCTTGGCGTTTGAGGAGTGCAGCAAACCGATCAGTGCCGGCAGCGCCCCGCGCTGCACAATTTTGACTTGGTTGTCGGTGTTGGCCGACAGATTGCGCAGCGTGATGCAAGACTCCTCCTGCACGCGCTTGTTGGAGGAGCGCAGCAAGTTGATGAGAGGCGTCAGCCCGCCCTCCTCCACCACGAGCGCCTTGTTCTCAGCGTTGGCCGAGGACAGTGTGTTGATAATAGCAGTGGCCTGCTCCTGCACCTTGTCGTCTCTGCTGCGCAGCAGCGACACGAGCGGCCCGATGACGCCCTCCTCCACCATGCGCTCGCAGTTGGACTGCAGCACAGACAGGTTTCTCAAACACATGGCCGCCTGCTCGACCACTTTCTTGTCCTGCGACGTGAGCAAATCGATGAGCGGGATCAGCGCGCCCGCGTCCACCATCTTGAGCCCTATTGCTTCGTTGACTGCCAGGTTCCTGAGCCCGGACGCGGCCAGCTCCTGGGTCTTGGGGTCGTCCGACTCGAGCAGGTTGATGAGCGGTGGCAGCGCATTCTCCTGGAGGATCTTCTCCTTGTTGAGCGCGCTCACCGCCAGATTTCGTATACAACCGCACGCCTGCTTCGCGACCTCCGGGTTCGGGGAGTGCAGCAGGCCCACGAGCGGCGCCAGCCCGCCCTCCTGCACAATGTTGAGCTTGTTCTCGGCCAGCACCGAGAGCGAGTAGAGGCAGCCCGACGCCTGCTCCTGGCTGCCCTCGTCGGAGCTGCGCAGCATGCGGATGAGGAGCGGGAGGCCGCCGCGCTCCACGATCTTGATCTTGTTCTCATTGGTGACCGAAAGCGACCACAGCGCCGCCGCCGCCCCCTGCTGGACCGTCTCCTCGGCAGAGCGCAGCAGGTCGACCACGGGCGCAATGCCCTGGTCCTGGCCGACCTTGATGAGGTGCTCTGCCGACGCATTCTTTGACGCGCGGCCCGCCATCGTGCCGTGGGCCGGGCCCTACCCAAACGGAAACGGGCCAGAGGTGCCGGGCACGGGCCCTGGGTGCCGCGGGCAGGGCGCGGGCCCTCGGTGCCGCCCCGCGCGAGGCACCCGCGTCCAGAGCGCCGCTCGGGGCTCCCGCTGGCGCCGGACGCCGCGGAGCCGACGCGCCGGCTTGCGTACTGCGCCCGCGCCGGCTTGATTCAAGTTCAACGCATGGGCAAGATTTTTGACGGCAAAGAATTTTGAGAGGGGGCCGGAAACTGGGCTCTGGAGCCGCCGGACGATGGCGCGCCTGTCCCCACTGCTGCTGCTGGCAGCCGCCGCCCAGGTGCAGCGCCCGCGCACCGCCGTGCCACGCCGCGCGCGCACCGCCGCGCGCCCGCTGTGTGCCGCTCCCACCGCACGCGGGGCGGCAGTCCGGAACGCGTGTGACGCCATGCCGCGTGCGGGCGCAGGCGCTGCACACGCCGCCGCGCGGGGACCTCGCCCGGCACGCGGTCGCGGCGGGGGTGCAGGGCCGGGCGGACGCAGGCGCAGGCGCGGGGCGCGGCCTCGCACTGCGGCTGCGCGGAGGAATGCCGATGGCAAAGGCCTCGCCGACCAAGGGCGGAGCGAAGAAAATGACCATCAACGCGAAGCGGAGCCCCGTCGAGGAGTGGTGGTTCAGCCATCCGTTCATTACGCGCTACTGGTCAGTGCTCCCGTGGATTGCGTGCGGGGGTTGCGAGTGCGCGTACGTGCCGCGCATGCGGCCTGCTGGCGGCCAGTCGGGCTCGCACGCACGCACACACGCACGCACACACGCACACACGCACACACGCACACGCACTCACACACACGCACGTGCTGAGGCACTGTGGATGCGCTGCAGGTTTCTGGCATGTGTCATCACCACCGTCGTGTCGTGGGACAAGCTTCCTATCTGGTAATGAGCAGTGATGATTTACGGGTGGCGGGAGGGAGGAGCGGCAGCCGGAGGCGGCAGAGTATACAGCAGTATGTAATGAGACGGCAGAGTATACAGGAGAATATAATGCGACGGCAGAGTATACAGGAGTATAATGCGTACTGCTGCTGAGGCCGGAACTAGTGCAGGCGCACGAGCACGCAGTGCAAGCCCACGACCACGCATGCCATGTGGATGCACACTTGCGTGGGCATATGCATGCGTGCGTGTGAAGGGGCGAGCGAGCGAGTTGACGGCAAGCACGCGTGGGATGGGCAGCATGCCGGCCACGGGGCTAATTCTCTACTGGCCCGCCATCCTGAGGCTTCAGGTCCGCTTGTCGCAACATACCCGCTTGTCCCAACATACCGACCCCAGTCCCGTGCAAACGAGCCCAACCCCAATTCACGCACGCAGAGAGCACGTGTAGGGGTTGGCATGAGCGCAGAACCTAGCCACACAGAAGAAAAGCGGGAAGCAGAGGAGACAGGGCAAACAGAGGAGAGGAGAGCGACTACACAGCAGGGCAGCCAGGGCAAGCAGAGCAGAGCAGAGCGCCTTGTAGCAGAGGGCAGCCAGGGCAAACAGAGCAGAGCAGAGCGCCTTGTAGCAGAGGGCAACCAGAGCAGAGCAGAACCAGAGCGGAGCAGGGCGGAGCAGAGCGCATTGTAGTCGTGCCCCCGAACTAGCAGGGGGAAAAGTGACACAAGGCAACAAATGGGGGTGTACTGAGAGAAGGTGTGGAGGCTGGTGACGACCTTGACATGCTTTGTGAGAGCAGGTGTGGAGGCTCGTGACGACCTTCACTTACTTTGGATCCGTTGGGCACAACATGCTCATGGAAACCGTCTTCATGCTCAACTACTCCAAGAGCATGGAGTCGCTATACAACGGTACCCTCTCACTAGTACTCATGCTAACTCTCATACTCACACTCATACTCATACTCACACTCACACTGAGGCAAGAGCACGGAGTCGCTATGCAATGGTACCTACGTATATATGAAATATATAATAATACTAACACTCTACTTGACTATTGACTTCATATACATTTTTTTTTGTACAACACAGGGAAGCGCGCACAGTACTTGTGGCACCTGATTATTAACGGCGTGGCGCTGATGGGGCTGAATGCCTTTGTCGGCTTGCTCGGCATCGGCATGGACCAGGTCTCTCTTCCCCCCCCCATCTCCCTCTCCCTCCCTTGTCTCACTCTTTCTCCCTTTCTCTCTCCCCTTCTCTCTCCCTTTCTCCCTCTCTCTCTTTCCCTTCTCTCTCTCTCTACCCCCCGCCCATCCCGGAGCCCCTGACACGGGAGCAACAAACGCGCGGCCATGCTCATGTCGAGCACGCGCAACGGGAAACCCTCAACCCGATACCACTTGGGCAAGAGCGCAGGAGGACGGGAGCAAGATACCCGGCATTCCTAAACCCTAAACCCTATACCCTATACCCTAAACAGGAGGACGGGAGCAAGATACCCGGCATTCCTTTCCTGGCCCAGCCGCTGCTGTACTCGATTGTCTGGATGTGGGCTCGCAAGAACCCCGACCAGCAGGTGTGACACATGACACGTGACACGTGCCTAGAGCCAGAGACATGACACATGACACGTGACACGTGCCTAGAGCCAGAGCCCGAGGGAGCGAGAGACACATGACACGTGACACGTGCCTAGAGCCAGAGCCCGAGGGAGCGAGAAACACAGAGACAATGTAGGCGCGCAAGAACGCCCATCCGCAGGCGCCAAGAGCGTGCGTGGGAGCGCGAGAGAAAGAGAGAAAGAGAGAGAACGCAGGAACGGCGAACAGCAGGTGCCTATGTTAAGGGTGTGCAGCAGGTGCATAAGTGTATGTTAAGGGTATGCAGCAGGTGCATAAGTTGAGGGTATACGCCACGCAGGGCGTCACCTTACGGCACGGCGTAAGGTGGACCTTACGCGACGCCTTGCGCTATGGTGCGGCACAAGGTGCACCTCACGCCTCGTTCCGCACCGTGACTTCCTCCGAGACCTCGGAAATCACGCTCAATAGTCAATATGAGTTTTGTTTTTTGGGACCTGTTGATAACACTCTGAGGTTGCAAGGTAAGGTGTTTAGGAGTTGAACGCCCCCCCCCCCCCCCCCCCCCCCCCCCCCCCCTGTGGGGGGGGGGGGGGGCCGGTTTTTGGCTTTTTCCTCTGCAACGCGGCGGTCCACCCCTGCTTGTTCTTTCCTCCCCA
>Ga0115006_10001280_pt1 | contig 15435 bp, 4 predicted proteins | sample ArcOceMetagenome_3_FD_88943 | JGI IMG/M metagenome (GOLD analysis project Ga0115006, IMG submission 88943) | Marine eukaryotic phytoplankton communities from Arctic Ocean - Arctic Ocean- Svalbard ARC20M Metagenome | ecosystem: Environmental > Aquatic > Marine > Oceanic | place: Arctic Ocean...
AAACGGACGGCGAGGACGGAGTTCGTGAGGACGCGATCGCCGTTCGTGCGATACGGAAGGGCCTACACGGCAAGGGCGGGGAGCGGAGCTGGCGGCGACGCGCCCCGGGCCAGGCGGGGATGCGTGCGTAGGATGGGGCGCACGGGTGCGGCTCTCGCGCAACGGGGCGCGGCGGCGGCGGCACGGGCCGGGCTGCCCGGGCGGTGAGGCGGCGGCCGGGCGCGGGCCCGGGGCGACATGGCGGCGCAAGGCCCGCGCCCGCACGAGCGCGGGGAGAGCGGGCACGCCCCGCGTTCGCTGTCGAGCACGGCCGGGTTTGGGCCGTCGGGCGCCCTGCCGGCGTCGAGCGGTGGCTTGCGTGTCCTGGAGCCGCGCACCGCGTGGATCGCGCGGCGCATCAAGGAGGCCATCGGGGACGCCGCGCAGGAGCGGCTGAATGTGGAATCCTTCGTGCGCTCCCCCCACGTCTCGAAACGGCTGGAGGAATTTTACTCCGCGTCGGGCCCGAAGCGCGTCATGTTCTTCTTCCAGCACGAACCGACGCCTTTCGACGGGCTGGACGAGGAGCCCGACACGAAACTGCTGCTGACCGACGGACTGGACATGCAGCTGCGCGGCAAGTGCATATACTTCATCCGGCAGTCGCACGCTGTCGAGCCCGACACAAAAACGCCGGACCTGGACATGTTCTACGGCGAGGTCAGCTCTGACATCCTGAAGTCTTTCAGCCTGACGCTGCACGGCGCGTTCCTGCCCCTCCTGGAGGGTGGGCTGCAGGACTGGGGCAAGAGCACGGATGCAAGCACCAGGGAATATCTATCCGCCGTCACGCGCTTTGACGAAATGATCGCCGATGCTGTCAGCAGCCTGCAGGGTGGAATAGAGCTTCGGAAGCCAGACAAGCGCTTCATTATCGAGACCAAGCAGCAAGCGTACCACCGCGCAGCTCAGGACCCAGACATACTTGCGGTCTATGAACGGATCATGGAGGACTGGTGTATCCAGTGCGAGCAACTGCTGGCCGAGAGCGCCGTGGCTGAGGAGGTGGAGGATGAGTCTGGGCCTGATACGGAGTTTGAGTTCTGGCGAAATAGGATGGCGAAATTCAACAGTGTCGCCGAACAGCTCAAGACGAGAGGCTGCAAGTGCGTGCTGGGTGTTGTTGGCCAAAACGCCGCGAAAAGCAAGTCCTTCAAGAGGTGGAAGAACATTGATTCGCTTATTACAGACTCTTTGAACGAGGCCAGGGATAATGTAAAATACTTGTCTGCGCTCGAGCGATATACTGAGGCGCTGTACTCAGGAACACCTGCTACCATCATTGAAGCCCTTCCGGTGCTGATCCACAACATGAAGGTCATGTTCACGATCTCACGTTTTTACGGGACTGTTGATAGAATGACGGTGCTTTTCACAAAAATAACGAATCAGATCATCACAAGATGCAAGGACAACATCAACATGAAAGAGGCCGGAACTGGTAGTACCGGGGTCCGCCTTTGGGATCAAGACATCCTATCCTTGCTTGAACGTTTCAGGGTTATTCTCAAAGTGCAGGATGTCTACTGGTCGTTATACTCAGCGACGAAGGACAAATTGGCGCAGAATCCAAAGGGTAAGCAGTTTGAGTTTAATGAGAGCTTGATTTTTAGCAAGCTGGAATTCTTTTGCAAGCGCGTCCAGAAGCTGCTTGACATGTTTACGACCATCCACCAGTTCAGTTCATTAGCACTCCACAACGTTGAAGGCATGGAAATTCTGATTCAGCGATTTTTTGACATCATGATTGAGTTTAAAAGAAAGCCATACGACTTGCTTGATTTTACCAAAAACGCATTCGACAGAGATTACTTGGAGTACACTGTCAATATTGGCGAGCTCGAGCAACAGGTGCAAACCTTTATCAATCTTAGCTTTGAGACTATTTTCAGCACTGAACAGGCCCTTTCGTTGCTAAAGCAATTCGAGATTGTGCTGGTCAGAGACTCGCTCAAGTCTGACCTCGACAGCAAGTACACAGTCATCTTTCACAACTACGGCCTGGATCTCGAGGCTGTGCAGCGGCTCTATGAAAAGCAGAAGGGGGCTCCGCCGCTGCTGCGCAATGCACCCCCAGTGACAGGCAACATCCTTTGGGCAAAGCAGCTGCTGCGTCGGATTGAGGAGCCAATGCGACGATTCAAATCCCACTCAAATTTGATATCGAATTCCAAGGAGGCCAAGAAGATTGTGCGCACGTACAATAAGGTAGCTCGGGCCCTGGTAGAGTTCGAGACTCTGTGGCACAGTGCATGGACGAAGTCAATCGAGGCCGCCCGGTCCGGGCTGCAAGCGACTCTCATCATTCGGCATCCAGTGACAGAAAATCTGTTCGTGAACTTTGACAGGGAAATTTTGCAGCTGATTCGCGAAACTAAATGCTTGCAACGGGTCAAAGTTGAGGTGCCTGAGAGTGCACGCATGGTCTTGGTACACGAGGACAAATACAAATCTTACTACAACCAGCTCTTCTTTGCGCTTCAGGAATATGAGCGCATCATTAGCATGGTAGTGCCGCTGATGAAGCCACTTCTCGAGTCTCATCTACGGGATCTTGAGCATAAAATTCAGCCTGGGAGGCTGCTGCTGACTTGGCAATCGATGAACATAGACAGCTACCTGCAGCGCATGCACGCAGGGCTCACCAAGTTCGAAGAGCTTATGAAAAAAGTGACCGATATCCTTGACCATCGCATTGAAGGAAATTTAAGGACAATTGGAAAGACACTCCTTGTTGAGCTCCCGTCAGACGAATCTTTCACCCTTGAGCAGTTTGTCACGCTGCAAGAGAAGACGACGAAGATGAAAACGTCGCTCATTGAGAGCAAAAATGAAGAGATTGAGCATGCTGTCAGGGAATTGATGGATCATGTTAGGTCGTATCCTCTTGAAATCGCGGAAAATGTGTCAAAAGATGCTCTTCAATCCTTTTGGGAGCATTATTCGCGGCTTGTATATGTGTCTGTCATGCGTTGCACTAAAGAGTCGTTTTTTGCTCTTAAGAAGCGGCTTGCATCAAAGTCCTCTGGAGGCTTCTTGTATATGGAGAGGCCGTTTTTTGACGTAGACATCGAGCTCTCGCTGCCACTGGTAACAATGAACCCCAGTCTGGATGAGATTCAAGCAGCAATCAATCGGTGTGCTCTGAACATCTTGCGTTGCTCAAAGCACATTAGGCAGTGGCCGAAAACCCCGCCCACGCTCGAGTCGTCTCGCTCAGAGCGGAGCCCTTTCCACCATGTTATTGCCCAGGATTACAAGGTGGTTGCGGTTTGCCTCATGTTAACAGGCGCAGTAGAGGGCATCAAGAAGCAGGTGCATGACTACTTGCATACTTTCATACGGTACGATTTCCTATGGAAGGAAGACAAGCAAATGATGTACCAAAGCTTCCTCAAGTACGCAAAGAACGTCGATGACTATGAAACAGAAGTTCAAAAGTATCTCGAAATCGAGAACTTGATCGGCCAGATACCTCCGGTTCATAATATTGGCAGCCTCTCCCTCGAGACTGGTCCTTTGAAACAGTCACTTCGCTACGAGGCTTTGCAATGGAAACGGGTAAGTAGGTTTCTTTAGATTTTCGTCCTGGTCAGATAGTCGTCTGTATCTTAATTGCATTTAGCAGTCTGATGTTCGCGAAATCTAACTTGTGAGCCTTTTCCAGCTTTACACCGGCAAAATTCACGAGCAAGCCCAGGACCAACTCAACGAATTTATGGACTTTTTGAAAGAGTATGAGGCCAAGCTCGACCTTGAATGCAACAATATTGATGATGCTAAGACGTGCATGGGTGTTCTGAACGAAATTCGGGATAAAGAAATGGATATGGAGATTCAAGTCAAGCCCATGGTTCACAAATATGGCCTTCTGCTCAAGTACGAACATCCTGTTGCAAAGGAAGAGTTGGACTCAGTCAATTCCTTGCAGGCGAGCTGGAATCTCGTGGTGAAGAAGGCCCGAGGGGTCAGCGATAATCTGTTCCAGCGGCAAAATGTCTTTCGTGATGAGCTCCTCACAAATGTGGCGGAATTCGTGCGTGATGTCAAGGAGTTTCGCGAGGACTTCATCACTCATGGGCCCATGGAGGATAGCATCACGCCTGTTGAAGCTTCTGAGCGCATGCGAAGGTACAAGCACTTGTATATGGAGCGCGAGCGCAAGTGGAGGAAGTATGCCGACGGCGAAGCGCTTTTTGGCATGCCAAAAACGCAGTACATGGAGATGGATGTGACGAGGAAAGAACTCGAGCTGCTAGATAGGTTATATACTTTGTATACTCAAGTGATGAAAACGATCGGAGAATATCGAGTCCGGCCCTGGGTGGAGGCTACGGTGGAAATGGATGCCATGACCGAACAGGTCAATACCTTCCAGGAACGGGCAAGGAAAATGCCAAAACAGCTTCGCGGTTGGGAAGCGTACAGGGACTTGACAAAGGATATCGACGACTTCATTGCAGTGCTGCCATTGATTCAGGCGCTCAGCAGCCACGCCATGCGCACACGGCATTGGAAGGCTATACAAGGAATGAGCGCAGTGGAGTTTGACAACGAGTCACCGTCTCTGACGCTTGGCGGAATCTTAGAAACGGGACTGCACAAAAAACGAGACCAGGTAGAGGCCATTTGCCAATCAGCAGTACGTGAGCTGGAAGTGGAGAAAAAACTAGCAGACCTGACCGAAATATGGGGTGACACACGTTTCGAGTTCCTAAACTTCAAGAACAAAGGTCCAGTATTGCTTAAGGCGAAGGAGCTCTCGATCATGTTTGATAAGGTTGAAGAATCGACGAGCGCCATTGGTACAATGGTTGGACACCCGCACAGCGAGCCCTTCCGAGAGGAAGTGCAAACCTGGATCCTGAAGCTGACCTCTGTACAGGAAGTATTGGAACAGTGGGTGGAAGTCCAATCTATGTGGTAAGAAATCATCATGATGAAGTCGATACCTGAGGTATTTGTGATGTGACATCTGCTGTAATGACTTCACTGATTGTTCTTGTTTGGCAGGGTTTACATGGAGGCAGTGTTTTCAAATGGCGACATTGCAAAGCAGCTTCCGCAGGAAGCAAAACGCTTTGCTGGAGTGGACAAAGACTACATGAAGCTCATGCACAAGGCATTCGAGATCTCGAACGCGGTGCAATGCTGCCATGGGTACGAACCAATGAAAGTCGTACTGCCGGGTCTTGCAAGACAATTGGAGATATGTCAAAAATCACTTCACGGCTACTTTGAGTCTAAGCGCCTACTTTTCCCCCGCTTTTTCTTTATTTCGGATACGCTTCTCCTTGAGCTTCTGGGTGACGGATCAGAGCCACAGAAAATCATGGGTCACATTAGCATGTTGTTTGACAGCTTGGCCAAAGTCGAATTCGATGAAAACGACTCGATGAAGATGCTCGCCATGATTGCGGATGACGGTGAATATGTCAAGCTTTCTGCTCCGCTCGAATGTGGAGGCTTGGCAGAGGAGTATCTGGAGAAGTTGGTAGGTGCGATGCGAGCTACTATCCATGATATTTCTCGAGAGTGCGCACAGGACGTAATTGCATGGGAGAGCCACTTAATGGAGCATCTGTTTCAAGGATTTTGTTGTCAGGTTTCTCTGATTGGATTGCAGTTGTACTGGACCTTCCAAGCGGAGGAAGCACTGTCGAAGGCAAAGCAAGACAAGTTGATCATGAATAATACGGCGAAGAAATTCGATTCGGATCTAAAGGAACTTACCAGTCTGGTCAACAATCAGCTTGGTCCATCAGAGCGCATTCTTCTCGAATCCATGATCACTTTGCAGATGTATCAGAAAGAGGCTTTTGATGAGTTGGTGAAGCAAAAGGTGAAAGAGCTGAACGACTTTGGTTGGCAAAAGCAGATTCGTTCCACTTGGAAGGAACAGGAAGATCATTGCGTTGTTCAGATGATGGACAATCCGATGAGGTATCAAAACGAATTCTTTGGGTGCAAAGAGCGTTTAGTCGTTACGCCCCTTACAAGTCGCTGCTACATCACAATTTTCCAAGCGTTGAGCATGCATCTGGGTGTCGCAAACTTCGGTCCGGCAGGGACAGGAAAGACAATGGCGATCAAAGACATCGGGCGAATCCTTGGAAAGTATGTTGTCACCTTCCATTGCAGCAATCAGATTGGGGTGGATGGCCTGAGCAAAGTTCTCAAAGGAGTAGCCATGACGGGTTGCTGGGGATGCTTGGATGACTTCAGCAGCGTGGATTTTAATGCTATTTCAGTGGCGGCGCAGCAAATGTCTACCATCATCCTTGCCAAACGAGCCAGGGCCAAGAATTTTGTATTTAACGATGGCGATAATGGGACGCTGGATGAAAATTCCGCATACTTCATGACTCTGTTACCTTCCTCCGACAAAAATATGCTGCCCCTTCCGGAAAATATGAAAACCCAAGTTCGTGGAATCATGATGCTAAAACCGGATCCCGTCACGATTGTCCGAGTCAAATTGAGTGCAAGTGGTTACAAGGAAAGCTTGACGTTGTCTAAGAAATTGGACACTCTATTCCAGATGTGCAGAGATTGCTTGTCAAAACAGCAGCACTATGACTTTGGCCTTCGAAATCTATGCTCATTTGTCACAGCCTGCGGGCGCACCATGCGAATGTCGCAAAATGCTGAATCAAATGAGAGTCAGATGGTTGTCCAAACCTTGAAGGAGACGAATCTTGGGTGCCTTACCCAGGAAGATTGTACTGTCTTCCTAGACATGATCGCCAGTTTGTTCCCAGGTGTCTCGGGAGACAAATTGGAAAATGTGAAACAGAGTGGTATCATGCGAACCATTTGCGATTCAATGTACTTGGAATATGATTCAATATCTGCTATTCGGTGGGTTGAAAAATTGACGTTCTTTCATGAAATATGTCAAGTACGTCATGGCGTGGGATTGGTTGGGCCTACTGGAAGTGGCAAAAGTTCAATCCTCAAAACTTCTGTGCAAACGTTTGGTGAAATGCTCGGCGTCCAACAAACTATCAAAACTCTGAATCCCAAGGCCGTTGACATACAACAACTATTCGGGAATAACGATGTAAATAGATCAAAATGGAGTGAAGGCATTTTTTCTACTCTCTGGAGGAGGGCAGGCCAGAGCTACCCAGCTGAGAATTGGATAGTGTTTGACGGTCCTGTGGACTTGGAGTGGATGGAGAATCTCAACACTGCTCTCGATGACACCAGGGTGTTGAGCTTGGCAAATGGTGATAGGTTGCCGCTCCCAAGCAATCTGCGAATAATTCTCGAAGCTGACCACCTGGACCATGCGTCGCCTGCAGCGGTGTCAAGGATCGGGGTTGTGTTCGTCAGCTCTGCAACGCTGGGATACGAGCCTCTTGTGTCGTCCTGGCTGAAATCTCGCCCAGAGGCTCAAAGCGTCGCGTTGCGCGAAATTTTGAACAAATGTTTTACAGCCCTCGTAAATACTGCATCAAGGATTCTTAAGACTGTGCTGGAAGTACCAGTACTGATCCTTGTGCAGAACATGCTCCGAATTTTGGAAATGCTTCTTTCTAAAGGCAAAGGCTCAGAACATGGTGATCAACCTCAGCCAGTCTTAGAGCGCATGATTTTATTTTCCATCTGTTGGTCATTTGGCGGTCCGGTAGAATCCGATGGCAGGACAAGGCTCGAAGCTGAGCTCAAGAAACTACTTCCAAAAGCATTTCCGCACAGCGACATGGGAAAGCCATTCGATTGTTTTCTGGAGGATGATGGAGATTGGAGTCCCATGTCAACAGTGAGTACTGAATTCCAGTTTCCAATGGGTGCTGATTATCTTGATGTCTATGTTCCTACGATTCACGATGCACAATACCGCATGCTGTTTGAGATGGTGGCGCCACGCAAGCAGACCATCCTACTGCTGGGTGGAGTTGGTATTGGAAAGACAGCTACTCTTCATCAATTCACAAGGGATCGTGCTCACAAGGGCGGGCTAACCACGAAGAGAATTGTTCTTTCTGCGGACACATTGCCTCTTGGGTTGCAACGTGCCATCGAAAGTGCAACAGAGAAGAGGCAAGGCCGAATCTACGGTCCGTCGCATTACAGAACTTGTTGTGTGTTCATTGATGACATGAACGTGCCGAATAAGAGCAAATGGGGTGATCAGCCAGCGAACGAATTATTCCGACAGCTAATCTCTGACGGTGGATTTTTTAACTTGGATAAGCCTGGCGAATGGAAGGTAATCAAGGACCTGGAATTTGTCACGGCGATGACGCACCCTGGAGGCGGGAGGCAAGATTTGCCAACAAGACTAAAGAGAAGGATGCTGCTGGTCAACATGTGCGCCCCTCCACATGCCGCGCTGAATAACATTTTTTCAGCGATTGTCTCTGGCTACTTTTGTGAGACAAATGTAGGTGCAGACACGGCATCTGTGGCCATCAAATTTGCAGAACCAACGGTGCGCATCTGGGGCAAACTACAGGAACGACTAACACCTACAGTCAACAAATTTCATTACAAGTATACCGTGCACGACCTATCGAATGTTTTCCGAGGGATGCTGCGTTGCCACCAAGATCTCTTTGATGGCAAGGATTATGTTGCCAAACTGTGGAAGCACGAGTGCGAAAGAGCCTTCACAGACAAGCTGAGCAGCAATGCAGACAAATTCATGGTAAACTCATTGATCCTGGAGACCATGGACGAAACGCTGGGAGCAAAACTTGCAGCCAAATGCAACGGAAGCATCTACTTTTGCCCCTTTGTGCAAGAAGAGGAGGATAGGCTGCTTGCAGATGGAGAGTTGGATCCAGATGCGCTTTTTCAGCCATATGAATTGTGTGAGAGTTTTGACGATATTCAGCGGAAGGTGCAAGGATTTCTGGATAAGTACAACACATCCCCGGAGCACAAGCAAAGAATGGATTTGGTGCTTTTCGAATACGCTATTGAGTACCTTCTCAAAATTGTGCGAGCAATATGCTTTGACGGTGGCTCGTGCCTTTTGATTGGTCTGAAGGCGAGCGGAAAACAGAGTCTTGCAACCTTGGCAACTTTCATCCTTGATCAAAAAGTCTTGAGAGTGAGGCCCTCAAATCTGTACACTCGGACCACTCTGCTCGAAGACCTCAAGACACACTGTAAGCGCGCTGCTTTAGAAAATCAGCATTTTACCTTCTTGCTAGCAGAAGCAGATATTCTTGAAGAATCTTTCTTGGATTTTGTAAACCAGCTCATTTTCACTGGTGAAATCACTGACATGTTTTCTAAGGACGAAATCAGCCAACTGGTGAGCGAGCCATCATTCCGAAGCGAAGTTCAAAGAAGTAAGCCCGAGTGGAGTGAATCGACGGAAAATCTCACCAAATTTTTTGTGCGCAGAGTAAGGCTCAATCTCCATTGCATTTTGTGCTTCACTCCGTCAGATCCCAAACTTCTGACTCGGATCCGATGCTATCCTGCGATTATGAGCTACTGCCATCTCATCTGGTTTACTTCTTGGCCTGCAGAAGGCTTACAGATGGTCGCCGAGCATAGCTTTTCACGAAACAAGATCAAGATGCAGCACCAAGAAGAGGTTTTGAGGCACCTTCCTGAGGTGCAAGACTTTGCCCACGGAACTTCATTGGAATTCTTGAAACAAGGAGGACAGAGAGTGCACGTGACTTCCCTGACATACCTTCTCTTTTTAAGAACATACGCTCACGTCTTCCAGCAAAAAGACACAGAATTGCACTTGGCGATCAAAAGATTCAAGAAGGCGGTGCACAAGCTGGATCAACTTGGCGAAGACATCAAAGAAATGGTTGCAGACATTGACGAGTCAGAGACGTTTTTGCTGAAGGCCCAGCATGAATCAGCGGACCTTCTCAAGCAGATTACAAATCAGCAGTCTGTTGCTGACCGCAAGAAGACGACGTTTGACGAAGCCACCAAACAGCATGCTGTTCTTGAAGAGCAGGTGCTTTCAGAACGCGCTGCCGTTGGCAAAGAACTTGAAGTTGCTGCGCCGTACGTCAAAGATGCACAAGAAGCGCTAGGTCACATCACTCCAAAAGATATACAGACTCTCAAAGCCATAAAAAATCCGCAAGCGACTGTCAAGGTAATCATGGACTCAGTACTTTTGATTCTGTCAAAGCCTATGAACCCGATTAAGGTAGTCGATGAGAAGGGTGCAAGCTATTATAGGGATTCTTACGCCGCATCTGTGATGATGATGAACGATGGTACATACCTCGATCAAGTTCAAGCATTCCACCCAGACAGAATCAATGATGAGACTATGGAACTTCTGCAGCCCTATCTCAACAACAGCCTCTTCAACCCTGACGCAGCACGAAAACTTTCGGGTATGGCGTCTTACTTGGGAACTTGGGTTGAAAACATGGACAAGTACTGCACATTCGCTAGTGTGTTGAGACCTCGAAGGAACAGACTGTTCAATAAGGAGATGGAGCTGAGGCAAGCAAAAAAGAGTCTTGATGCTGCTGACGCTGACCTCACCAAAGTGAGGGAGCAACTGGAGGAGATGCAGCAGCATTTGAGGGATGCTGTAAACGAAAAAGCTGCCATCCAGACCGAGACGGAATTGACCAGGGAGAAAGTCAAGTCTGCCAACACTCTCATCCGCGCTTTGGCGAGCGATAAGGTTCGCTGGATGTCGTCCGCTGGCGATTATCAGCTTCGACTTGCTGCTTTGCCCGGAGATGCTTCCGTTGCTGCGTGCTTTCTCACATATTGTGGGCAATTGAGCAAGGACTTGAGGATCGAGCTCTGTGAGCTCGTGCAGAAGGACCTGCGACAAAAAAGCTTGCCCAGGTATGAGTCTTTTAATCTTCAAGACCTGCTTAGCAAGGATGGTGAGAGGCGTGATTGGAAGACGCAGGGCCTACCAGAAGATTCGTTTTCCATCGAAAACGGTATTCTGGTGAGCAGAGCTCTATGTTGGCCGCTTTTGATTGACCCTGAAGGACAGGGACTTGCGTGGATTAACCAGAGAGAGAAAAACAACATGATGAAGACAACGACCTTCGGTGACAATCGATTTCATCACATTCTTGCAGAGTGCATCACACATGGCTGCCCGCTCCTGATTGAGAATGTAAATGAAGAGCTAGATCCTATCATTGAAAGCATTCTTGACAAACGCCTTGCATTGAGCGCTGGTGATGAGCTGCAATTGCAAATCGGAGACAGAGACGTGACTTCAACGAAGGGATTTGCTTTGTATCTGATGACTAAAATGCCTAAACCTGATTTCAGTCCCGAAATATCAGCTCAGGTAACAGTCATCGACTTCAGAATATCGATTGATTTGATGCAAGAGCAATTCTTCACGCAGATCATTGAGAGAGAGCGACCTGAGTTTCACGCACAGCGATTGTTCACTGTTGGTGAGGTCAACAACCTGCAAAGACAAGCTGTTGATCTGGACGACGATGTTCTGATGCGTCTTTACAGTATTCACGAATCAGGAAGCATTCTAGATGACGATGGATTGCTGGATGTGCTGGAAAAAATCAAGGAGATTGATCGAATGGTGAAAGAAAAAGTGAAAATTGTTGACGGATTGAGCAAGAAAATTGACCAATCTTGTGCTGAATTCAAATCTGTGGCGAAGCGTGCCTGTGCTCTGTATTCTGTAATGCTGGATCTTGCTCATGTCAATCCCATGTACAACACGTCTATCCATCAATTCAGGCTCATCTTTCAGAGGGTTGTTGCAAATGCGCCCAGGGAAAACAACTTGCAGCTGAAAATTCAATCGATGAATCAGTCGCTTACCTGGGATTTCTTCCGTGCTTTCAGGAGAGGCATTTTTGACAAAGATCAAGAGTTATTGAAATTACTCATTGGAATCAAGCATCTCATCTTCGAAGGCTCAGTCACGGAAGAGCATTTCAGGTGTTTTATTGACGGTGGTGCCCACTTGGATGCAGATCAGGTAACACCGAAGCCATACAATTGGATTCTGGTGGACTCATGGTTGAATATAATGGCTTTGTTCGATGCACATCCAGTCCTCAAAGATCTTCCGGAGTCAATCAAGCATCTCGGTGATAATTGGAGGTCTTGGTATGACCATCTGACCCCTGAACTACAGAAGTTACCCGATATTCCATCTGCTTTTGACAAGATCACACCCTTCCTTCAGCTCTCGATTGTGCGAGCCTTTAGGCCTGACCGAGTCATGGAGGCAGCAAAGCGCTTTGTGAGGGAAGTTCTCAATGATGCATACAACGTTACTCCTGCCTGCGATCTCGAGACGATATACTTTGATTCGGGTCCACGAACGCCCTTAATTTTCTTGCTCTCTTCGGGTGATGATCCAACAGGACTTGTCCTGGCCCTGGCAAGAAAAATCAAGCGGGAGGTGCTCTGCGTTTCCATGGGACAGGACCAACATGTTGTTGCGCGTCGTAACTTTGATACTGGCATTCAAATTGGAAGCTGGGTGCTGCTGCAGAATGTGCACTTGGATACTCAGTTTCTCAGCGAGCTTGAATTGAGTTTCTATAAAGTTGAGTCGATCGAAGCCGATTTTCGGCTCTTTATGACAACAGAGGTCACGCAATCCTTCCCACTTGGGTTGGTACAAATGTCGATGAAAGTCACCAACGAGCCACCCGCTGGCGTCAAGGCTGGACTCAGGGTTCTCTATTCTCTTATCAAGCAAGATATGATTGAGGCAACTCCACGCGTTGAGTGGCGATCCCTTCTCTTCTCCCTATCTTTTATGCACAGTGTAATGCAGTCTAGACGACAATTTGGACGAAGCGGATGGTCTTCGCCATGCGATTTCAGCCACGCTGATTTTGTTTGCGCTGCAACATTCTTGCAAAATCACTTGAAGGAAGTAGAAACAAAAAAGCGTAAAGAAATCAATTGGGAAACATTACGTCAAATGCTTGTGCACATTCTCTATGGTGGTGACCGAAGTGACGAATACGACTTGCGCGTGATACGCACGCTGTCAGAAAAGTACATCGCGCCGCTCGTGCTGGAGACAAATTTCCAATTCGCGCTTGGATACCCAATGCCGACAGGATCTGAGTTAGCCTCGTTCCGAGCATCCATTGAAGCATTCCCTGCCTTTGAGAAACCTGAAGTTATCGGCATGTCCTCGACCAGCGACTTTGTGCTGGGTCTTGAGCAAGCCAACGATCTCTTTAGCAAGTTAGCAAAAACCCTTGTTACTGAAACGCCATCCGTGCGTCCGGGGACTGCATCCGGTGTGTTAGAGTCGGCAATGCTTCCACGCATAGAAGAGCTGCTCCAGAAATTACCGCACCCGTTTGCTGCAAATGAGATCCGTGAGTCACTCGAAAAGGATGGTGGTTCTAGTCTTCCCTTGAATGTCGCTTTCCAGCACGAACTTGACGTGTTTGGCAAGGTGGTCTCATCTGCTCGCAATATGCTGCAGCGAATCCACGTCATGCTCAATGGTCTGGTTGCGTCTAGTGACGAACTCAATGAGGCTGCCCAAGATATTCATTCAAACAAGGTTCCAAGGTCGTGGGAAAAGATTTCATGGGAGTCTCAGCATCTTGGACACTGGTTGCAGCAGTTGCAGAATCGACAAGAGCAATGGAAACGCTGGCTCGAGCGCGGCCGTCCGTTCTCCCTTTGGCTTGCGGGCTTCACCAATCCCGTGGGATTCCTCTCGGTGAGAAAAGATAGCGCTGACAGATCTGCTGACTTGTACGGGATTGCAACATCCTTGCCCTTGTTAGCCGAATCGGCTGAGTCCTTGCACTGTGTAACCTTTCGTTGTGTCGCGCTTGCTTGTTGTTTTTTGCTTTCTTTCCATGTTTCAGGCTTTGAAACAGGAAGTGGCTGCAAAGCAAAAGGGCTGGGGGGTGGAAAATTGTGTCTTCTTTACTGAGGTAAGCAACTTTATCGAGCCAAATCCCGTACAAGTGTTTGATCCTCTGCCTACATACAACTTGTGTGCAAGAAACGTTTGCCGCGAGGACGTGCTCATAACCGTTCCTCTACTGCTAGAAATGTCCACAAAACTCAACATTCGTTTGGGGACAGGTCACAAAGATCGAGCCCGCTGACCTAAAGGCCCCAGCTGAAAACGGCGTCTATGTGCACGGTCTGTACCTTGAGGGTGCAGCGTGGAACAAGAAGGAAGGGAAACTTGTTGACTCGGCTCCCAAGGTACCTTGATCAGCAGACTTTTGTTTTCACATGTTGAGACTTACTGTGGCTTGCTTGCCGTCGACGACCTTCACCCTGTGATAGAGTGGTTTTATTTGAATCTGATATGAGTTTGTTTGGAATCCTGACTTGCGGGTGCTCGATGTCGCTCGTGCAGGTTGCAAACACGCAGCTTCCCGTTCTATATATCTGCGTTCTTCAAAAATCTGCCAAAAAGTACGATTTTCAAGTGTATGAGTGTCCGTGCTACTCGCGGAAAAGGCGTGGGATTCAGAACTACATATTCACTGCCGATCTCAAAACAGAGGAGCTTGTGAATCGTTGGATCCTCCGTGGTGTTGCTCTCGTGTGTTCCAAGGAGTGATACATCACGCTTATCCGAAATGGAACAACTCTATGAACGTTCTTTCCCTGTAATAAATACCCGCTGTACAGTCAGAGCTCCGCTTCGAATGCCCCCATAATTCTGTCGCGGCGCAGAGCAGTGGGGTTTGCTTCCTGTCTATCTATCTATCTATGTATCTATGTATCTATGCATCTATGCATCTATCTATCTATCTACCTATCTACCTATCTATCTGCCTATCTACCTCTCTATCCATCAATCCATCCATCCATCCATCTTTCTGGGCGGGGTGACATTTTCACTGGAAACAGTCATACCTACGCGCCGCAGGCCAATCTTTCTTGTGGAGGGACGGCAACAGTGGGTGCGGCAACTCATGCCCTGGGAGGGAAAGGAGTTTGCGTATTACAATAGTCCCGCGGAGCGTCGCCTTGTTGCGACGGAGAAGGTAGTGAAGGGCGGAGAATCTTTGTGGCAGACACCCAATGAGGACTACGTGACGAAGAGCGATGTATCCATGCCATTACATTGGTGCAGAGGAGAGCGAGACAGACGCATTCACTTAAAAAGACTGCCAGCCGCAAACACTCTCGCAACATTCGTCTGAAATAGAAAGCACACGTGCAGATGGAAAATACTTGACGGAGAAAAAGAAGAAGACGTTCACCGGGCGATTTTTTGCGCACGGCCGGTGTTTTGCGCACGGCCGGGAAAATTTTCTACGGCAGATTGTTTTGAGATACCGGCAGATTGAGCGATTTTTGGCGCACGGCCGGTATCTGCCGTAGTAAATTTTCCCGGCCGTGCGCAAAACACCGGCCGTGCGCAAAAAATCGCCCGGTGAACGTCTTCTCCTTTTTCTTCCGTTAAGTATTTTCTGGACCACCTGCACGTGTGCT
>Ga0115006_10001281_pt1 | contig 15430 bp, 9 predicted proteins | sample ArcOceMetagenome_3_FD_88943 | JGI IMG/M metagenome (GOLD analysis project Ga0115006, IMG submission 88943) | Marine eukaryotic phytoplankton communities from Arctic Ocean - Arctic Ocean- Svalbard ARC20M Metagenome | ecosystem: Environmental > Aquatic > Marine > Oceanic | place: Arctic Ocean...
CGACGCCGACGCCGACGAGATGTAAGATGTAGTGCAGCGTGTGTGGTGCGCGCAGGGCCCCACGCACGGCACCCGCGGTGCACAGCGGTCGCCTCGCTCAGGCATGCGCCCGGCGGGTGTGTGCGCCACCGTTACCCCCTTTGCCAACTCCCAAAGGTGGGCAATCACAGGTGCGCACGTGCAGGGACGGAGTGTGTTTACCGGTAACACAGATTTGACATCTTGATAGAAATAGCACAGAACAAGCGGCGACAGGTGCCTTACTTTAGTAGGGTAAATAGTATGCCTAAAAGTGTGAATTGTAATGTGGGCTGGAAGCACGCGGCTTCCGAAGTACGTACAAAGCCCGTCTATCTCTAAAGTATAGCCGAGCTATATATCTGTGGTATGTACGCACGCGTGTCTTTTTAGTTTTTATAATTTTAGATTTCACGTCAGTCGTCACACGCACGCGTGTGTCTTTTTTGTTTTTATGATTTTAAATATTCGCATTTTTACTCAAAACTAACTCTCCAGAAGCTCAGCAGCCGCGCTCCGGCTCTCGGTACGGCTGGGGCACGGAAGAGGCTCGGTCCTCGTCCCACGTGCCCTGCACGTGCTCGTTGCGGAGCGTGTTTACGAAATGCTCCTCCCACTGCGCGACGCGTTGCCGCTCCTCCGCCTCCGCGGCCGCAACGAGCTGCTCCTGCCTCAACGCGTCTTGACGAGCCCGCTCCTCCACCGCCGCAGCCAAGTACTCCTGAGAGAGCGCCGCCATCTCCTGGGGCGTGGTATCGTCATCATCGTCGACTTCTTCGACTTCTTCAGCCAGATTGTCGAACAGGCCGAGCGCCGTGTACCTCGCTAGAGCGTCCTCATACTCGTCCGCGTACTCGTCCGAGAAGGCGTCGCAAGCGACGGGTGTTCGCGCGCGCAGGTATTTCTGCGGCAGTGGCCGCATCGCAGCCCCACCCATCGAGGATGACACGCGAGCAGCCGTCACGGCCGAGTGCCTCATCGACGACAGTCGGGAGGCCGATGCGACGCATGGAACGGTCACGACCAAGTACATCGGTGGCAATTTTTTTGAGAGCTCGTGGAACTGAGAGCTGTCCTGCTTCGGTCGCCGATCGCGCGCAGCAGCTTATTTTTCTTTCGCTGTTTCCCTCCCTGAAACAAACCCTGCGCCTTTCTCCAGAGGGCCCGCGTCGCCCGTTTCAGGGGGTAATAACTAGCGGTGCTTCTTTTCTGACAACCGAGACAACCAGGTGGTTTGTCAACCAGGCTAAGATACACATGTGAGCCTCAGTCTGAGTTAGAAGAATTTCTTACTTTCTTGTTTTCTTACTTTTCTTGTGTTCTGTAATGGTCTCTTGTTAGTTCAGGTAAGTTATCCGTGGGAGGCTGCACGCCGAGCGCGGGCTAAGGCACGGCTCGAAACCGGCTGGGCCCGGTCCGAGTCCCTCACCGGCGCCTCCATCCCCGCCGTCATCTCGTCCACCCGTCCACCGCCGCCGTCGCCAACTCCCTCGTCCCTCGCCGCCGCCTCCGAGCCCGCCACCACCGTCGCCGCCGCCCCCCTCGCCGTCGGCTCCCTCGCCGCCGCCCCCCTCGCCGCCGGCTCCCTCGCCGCCGCCCCCCTCGCCGCTGCTGTCAGGCCCGCCGCCGCCGTGGCCGCCTGCGCCTCCGTCTGACTTTGAGGACGTCCCCATACTCTGGGACCGAGGCGAGCGTCGCGCGCGCCCCGACGCGATTAGCTCCCCACCCAAATTGCGTCGAGATCGACCCAAATTGCGTCGAAATTTCGACGAAACCCGACCCCGAAGAAATAAATGCGCGAAACCCTGGTCTAGGCCAAGCCTAGATGCGCGAGCGCCAATCGTCCACCGGGAAAATCTTTCTGGCCCATCCGGAATGCTCGAATTCCCATGCGCGCTCCGCCTCTGAGTCTTCTTCACATGGCTTGTACTCATCTCGAATGCGAGCCGCGGCGACGCAGGCAGGCGCCTGTAAGTTCGCATATGCATGATGTGAGAACGAAAACGACAGCCGGCATGGAAGTTCAGACACATCAGGTATGCGCGGCTGGAATGTAATTCAAGCCTCACCAGGCCGAAGTGACGGTTTTACGTTCCTATAGGTTTTCGACGGGAATTTATTTTCGTGAGAGTGTCAAGTGTTTGCCTGAAGTGAGAGAATTTAGCACCCCAGCAGAGAATGTCTGTCTGATAGAGACACCGCGCTTGGACACCGCGCCGTGGTCCCACGAACGGTGCTCCGCAGCCTCCAAAAGCTTGAATCTTCGATGCTCTCTGTGGTCACCCTCCTGCTGGGAGGGTACGTCGCTCAGCCTATCCCAGTCACGCGCGTGCTCGCCTCTTGCCGTACGCCTTCCGTCCAACTTTTGACCGATGCCGAGAGATTTGCCGGTCGGCACTGGGAACCTGGAATCGGTTGGCTGCAAGGCCCACCCAGCGCACCAGCGGCCGCGCCACTCGACGCTCCCCGAGTGGTGCAGCCTCCTCCTACTGCACCGAGCACGGTGGACGAGGCGGGAGGCGCCAGCACTGCCACTGCCACCGCCACCACCGCCACCGCCACCACCACACACACTATCACACCAGCCAACGCGGTCGGGAACGTCGATTCAGATGAGCACTGCATCGTGGACGAGCCCGCGGCCTTGACTAACGGGCGCGAGATGATCTCGAAGCTTGCCGAGAGCAGCCTCGCGCGCATGAAGAGCATCCTGCGACTCGAGGAGAGCCACTACGGCGACTTGCTGCAAGTCAACCGTTACGACGACGAGGGCGAACTGACGGGAGGCGTGCGGGGCTTCACGGCGCCCGAGGAAAGCGCGCTGTCATGGTGCACGCTCACCCTGGATAACGAATCGGCGGAGGCGTGCAAGCTCGCCTTGCGGGCGTGGAACGCGCCCGTCACCGGCGTGCCGCACGTCCATGCCGAAGTCGGTTGCTCGGGCGAAGAGATCCACCTCCTGCTCGACTTCCTCCCCCGTGCGGACGCGGACTGCGCGCAGCCGATCAACGCGATCAGCAACGAGCTGTACGAGCACAGCGACGAACCGCGGGATGGGCTCACGGAGGCCGAGTACCGCCGCGCGGGCGAGCGCTGGTGGCTCGAGGCCGCGGAGCGCTGGTGCGCGCTCGACGCGAACCCCAAGACGTTCCACCCTGGCCCTGGCCCTGACTCCGACCCTGACTCCGACCCTGGTCCTGACCCGAACTAGGTACACGCTCGACGCGCGCGAGTTTGCCGAGTCGGTGCGCTTCGTGGACGGTGCGACCCCGGCGGCACGCGCGCAAGGCGAGGTAGAGTACGGTGGGCCGCTGATGGTGGATGTCGTCCTCCCACGCACCGAGCGCAACATGAAGCTCGCCGTCGCCGCCTACTCGGCCGCGGTGACGCGCTGGCTCGGTTGGAAGGCGACGGCCATGGACCGCGCGGCCCTGAGCAACTCGCGCGACCCTGCCGACACCTCGGGCACCGCGGGGCTGTGCAACGTCGTCGGCGCGCGGTCGCAGGAGCGCATCACCGCGGCGTACGCGTACGACTCGCGCGTGCGCGCGCACGCGTACGCTCAGGCGGTCTCGCGGCTCGAGAGCCAGCTAGGCGAGCCCGTGATGGAGCGCAACATCGCTCGCGGCCGATCCGTTCACCCGTCCGTCGCCGGCGGCTCCGCCAGGGCCTCGCTCTTCCGGATGGGGCTCGAGGGCTGCACGATCCTCGCCGAGGCGGGCCCCGCTGATGATATCAACGCGTGGGCCGAGGAGCTCGTCTTCGCCTCGACTGAAACCAGCGCGCCCGAGAGCCGGCTGCGCTCCCCCCCGCCCCCGCCTGATGCCGCGAGCTGGCTCCAGCCGTACCGGGAGCCGGAGCGCGGCTGCTGAGCGAAGGGCGAGCTGACGAGGCCTTGCCGGTAGTACACCGTCGGCGCACGTGGGGTGCGGAATACCGTTTGGGGTGCATCACGTATTAGTACACAGCATGGGGTGCAGATAATGCGCATTGCGTTGCGCGAGCTGGCAGTGACGGAGGCGGCGGCCGCCGCTCTCTTTCCTGAAAAGAGTGAGTCGGGTGCGCTCTTACCTCTTTCCAGGAGGACGATGTTGCACTGGGTCAGCTGCTGGAGCAGCTCGTGCATACGGCCCTAGTGGAACAGCAACACGTGACGTGAACACGGCCCAACAATAACACGGTAACGCAAATACGGCTTTACGGCTTTAGCCTTTAGCTTTACGGTACGTAGACTTAGAGGCGCGGCAAGCCATAACAACGCGTCGATAAACAATAAAAATCACACACGCGCGAGCGCCCTACTGTACATTAGTACTGAACAAATGGCAATGGACACCTGGTACTTCAAACAAGTACGGCTGGGCCCACGCTAGAAACTAGTCTGCTCACTTCTTCTTGGCCGGGCTGCGGAAAGCGCTGAACACGCCGCCACCCTGCTTGCGCCCCTTCATGGAACTCTCCGACGAGGCCTTTCGCGCGAGAATGGCAGCCGTGAGCTCGGCTACGAGGGTCTCCGCCTCACGTGTCAGCTGAGCCTCGAGCTGAGCGGCGCGTGCGGTGCGCCGCTCGAGCATCTGTACCCGCCGCTCTACCTCGGCCGGGCTGCCCGCCTCCTCCCCCTCCACCGGGAAAGCGATCGAGCCCACCACCGCGCTGGGATCGCGAACGAGCGGCGGCGCCGTTGCGGTCTCGGACCTCCGCAACACCTCTGTCAGCCGCTTGGTGGAGCTTGGGCTCTCCGAGTCGAGCTTGGCGTCGAGGATGGTCTGTCGCACCTGCGCGCTCAGCATATCCACCTCCTGCTGCTTGCTCGCCGCGCGCCTCTCCGCCGCCGCAGCACGCTCCTCGAGCTCCCGCACCGCCACCACGGCCTCCTCTGCCGCCGCCGCCGGGCCAGAAGCCGATTGGCGCGGCGTGCCGTCTGAGGCACCGCCCTCGTCAGAAGTGATGAGCGGCGGCAGCGGTTGCATGTGCTCGCTCTGTTGCGGTGGCGGTGACGGGTCACGCGCCTCCTCACCCACCTCCACTGCCTCCTCAGCTTTCTCCAAAGCCTCCTCCAAAGCGACGAAGGCGGCGCCAGCGGACGGCGGCGTCTGCGATGGTGGCTGGAGCGTGCTGTTCTGATCTGCCACCTTTGGCTCTGCTGCCGTGGCGGGATCTGCGGCCACCGCACCTACTGCGCCCGCCGCCACCACCACCGCCGCACCCTTGGCGCCGGGAGAAGCGAGGCCGAGGCTGAGCTCCATCATATCGTGAGCCACCTGTGCGCGCGCCTGCGGGAAGGTTTGGCGGGTGAGCAAGGGCCACACAGTAAGCAAGGGCCTTGGTCAACTTGCGGGCAGGCGGGCACCTCTGCGCTCTCCGCGCGCTCATTTGCTGCCGCCGCCGCCGCCGCCGCCGCCGCCACCGCCTCCGCAGCCTCCGCCCTCACCGCGGCCTGCTCCTCCCTCGCTGCCGACAGCGCGGCCTCCGCATGCGTCGCCCTCGCCTCCGCCGCTGCCGTCGCCTCGACTGAGCCGTGGCGATCTGGCGACGAGCGCAGCAGTTCCGCCGCGCCCAACTCGAACTCTCCCGCCGCGTCCCTCTGCGCGTGCACCACGCCCCGCGCGAGGTCGTCGAGCCGATCGCGTGAGGACAAGGGCGACATGTCTCGCGACACCGCAGGGGATATGCGGCTCCTCCCACCGAGGGGACTCGATGTATCCTCCTGCCGCCGCAACTGACGCAGCGCCGCCACCACACTGCCTTCGTCCGTGCTCGATCGACGGTGGCCTCGCTTCCCCACCCGTGTGCCCCCCAAGCCACCCTCCGCTGCTGCAATGCCCTTCACACGCGTGTCCGCCCCCGCCACCATCCTCCCCTCCGCCTGCGCCTCCGCCGCCTGCCGCATCTCTACCAGTTGCGCCTCCGCCGCCTCCGCGCGCCGCACCGCCACCTCCGTCTCCGCCTGCAGCGCGGCCACCCTCGCCTGGGCCTCAGCCGCCTCATGCGCCGCCCTCTCCGCGGCCGCCTCCATCTCCGTCTCCAGCGCCGTCAGCGCTGAGCGCTGCATCCCCTGCTGCTGCATGAGCGCCTCCTCGGCGTCGCGCAGCTGCGCGCGCGCGCCCGCCGCGTCGTCCCGCGCCGCTGCTAGCTCCGCCCGCGCCGCCTCGAAAGCGGGCGCCGACGGCGACGCCGCTGCAGATACCGACGCTACACCTGGCGAGCCGCGACCCACAGAGGGCGAGTCGCCAGGCGAGGCAGAGGCCCGCCCAAAGAGCGAGCGGCGCGGCGCCGGCACGTGACTGCGCTCCTCGGCCGCCCTGAGCTGCAACGCCGTCGCCTCGAGCTCGCCAGCCAGCCGCTCCGCCTCCGCCGTCTTGGCAGCGAGTGCGCCCTCCGCCTCCTGCTGCGCCGCGAGCGCCGACACGAGGCGCGCATCGTCGGGCGTCGGCGCCGCCTTGGACTCATACTCGATGCCCACGTCCAGCGCGGCGTCGCGCAGCCAGTCAGGAGATGCGAGCCGGCTGAGAGGAGGAGGGTGTGGCGACGACGGCGATGCCTCGCCCTCGATCGCGGCCGCCTCGCTGGCTGCCGCACCTGCCGCCTCATATGCCTCATCCGCCTCTTCCGCCTCATCCTCGTCATCCGCTCGCCAGGGCCGCTGTCTGCCAACGGACTTCGGCGGCAGCCCCGGCGTCGGCGCCAGCCACCATTCGCCCGCATCTTCAGACGGAGACGTGCCCGTCCAGCCAGGGGACTGGAAGGCCGCGGCGGCTGCGGCGGCTGCCGCCGCCTCAGCTTCCTCCAGCACAGCCTTGGCGTGCGTCTCTGCGCTCTCCGCGCGCTCATTTGCTGCTGCCGCCGCCGCCGCCGCCACCGCCACCGCCTCCGCAGCCTCCGCCCTCACCGCGGCCTGCTCCTCCCTCGCTGCCGACAGCGCGGCCTCCGCATGCGTCGCCCTCGCCTCCGCCGCTGCCGTCGCCTCCGCCGCTGCCGCAAGCGCCACCTGCGCTGCGGCTGCCTCCGCCTTCGCCGCCTCCGCCGCTGCCGCAAGCGCCACCTGCGCTGCGGCTGCCTCCGCCTCCGCCGCCTCCGCCGCAGCCGCAAGCGCCACCTGCGCTGCGGCCGCCTCCGCCTCCGCCCCTGCCTTGCTCTCCTTGACGGCTGCGAATGCCACCATCAGTTCTGCCACCTCCTCTTTCGCTACGAACTGTGCCCCTTTAGCCGCCCCAAGCTCCGCTTGCGCTTCGTCAATCTCCTCCTCCGCCTTCGTCTGCCCTTCTCTGGCAGCAGCTATGGCGGCCAACGCGCCCTCGGCTATGGTGGCCACAGCTGTCGCCTCCGCCTCTAAGGCAAAGCCCGCGTCCTCGTCGCCTCTCGCCGCCGGTGTCTGACCTTGACTCACCTCCCTCAGCAACGCCTTCGCCTCTGCGGCCTCCGCTTCTGCCGTCCACCATCCCTGGCGTGCCTCCTCGAGCGCGAGCTGCCTCTCCTCAGCCACCGCCTCTGCTTCTGAGGCCCTCGCCTCCGACTCCTCTTGTGCCTTCCGTGCTGCCGCCGCCACCTCGTACGCAATCGCAATCGCCTCCGCCTGGGCGCTTCGCGCCTCCGTCAGCGCCGCGGCAACCTGCGAAGCCTCCTCCTCTGCATGCGCCTGCGCCTCCCGTGCCGCAGTCAGCTGCCACGCCGCTAGCTCCGCGCTCTCTCGCGTTGGCCCCCTCGCCGCCACCTCCGCTGCCGCCTCCTCCGCCTCCGCCGCCGCCTCCGCCGCCTCCGCCGCCGCCTCCGCCGCCTCCGCCCGCACGGCCTCAAGCTCGGCTCTTGCCGCCTCGAGAGATGCCGCCACGTCCGCGTCGGGACGCCGGATGACTTCTGCCTCCCGCGCCTCCGCGGCAGACTCGAGGGCAGTCGCCGCCTCAAGGGCCTTCCGTTCCGCCGCCGCCTGGCCGGCCAACGCCACCTCCGCCGTCGCCCTGGCCTCTTCTGCCTCCTTCTCCGCGGCTGCCTGCTGCTCCCGTGCCTCCAGGAGCTCCTTGACCATCGCGTCGAGCACCTTGGACTCTGACGCCTTCTGGTTCCGCCGCCGTTCCCGCACCACCTCCAGGGTCGCCTGCGCCTCCATCCTCTGGGCCTCCGCCGCAGCCTGCCCCGCCTTCGCTTCCTCCACCGCTGCCACAGCCTCCGCCGCCACCGCCCTTTGCATCGCCATGTCCCGTGATGCCTGTAACTGTGCCCTGGCTGCCTCTGCCTCCGCCTCCACCTCCGCCTCCACCTCCGCCTCCACCTCCGCCTCCACCTCCGCCTCCACCTCCGCCTCCACCTCCGCCTTCGTCTCCGCTTCCCTCGGCACATCGAGCGCTGCACTCGTCCTCCCGACCGTCTCGTGCACCACCGCCGCCGCCCCGCTGCCTGACTCGCTCGACAGTCGATCGCTCGACAGGCGCTTCTTCTTCTTGGCGTTGAGCTTCTTCCGCTGCGCCTTTGTCAACTTGCAGTCGCTGTCGCCGTCGCCGTCGCCGCCGTCGCCGCCGCCGGCCCCCGGTTTGGTGACCGTGCCGCTGCCGCCGCTGTCGCTGCCGTCGCCGCCGCCGCCGCCGCCGCCGCCGCCGCCGCCGCCGCCGCCGCCGCCTGCTTCGAGCAGCTTGCCGTCGTCGGCGGCGCTTGAAGGGGCCTCCTCTTCTTCTCGCTCCGAAGGTTTCCGAGAAGAAGAAGAAGCCTCGAACGCCGCCAGTGCCGCCTCCGCCACCTCCGCGCGCGTGATCGCTGCGTGGATCTTCAGTTGCATCTCTTCGGCCACGCGCTCCGCCTCCGCCTCCGCCTCTGCCTCTGCCGCCACCACGCCCTGCAAACGGCGCTGATTGGATGCCATGACCCGCTCGTCGGCCTGCTCCTTCGCCGCCTTCGCCGCATCCTGCGCCTCGGACACCATGCGACTCGCCTCCTCCTCAGCCCTTTCCGCCGCGGCCCTCGCAACTGCCGACTCCTCCGCCGCCACCTCCGCGGCTGCCTCCGCTGTGCCAGTCCTCAGCGCTGCCGCCTCCAATGCCACCGTCTTCTGCCGCAGCGTGTGCGTCTCCTCACTCGCCTCGCGCCCTTCCTCTCTCGCTGCTGTCAGCAGCTCCGCCGATTCCAGCAGCTCCGCTCGCGCCGCATCGAGGTCCTCCTCCACAGCCTTGAGCCTCTCCGCCGCGGCGCGAGCCTGCACCTTTTCCTCGTCAGCATTGTCCACCAGACCTTGCCGCGCCGCGATCAGCTCCTGTCGCATCGAATCGAGTGCGTCGACCGCTTCGACCTCGCCAACTACCGCAGCCTCCTGCCACGTCGCCTCTCGCACCGCCAACGCCGCCGCCTTCGCGGCGGCTGCGTCCGCCTGTGCCGCCTTGACGGCCACCTTTGCCGCCTCTGTCCGCACCCGAGCCTCGTCGCGAGACTCTCGCAGCTCCGAGACCTCACTCATCGCCGTCGCCTCAGCAGCAGCCATCGCCACCTCCGCCGCCTGGGCCCGCTCCACCGCCGCTTCGTGCAGCGCCTCAATATCGAAGATCTCCGCCCTCGCTGTCGACAGCGCGGCCTCCGCATCCACCGCCCTCGCCTCCACCGCTGCCGTCGCCTCTGCCGCTGCCGCAAGCTCCCCTCTCGCCGCCTCCGCTGCCATGTCTCGGTCCGCTGCCATGCGGGCCGCCTGATCTCGCTCCGCTCTGATCTCCAAGACCTGAGCGCGCGCTGCCACCTCCCCTCGCTCCGCCGCCTCCGCCCTCTGCACCGCCTCGTTGCGCGCCGACACTGCCTTTGAGATCTCCTCCATGGTGGTCTCGCCCTTGGTCGGGGAGGAGGGCGTGCCGGCACCAAATGCGGAGCGCGAGCCCAGGCGCGTGGGCGAGGCCGTCAAATTCGCCGCCGCCGACGACGCCGACGCCGACGCCGACGTCACTGCCGCGATACCAACGCCGACGCTGAGGCTCTCACGATGCAGCCTGGCCTCGAGGTCGCGGTCTCCTTGCATCTCCAGCCTGGCCTCCCCCCGTGCCGCCTGCAGCGCCTGCTCCCGCTCCTCTCGCGCCTCCAACAGTGCGAACTGCGCCTCTGCCAATATCTGGAGGTCCTGCCGCCGCGCCTGCACCTCCACAGCAAGCGCCTCCGCCGCCTCCGCCTTCGCCTCCGCGGCCGCCTCTGCCTGCTTGCTCGCCGCCTGCCGCGCATGGGCCTCCTGCTGCAGTGCGCGCGCCACCTCGGCGTACGCGTCTTCCGCCGTCGCCGCCCGCTGCCTGAGTGCCGCCAGCTCGGCGTGCCTCGCCTCGCCCGCGTCTTGGAGCGCCGCGCCGCGCTCCGCCTCCGCCTCTGCCGCGCGCACAAACGCGGCCTCCTCGGCGGCGGCGTTGGCCGCGCGATCCCGCCGCAGCTCCGCCGCGTACTGCGCCTCCAGCTGCTGCTCGTGACCGCGCAGCCGCAGCGCCGCCATCGCCTCGGCAGCCGCGAGCGCCTCCGCGACCGCCGCCTGCGCATCCTCCTTCGCAGCCGCCAGCCGCTCTGCCGCGTCCGTCTGCGCCGCGCGCGTCGCCGCCGCCGCCTCGCGCCACGCCGTCTCCGCCGTGCGCTCCACCGCCTCCATCTCCTCGCGTGCGCGCACCGCCTCCGCCCGTGCCTGCTCGGCGTCGGCACGGTCGACCTCTGCCCTCGCCTCCGCCGCCGCCGCCGCCGCCGCTGCTTCCTCGGACGCTGTCGCCGCGCGCGCGCGGGCCGCCTTAGCCTCCTGCAATCTCGTCGCGAGGTCGTCGATCTCGACCCGCAGCTCGACCTCCGCCTCCTGCGCCAGCGTCGACCCCTGCTGCTGCATGAGCGCCTCCTCGGCGTCGCGCAGCTGCGCGCGCGCGCCCGCCGCGTCGTCCCGCGCCGCTGCTAGCTCCGCCCGCGCCGCCGCCGCTTCCGCCCGGGCCGCCTCAGCCTCGCGCTGCAGCCTCGCCCGCATCACGTTGGCCTCGGCCTCCTGCTGCGCCGTGATCGCCGCGATCTCCGCCTCTGAGATTGCGCCGTCGGCAGACTGCTTGGGCGGCGACTTGGGGCCTGGGCGTGTCTTGGGCGGCGACGTGTGCCCCGCCGCATGCTGCTTCAGCTGCGTCATCACCTGGAGCTGCATCGCCAGCCCCTCTGCCTCTGCCTGCTTGGCCGCCAGCTCTACCTGCTTGGCCTCCAGCGCGCGCTCCGACGCCGCCAGCCGCCCCTCCAACCAGCCGCGCTCGGCCGCGCTCGACCGCCAGCCGCCGGGCGCGCCTGCCTCCGGGGCGACCGCCACTCGTGCGGCTGCTGCCGAGAGGGCCGCCTCGGCCTGCACGCTCAGCCCGCGCTGGACCACCTCCGCCGCCTCGGCTGCCTCGGCTGCCCGCTCGAGCTGCAGCACCTCCATTGGCAGCCTTAACTGCGCCTCCGCCTCCGCCACCATCACCGCCGCCGCCGCCCGCGCCCTGGCCTCGCCCCCTTGCCCTGCCGCCGCGGCCGCCGCCTGCTCCACCATTGCCGCTCGCTCAGCCAACGCCTTGTCCGCAGCTCGCTCCGCCACCGCCACCGACGCTGCCGCGGCCTTCTCAACTGCCGCTGCCTTGCTCTGCGCCACCTCCGCTGCGCGTGCTGCTGCCGCCATCTGCACCTCCGCCGCGCTGCGCTCGAGCTGCTCGAGCTGCAGCGCCGTGTGCGCCGCGCGCCGCGCCGCCTCCGCCCCGCCCAGCTCCTCCCGCAGCCGCGCTAGCTCATTCGACCGCTCGACCATCTGCACCTCGCGATCCGCTGTGTACACCTCCCGTGCGCCGCCGCCGCCGCCGCCGCCACCCGGCGAGGCGGCGCGCACCAGTGCGAGTGCGAGCGCATCACGCCCGGCGGCGCCCTGCTCCTCGTGCCTCCGCCGGCTCGCCTCCGCCTCGAGCCTCCCCTGCAGCACCTCCACCAGCCTCTGCAGCCGCGCCGCCTGCTCCCGCTGCGACGCGGCCTCCTGCCTCTCGGCCGCCACGGCCAGCTCCAGCGCTGCCTCCGTGCGCTCGCGCTCCTTGGCCCACTCCGCCCCCCACTGCCGCCGCGCCTCGGCCGCCGCTGCCTCGACCTCCCGCCGCGCCTCCCGCGCCTCCGCCAGCTCGGCCAGCAACAGCGCCTCCGTCTCCTCGCGCGCGCGCGCCGTGCGCGCACCGTGCACGCGCGCGCCCACCGTCCCCTCGGCCGCCGCCTCCTCCCGCTCGGCTGCCGCCTCCGCCCGGCTCGCCGGGGTGCGCAAGCCACCCACGGAGGGCGGCAGCGGCAGCGAGGCGGAGGGCGACGCCGCGAGCGCGCACCGCGCCGCCGCGTGCAGCTCCACAGGAAAGGTGTGGTCGGCCGCCTCCCATGCCATACGCCGCCCCGCTGCCCCTCGCTCCTCGTGGCTACCCGCGCCGCTGCCACTGACGCCGCCGCTAGCGGCGCCACGCGCGCCAGGCAGCCTCCATGCGGCCCCCACCCTCTTGGCGGCCTCGACCTCCGCCTCTGCCTCTGCCAGCACAGCGCGCAGCTCACCATCCAGATGCGAGCGCGGCGCGGACGGGGCAGACGCCGACGCTGCGGAGGCGGCCAGCGCGAGCCTCGTGCCGCCGCCACCGCCGCCACCACCGCCACCGCCGCCACTGCCGCCTCCGCCGTCGCCTCCGCCTCCGCCGTCGCCTCCGCCTCCGCCGTCGCCTCCGCCTCCGACTTGGCCGCGTGGCGCGGCGGCGCTGCGCAGCCGTGGGCCGATGGTTTTCGCGCTGCTGCTACTGCGCTTGATCTCGCCTCGCGCGGCGCTCAGCTGCAACTCTAGGTCCTGCGATGAGAGGTCGCAGCAGTGTAGGCGTGCGGGCGTGCGGGCGTGCGGGCGTGCGGGCGTGCGGGCGTGCGGGGCTGCTCGGTGTGCACCTGCGCACGGCGCAGGTGGCGCTGCTGCCGTCGCTTCTCCTCCGCAGCCGCCTCCTGCGCGAGTTGCAGCTCGTGGCGCGCCGTCGCCGCGTCGTCTAGCAGCTCCCGCTCGCGCTCCTCCGCCTGTGCTCGCGCCGCGCAGTGTTCAGCCTGCATCCGCTTCGCTTCCTCTTCGAGTGTGGCGATCGCCTGCTCCATCTCCAGCTGGCGCGAGAAGCCATCCGCCTCACGCTGCACCTGCAGCAATAGGAAGAGATAGTTTGAGACGGAGGTTGGCAGGGAGGTCGATAGTAAGGTTGGAGCTGCATCACTGCGCGCCGCTTCCGCTTCGCGCGCCTCGGTCTCTGCGAGGCTCCGGCCGAGCATCTGTACGGCCGCGACGCTCGTTGTCGCCGAGGACGCCGCCGCCGACCCCGCCGCCGATGACGACGCGACGGCGGCGAGTAGCGCCGCCGCCTCCTCCTCGGCCTCGGCCAGGGCGCCGCGCAGCGCGGAGGAGGCCGCGCGCCGCTCGGCGCCGCGCGCACTTGCCTCAGCCCGCTCCCTGACTGCCGCCGCCTCTCGCCTCGCCAGCTCGAGCGCAACGTCTGCCTGCGCGCGCGCCGCGCGCTCCTCCGCGCGCGCGGCATCGGCACGGCTCGCCTCCGCCTCCCTCTCCGCCGTCGCCGTCGCCGCCTGCGCCTCACCCAGGCGCAGCGCAACCGAGCGCCGCTCCTCCTCGCGCGCGCGCTCCGCCTCCGCCCCGCTGCGCGCGAGGTACGCCTCTGCCTTCGCCGCCCACGCCCGCCCCCACGCCGCCACGGCCCCGTCGACGGCGCCCTCCACCTCGACCGCGGCGCTGATGCCGAGCGGAGGCGGCTCGCCGCTGCCATCGTACTCACGGCAGGCGAGCGTGCTCTCCTCAGCAAGCTGCCGGAGGCGCGCCACGTGCTCGCCCAGCCGCGCTTCCTTGCCCGCCGTGCCGCCCACCGCGCCGCCTGCCTGCGTAGCTGCGTGCGCCGCGTGCGCCGCGAGGCGCTCGACCGCCCCGGCCAGCAGCCGCCGCTCACCAGCGATCATCCCGTGCGCGCGGCGCAGCGCGATGCGCGCGCGCACCAGCTCGCGCGGCTCGGTCGGCGCTGCCTGCAGCGGGTGGTAGCCCGACGGCGTGATCGGCTGCGCCGCCCGCGCGCTGCTCCGTGCGTCGCCCCCGCTGCCTCCGGCCGCATTGCGCTCCGATTGCGCGCCTGCCGCGTGTGGAGTTGTGTGTGTGTGTCGGGGTGGGTGAGGGATGGCGGCGGGTCGAGGGATGGGTCGTGGGTCGAGGGCGGCAGGGCAGGTACGCGAGCTGAGCCCATCCTGGGTGTGACGCACCGGCTCCCAGACAAAACGGCGACAGCAGCCGATTCGGGCTCTTGATCGACGCGGGTGGAAGCGCTGTCCGGGCTTTTTCCGAGTTGGGCGGCGATCGCAGCCTGAGTGGCGCTGCATCGCTCGGGCCAGACAGGTCTTGTCGCCACACCGCGGCGAGCTTGCGCTGGTGCGCGCTGAGCTCGAGCGCCTCGACCTCGCCGGGTGCCTTGGTCGGCGGGGTAAGCAGCGCCTCACCAGGCTCATCGGGAAGCTGTCCTGACTGTACTCCGAAAGCAGGAGAACCCGCTGAGGCGCCACCTAGCGGCCCCTGTTGTCGACGCTCCTCCTCTTCCTGGAAGGCGCGCCAGCTGCGCTCCGCCGTGTCTTGTAGGTCCTGCAGCAAAGCGAGCGAACCATCGAGCGCCTTGTTCCCGGACATCTTTCTTGCTGTTTGCCGCGGAGCGGGAAGCAAGCGCGTGACGCTGTGGTATAGAACGCTAGGTACCGATGCGCCGGCGAAGGCGGCAAGGCGCCGAGGCGCCGCCTGCGGCCAGCTTTGGCGCTGGAGCCCCGCCCGCCCGTTGATTGATGCTGTAGACTTTGGTGGAGCCCTTGATACATACATCCGCGCCGCTGCAGCCACCGACGAGGCATTGCACCGCGATCGATGAGTTTGGCGTTGTGGCGGCGCGCTTTCGTGAACGCGCTTTCGTGAACGCCCTTGCGACCGACCCAATTCGGTAAACGCCACCGCCAACGCCTTAGTTAGTTTGGCGTTCGTACCGGTGACGGATAAGATAAGATAAGATTATTATCTCTATCTTATCTATCCGGTGACGGCGCGCTTCGTGAACGCCCTTGCGACCGACCCAATTCGGTAAACGCCTCCGCCAACGCCTAAGTTAGTTTGGCGTTCGTACCGGTGACGGCGCGCTTCGTGATCGGTGGCGCTTGCGACCGACCCATCTCGGCAAAGTGTGGACAGGCATTCTTTTGGAATTCACCATAATTTTCGGTTTATTCGAGCTTCAAGCAAGCCGACTAAGCTAGCCCTATAAGCCTGTGGCGGCCAGGGTGCGGCGCGCCTCGTCGCCGCCGGCAACGCGCACCCGCACGCGGCCACCCGCTGGGGCAGTGCCGAGCAGACACCGCGCGTGCTCGCGCCAGATCTCGAGGCGCGCGGCTGGTGGGA
>Ga0115006_10001282_pt1 | contig 15430 bp, 13 predicted proteins | sample ArcOceMetagenome_3_FD_88943 | JGI IMG/M metagenome (GOLD analysis project Ga0115006, IMG submission 88943) | Marine eukaryotic phytoplankton communities from Arctic Ocean - Arctic Ocean- Svalbard ARC20M Metagenome | ecosystem: Environmental > Aquatic > Marine > Oceanic | place: Arctic Ocean...
CCCATGTCAATTCTGAAGCTGACCGTATCAACCGTTGCAATCGCTGCTGTGACTGCAACTGCCGCTTATGCCCGTGACAACGTACAAGTTGCCGGATCGTCCACTGTGCTGCCATACGCGGCTATCGTCGCCGAACTGTTTGGCGAGAACTTTGATTTCCCAACACCAGTCATTGAATCTGGTGGATCCTCTGCGGGTCTAAAGCGGTTCTGCGAAGGCGTTGGCGCAAACACAATCGACATTGCAAACGCGTCTCGGGCAATCAAATCATCAGAGCTTGAAGCCTGCGCGGCGCAAGGTGTGACCGACATCATTGAAGTTCGTATTGGCTATGACGGCATCGTATTTGCGTCCGACATCAACGGCAACGGTTTCGCATTCACACCCGAAGACTGGTACAAGGCACTGGCCGCCGAGCACTTCATCGATGGCGCGCTTGTTCCAAACACTTTCACATCATGGAACCAAGTCAACGCTGACTTTCCTGATCAGCCAATTCAAGCGTTCATTCCGGGCACAAAGCACGGCACACGCGAAGTGTTTGAAGAAAAAGTAATTCTCGCTGGTTGCGAAGAAGGCGGTTTCTTTGATGCAATGCTGGCTGCTGGCGTCGATGAAGACACCGCTGAAGGCAAGTGTATGGACATACGCAAAGATGGTCGTTCCGTGGACGTTGATGGCGACTACACCGAAACATTGGCGCGTATCGCCGCAGACACAAACGGTATTGGCGTGTTTGGTTTGTCTTTCTATGAAAACAACACAGACAAGCTGCAGGTCGCTACAATGGCAGGTGTTGTGCCAACAACCAAAAGCATCGCTGCCGGTGATTACCCTGTGTCCCGTCCTTTGTATTTCTACATCAAAGCAGCACATCTTGATGTGATCCCGGGCCTGAAGGACTTTGCAGAGTTTTTCGTATCTGATGATGTCGCAGGTCCAGACGGTCCATTGGCCGAATACGGTCTAGTGTCCGATCCAGAGCTGATGGACGTACAGAACACCGTCGCCAATGACGTCAAAATGGGCGATATGTAATCGCGAATCTCACTCTCATGGGGCGTCCAATATGGCGCCCCATGTTCTTAAGTTGAAAGACACATCCGTATGCTGCCTATGTCAGTTTCGTTGATCCTCGCACTCGGACTTGGCGTTCTTGGCTATGTGATCGCGCCGCGCCGCGCAGTGGCCGCTGCAGGTGGTGACGCCCGCACGTTGGCCGCACTTCCGCGTCAATACGGGCTCAATACCCTGCTTGCGGTTCTTGTCCCAAGCTTTGCGATCTTGATTGCCGGATCTTTGGCCGGCGCAGGTCTATATCTAGGCTGGGCCATTTCAATCGTTGCATTTATTGGGTTTGCAGGTTCACTTTTCAAGATCACGCCAGATTACCGCGCACGAACACATGCCGAAAGTTGGATCAAACTGATATTGATTGCCGCCTCTGTTATCGCCATTTTGACGACCGTCGGGATCGTCTTTTCAATGGTGTTTGAAGCGCGAAATTTCTTTTCCCAATATGACTGGAAAGATTTCTTTCTCTCGGCTGAATGGTCGCCAAACTTTCGGGGCAATTCATCGCTTGGTATCCTGCCGCTGCTTTGGGGAACGCTTTATATCAGTTTTATTGCGTTGATATTTGCGGTTCCAATCGGGCTTTTTGCGGCGATTTATCTGTCGGAATACGCAAGCCGCCGGATGCGATCGATTGCTAAGCCTGCGATCGAAATTCTCGCGGGTATCCCGACAATCGTTTATGGTCTTTTTGCTCTCGTCACAGTGGGTCCGTTCCTGCGCGACTATTTTGCAGCCCCAATGGGGTTTGGCGATAGTGCCTCTAGCGTGATGACTGCGGGCTTGGTGATGGGAGTTATGCTGATCCCGTTTGTGTCGTCGCTGTCTGACGATATTATCAACGCCGTCCCGCAAACGATGCGCGACGGGTCATTGGGTCTTGGGGCCACCAAATCGGAAACGATCCGTCAGGTCGTTATCCCAGCCGCGTTGCCCGGTATCGTCGGCGCAATCTTGTTGGCTGCATCGCGTGCCATCGGTGAGACGATGATCGTGGTGCTTGGGGCAGGGGCTGCGGCCCGATTGTCGCTGAACCCTTTTGAAGCCATGACAACCGTGACGGTGAAAATTGTGAGCCAACTGACGGGTGATACCGATTTTGCGAGCCCAGAAACACTGGTGGCATTTGCCCTTGGGATGACGTTGTTCGTGATCACGCTGTGCCTGAATGTGCTGGCCCTGATGATCGTGCGTAAATATCGGGAGCAGTACGAATGACCCATAAATCACTTTTGACAGCGGACGCGCGAACCAAAAAACGCAACGCGGCAGAAGCTCGGTTTAAATCCTACGGCTTGGGCGCGATCGTGGTCGCGATGCTTGCCCTTGCGTTGTTGCTGACGTCTGTGGTGTCCACTGGCAGCTCTGCGTTCAAGCAGACTTCTGCAACAATTTCGATACCGTTGACCGAGGCAAAGCTAGACAAGTCCGGTACCCGCGATTTGGCTGTGATGAAGAAAGTCACGACAATCGGCTACACCAGTTTGTTGCGCGATGGCATCATCACCGCAGTAGAAGAACTGGGCTTAGAAACCACGTTGTCCGCCAAAGACATCGGTAAGATGTTGTCCAAGGAAGCCGCCGCAACTGTCCGCAACCGCGTTCTTGCAAACCCCGAGATTGTCGGGACATCGGTTGAATTCAAGTTGCTGACAAACGGCCGCATCGATGGCTACTTCAAAGGTCGTGTGACGATGGAAAGCGCGGCGCTGGATGGCAATACGTCGCCAGAAGAACTGCAGCTGGCCCAACAATTGGCTGATGCAGGTGTGTTTGCGACAACGTTCAACTGGGCGTTTCTGACGGCCCCTGACGCATCTGATCAACGGCCAGAGGCAGCGGGCCTTGGCGTCGCGATCCTTGGGTCGCTTTACATGATGATCGTGGTGTTGGTGTTGGCGTTACCGATTGGGGTCGCCGCATCCATCTACCTTGAAGAATTCGCGCCAAAGAACCGCTGGACTGACGTGATTGAAGTGAACATCTCGAACCTCGCGGCGGTACCTTCCATTGTATACGGCATCCTTGGGCTTGCTATTTTCATCAACTTTATGGAGTTCAATCAGTCGTCGCCTATGGTGGGTGGTTTGGTCCTGACGTTGATGACACTGCCGACGATCATTATCTCGACCCGTGCGGCGTTAAAATCCGTGCCGCCGTCAATCCGTGATGCGGCGTTGGGGGTTGGGGCGTCCAAAATGCAATCAGTGTTCCACCACGTTCTGCCTCTCGCAGCGCCAGGAATTTTAACGGGAACTATAATCGGATTGGCACAAGCGCTTGGCGAAACTGCACCCTTGCTGTTGATCGGTATGGTGGCATTTGTTCGTGAATACCCAGCTGCCTATTCTGCCGGCGCGGGGCTGTTCGGCGAGGCATCAACCGCGCTGCCCGTACAGGTGTTTAACTGGACCCAACGCGCCGATCCCGGCTTTGTTGAACGGGCATCGGGCGCCATCATCACATTGCTGATCTTCCTTTTGATTATGAACGCAATCGCCATTTTCCTGCGCCGCAAATTCGAGCGCCGGTGGTAGACCCATGAAAGATACACAAATGACAAATGCGAAAATATCGGCCAAGGGTGTGCAGGTGCATTACGCAGATACCCACGCGATCACAGACGTGAGCGTCGAGATCGCAGATAAAACCGTGACAGCATTCATTGGTCCGTCAGGCTGCGGGAAATCCACGTTTCTGCGGTGCATCAACCGAATGAACGACACGATTGATAGCTGCCGCGTAACTGGCGACATCCGGATCGACGGCGAAGATATCTATGACGTCAAGGTCGATCCGGTGCAGCTCCGTGCTAAGGTCGGGATGGTATTTCAAAAACCCAACCCGTTCCCCAAATCGATTTATGATAACGTTGCATATGGCCCCAAAATTCATGGACTTGCCCGCAATAAGGCCGAACTGGACGAGATCGTCGAAAAATCCCTGCGCAAAGCCGCCCTGTGGAACGAAGCCAAGGACCGGCTGTTGTCACCTGGAACTGGGTTGTCCGGTGGGCAGCAACAGCGTTTATGTATTGCACGCGCCATCGCCACTGCCCCCGAAATCTTGCTGATGGACGAGCCGTGTTCCGCGTTGGATCCGATTGCCACTGCGCAAGTTGAAGAACTGATCGACGAGCTGCAAAAATCATTCAGCGTGGTTATTGTGACCCATTCGATGCAACAGGCCGCGCGTGTCAGCCAAAAGACAGCGTTCTTCCACCTTGGGAACCTTGTAGAATACGGTGACACTGATAAGATTTTTACCAACCCCGAAGATCCGCGCACGGAAAGCTATATTTCCGGTCGGATCGGGTAAGGAGCACACATTATGACTGAACATATCTCATCCGCCTATGACCGCGATTTGGACGCGATCCAGACCCTCGTGATGAAGATGGGCGGCCTGGTCGAAGACGCCATCGTATCAGCGGTCAAATCGCTGGAAACCCGCGATATTGAGCTGGCTGAAAAGGTCCGTGCCACTGACAAACAAATTGATGCATTAGAGCTGCAGATTAACGAAGAAGCCGCCCGCGTGATCGCCCTGCGCGCACCAGTTTCAAAAGATTTGCGTGCTATCCTAACTGTGTTGCGGATCGCGGCCAGCATGGAACGTATTGGTGATTATGCAAAGAACATCGCCAAACGCACCGGCACATTGGTCGACATGCCACACATTGCGGGGTCTGACGCTGCACTGCGCCGGATGGCACGTGAGGTGCAATCGATGCTCAAGGATTTGCTAGATAGTTATCTGCGTCTAGACGTTCTTTTGGCCGAAGACGTGCGCCAACGCGACCACGAGGTCGACCAGATGTACAACGCGCTTTTCCGTGAATTCCTGACTTTTATGTTGGAAGACCCACGCAACATCACAACGTGCATGCACCTTCATTTTATGGCTAAAAACGTCGAACGGATGGGTGATCTTGTGACGAATATGGCTGAACAGGTCATTTATCTTGTGAATGGCGAAATGCCCGAAGAAGCCCGTCCAAAAGGTGACACGACCGCATTTATGGTTGGGTTGGACTAGATAGAATGCAACACGCAGCGCATATTTTGGTTGTTGAAGACGAACCATCGCAACGCGAGGTGATGGTCTACAATCTCGAGGCCGAGGGTTACCGCGTCACCTGCGCAGATAACGGTGACGACGCCATGTTGGTCATAGCAGAAGATATGCCGGACGTTATCGTGTTGGATTGGATGATGCCGCATCTGTCTGGGATCGAGGTCTGCCGCCAGATTAAGTCAAACCCCGACACCCGTGCCATTCCGGTCATCATGCTGTCTGCTAAATCAGAAGAAGCGGACCGCGTGCGTGGCTTGGAAACGGGTGCAGATGACTATGTCGTTAAACCGTATTCGGTGTCGGAGTTAATGGCACGTGTGCGCGGCCAATTGCGCCGTGTGCGTCCGGCCACTGTTGGGCAAATTTTGACCTATGATGACATTTCACTAAATGCTGAAACTTACCGTGTTAGCCGCGCTGGCGTCGACCTTAAACTTGGACCGACAGAGTTCCGGCTGTTGTCCACATTCATGGAAAAACCTGGTCGCGTTTGGTCGCGCGACATATTGTTGGACCGCGTGTGGGGCAGGGATGTTTATGTCGACACACGCACCGTCGACGTGCATGTCGGCCGCCTGCGTAAGGCATTGACCGAGGCAGGTGGCAGTGACCCGCTCCGCACTGTGCGCGGCGCGGGATATGCGTTGGGTTAAGCGCCCCAAGGTCCGTGGTGTCCAGTTCCGCCATCAACACGCGTGAACCCATGCGCGCCAAAGAAATCACGCTGACCTTGGATCATATTGGCGGTGCCACGCGCCGTCCGCATCGCGTCAAAATACGCAAGCCCCGACGACAACGCAGGCATCGCCACGCCACCAATGGCAGCCGCGGCGACAACGCGGCGCAGAGCGTCATGGTTAGCGCGAAGTAAACCCGCAAAGAACGGTGCAAACATTAGGTTCCGGTCAGCATCATTTGTCAGTGCATCCGCCATATCGTTCAACATTTTTGACCGAATGATACAGCCCTCGCGCCAAACCCGTGCGATGTCAGGTAAGGGCAGGGTCCATCCAAATTGATCGGATGCTTTTCGCATCATTTCATAGCCTTGCGCGTAGCAAATGATTTTACCTGCTATCAATGCGCCTTCCAGATCATCGAGCGAAATATCCGTAATTGGCAGCGGAGCCGCGCCAAATAGTGCTTCGCCTTGCGCACGCTTGTCTAACTGAGACGACAGATTGCGCGCGACAACAGCCGCATCAATCGCCGGAATGGGCGTTGCCAGATGCTGTGCTTCGATCACAGTCCACCGACCGGTGCCTTTTTGACCAGCCGCATCGACAATTACATCAAGCATTGGTTGACCTGTTTTAGGGTCCGTTGCCTTGGCAACTTTGGCTGAAATCTCGGTCAGGTAAGAGTCGAGCGTACCGTTGTCCCATGCGCTGAACGTATCACCAATGGCGTCAGGAACCATGCCCATACCATCGCGCATCACGCCGTAAGCCTCTGCAATCATTTGCATATCAGCGTATTCGATTCCGTTATGAACGGCTTTTACAAAATGGCCTGCACCCTCGTTGCCCATCCATGTGGCACAGGGCGTGTCGTCATATTTGGCTGAAATCGCGATAAGGATATGGGATACGCGATCCCAATACGCGCGTTTGCCCCCCCCCATGATTGACGGGCCAAAGCGCGCACCCTCTTCACCACCAGACACACCAATGCCCAAAAACGGCAGATCGCCTGCGTCACGGGCACGGCGGTTGGTTTCGTGGAAATTGGCGTTGCCTGCGTCAATGATCATGTCATCATCATCCAAAAGAGGGCGCAGGGCTGCGATTTGTTGATCAACGGGATCACCAGCAGGGACCATCAAAATGATAGCACGCGGTTTCGAAAGGCTCGCCACGAGATCTTGGAGCGTATCAGTCGGATGAACTTTGCTAGATAAGTCACCAGCATTGTTCGCAAATTCACGTGTCACACTTGTGGTCCTGTTCCAGACCGCAACATCAAACCCATTGTCCGCAATGTTCATCGCAAGGGCCGCGCCCATGGTACCAAGGCCAATCAGGCCAATGTCTGCGTTTGTCATAGGTGCGCCTTATATACTGTTGGGTTGCTCACTATATAGGCGAACGGTTTTGGGTTTCACAGGGCGATTGACCAAAGTTGTCCGTCAGGTCAGGATAAGTTTGCCGCCTTAAAGGACTACCCATGCCAACATTGAAATTTCCGGCTCCAAAATTGCAACTTTTACCGATTGTGGGAGACGTCGACATGTACCCTGTGTCGCGGATATTTTGCGTCGGGCGCAACTACCTAGCGCATGCCGCAGAAATGGGCGGTGAAGTTGACAGAGAGGCACCATGGTATTTTACTAAGTCGGCGCAGGCTTTGTGTCAAAGCGACGAAACAGTGCCATATCCGGCCGGTACATCGAATTATCATCATGAAATGGAACTTGTTGTCGCCCTTGGGAAGCCTGCATTTCAGGTGGAACGGGGCAGGGCAATGGATACCGTGTTTGGCTATGCCTGCGGGCTTGATATGACCCGTCGCGACCGCCAGCAAGATGGCAAAGACGCGCGCAGGCCATGGTCGCTTGGTAAAGATGTGGAAAATGGGGCTGTTATTGGTGCGATCACGCCCAAGCTGGACATGGCGCCCCTTGGGCCGCAGCGCATCGCGCTTCAGGTCAACGGTGAAACACGTCAAGACGCGCTGCTGTCAGATATGGTCTGGGCCGTTGCTGAGCTGATCAGCCATCTGTCGCAATACTATCATCTAAATGCCGGTGATTTGATTATGACAGGCACACCAGCAGGGGTCGGACCGGTTGTTTCTGGCGATGCCATTGCAGGCCAAATTGATGGGTTAGCGCCAATTTCACATCGGATTTCAGAACCGGAATAGATAAGGTTCGTATCATAACATGTTGAATAGGATAGATAATGAAGATTGATGGCGCAATTGCGTGTGTATCGGGTGGCGGCAGTGGATTGGGCGCGGCCACGGTGCGTTATCTATCAGATCTGGGCGCAAAAGTTGGCATCCTTGACTATGATATTGAGAGAGCAAGTACCGTCGCGCATGACGTCGGCGGGTTTGCGGTTCAGGCTGATGTGGGCGACGCGCAAGCCGTTGCTGCGGCGATCACTACGATGACGGCCCATTTTGGGATCGCGCCGCGTATCGTCGTAAACTGCGCAGGTGTCGCGGATGCGGCGCGTATAGTGGGGCGCGGCGGTAAAACGTCTGTCGATATGTTTGAAAAAGTCATTAGAGTCAATCTGATAGGGTCGTATAACGTCATGACGTTTGGCGCCCAAGCGATGATGGACCTTGACCCATTAAACGACAATGAGCGCGGCGTGATCATCAACACGTCGTCCGCAGCTTATGAAGACGGCCAATTGGGGCAGGCGGCCTATGCAGCGTCCAAGGGCGGCATCGCGGCGATGAGCCTGCCAGCTGCGCGTGAATTTGCCCAATCAGGTATCCGCGTGATGGCGATTGCGCCTGGATTATTTATGACACCGATGATGGAAGGATTGCCCGCAGAGGTCACAGACCAGATAACAGCGAACATTCCGTTTCCAGCACGGCTTGGGCAATCATCAGAGTTTGCGCGGCTTGTTGGCGATATCGTAGAAAATCCGTACTTAAACGGGACTGTGATACGACTGGACGGGGCTGTGCGCCTGCCTCCTCGATAAGTGGTCCATTGTTGCAACCAAGTTGAAATGTCCGTTGTTGCGCAAAGTAGAAATGTCACACTTGCGGTGTTGTTAGCTTGGCTGGGCAGGGCGGAGACGTCATATAGCGCAGGCCTGAACAGCCAAGCGGATTTGGTCACTCGGCCGCGTGTGGTGAAGTTGCATCAGCCTTTTCTTTGGCCCGGCGTGCCAGCTTTGAGTTCCAGCCGTCGTTGCGTTTTCCGGTTGGCTGGTAGCGTGTCGCTTGTTTGCCAGCCCGCCGTTTTTTTGGAGGCGCTTTGTCCTGTTCAGCTTTGATATGCTCCAGGACGGCACTGAGGTGTTTGTTCTCGGTTATCGCGGCATGGGTCACGCGTTGATCCTTGTCGAACACCGAGTAGGGGATCGAAACACCGTTCCAACGGACCTCAAAACGCCCATCCGGGAAGGCAAACGTGTCCACATACTTGCCCGGTAGCCCGCGCGTGATCTCATTCTCGGCAAGGATGATCCGCTGGCGCTCATACGAGAAAGCGAGTTGTTTGCTGACAAGGCGCTCATCTCTGAAGCAAAAGACATCACGCAGACGATCAGGTTCAATGTTCATCGGCCGGTGCAGGTTGTCAGCACGACGCGGTGCCTTTGCAAACTTGGCGTTATAACGGTCTGTAAAATTAGGCAGGAATGCGTTGGCGGCGTCCATATCAGAGATGCCAGCCAGCCTGAGTTCTTTGACCAAACGGTCCTGAAGCGTACGATTGGCCCGCTCGACACGTCCTTTGGCCTGGCTGCTATTTGCGCAAAGAATCTCGATGTTTAACGCATTCAATGCACGACCAAACTGGGTCATGCCATGCCCGGACTTAGCGGATTGCTTGGCCACACGGAATACCGTGTGCTTGTCTGAATAGAACGCAACAGGGCGACCATGCACCGCCAAATACAAATCAAGCGCTTCAAAGTAGCTAAACGTACTTTCTGACGTCACGAACCTCAACTGCATCAACGTACTGGTCGCGTCATCGATGAAGACAAGCAGGGTGCAGGCGGGGCCGCGATATTCAAACCACCGGTGATCCGAGCCGTCAATCTGAATGAGCTCGCCCAGACATTCCCGGCGTAATCTGGGCTGATGGAAGGTCCGTCGTTGCTTACGCGACAGCCAAATCCCAGCATCCTGCATCCATTTGCGCAACGTCTCGCGCGAGACCTTCAGGCCATGATCTTCCGCCAGCTTCTCGGCAGCAAACGTGGGGCCAAAGTCGATGTAGTTCTCGCGGACCAGCGTCACAGCAAACTCACGTACCATTGGGTCGATCCGGTTGTTGGATCTGCGACCACGTGCTTTGTGCCGGATCGCAGCAGCGCCATTCAACTGAAATGTCTTCAGCAGCCTATGTACTTGCCTGCGGCTCAACCCCAATACGTTGGCCGCGGTCACAGCCGTCATCCGGCGTTGCGTCACTTGGCTTAGCACTTCGATACGGTTCAGCTCGCGTTCGCTCATGATCATCAATCCCACAACCACACTCCAATCCTGCCTAAACAGGGAAGTGTGACATTTCTACTTTGCAGATGTGGGACATTCTAACTTTGCGCGTACATCCATAAGTCGTATAATCAGTATTATGTAATATAAAATGACCTGAACAACATTTAAAACAAAGGCATTCACGAATAATCCATAAAGCGACCGGACATGTCGGTTTCCGCACAGATCAACAAATGTGACCGTTGCCTAATATGCTCACCCCATACAGAAGCTTGATCAAGGACGATACATGCCTGAAATTCATCACGCCGAGACTGGACTCCAAAAAACGCTACCAAGCCATGCTAAGGTGGTTATTATCGGTGGCGGCGTTGTTGGCTGTTCAATCCTATACCATCTGGCCAAGTTCGGATGGAAAGATGTCGTGTTGCTGGAACGCAACGAGTTGACGTCAGGCTCAAGCTGGCATGCGGCAGGTCAAATCCACACGATCAGCTCGGACCCGAATATCAGTCGTCTGCAAGGTTACACGATTGATCTGTACAAAGAGATTGAAGAACTGTCGGGGCATTCTGTTGGGTTGAACATGACTGGCGGCTTTTATCTCGCGTCAAACAAAACATGGTATGATTACCTGAAACGTGAGCGGTCAAAGGCGCGGTATATGGGCCTTGACCAAGAGTTCATCAGTCCAGCCGAGGTCGCTGAACGGCATCCGTTGATTGATCCTAAACATTACTATGCCGCCCTTTGGGACGACCAAGACGGTGATCTTGACCCATCCGGTGCAACCTATGCGTTTGCCAAAGCGGCCCGCGTGCTTGGCGCCCAATATTTCACCCATACGCCAGCCACCGCGACGACCCAGCGGTCAGATGGATCATGGGATGTGACCACGCCCAAGGGCATCATTAATGCCGAACATATCGTCAATTGCGGTGGCCTTTGGGCGCGCGAAGTTGGCCATATGCAAGGCATCAATAACCCAGTGCAACCGATGGAACATCATTACTTACTAACTGACCGGATTGAAGCCGTCGCAAACCATCCAACCCGCCTGCCCTGTGGCATCGATTACGAGGCAAACATCTATTTTCGCCAAGAACGCGACGGTATGTTGCTTGGCACCTACGAGCCGCGCGGCACGCCTTGGAAGGTCGAGGGCACGCCGTGGGACTTTGGCCATGAATTGCTAAACCCCGATCTGGACCGCATTGCGGACCGGCTCGAGATGTCATTTGACCGTATTCCGGCGATTGGCGAGGCAGGTATTCGCACGACCATAAACGGACCCTTCACCTTTGGACCAGACGGTAATCCAATGATTGGCCCTGTTCCTGGCATGACCAATTACTGGTGCGCGGTGGGTGTTATGGCGGGGTTTTGCCAAGGCGGCGGTGTTGGCCTGACGATGGCCGAATGGATGATCGATGGAGAACCGTCAATCGACGTCTGGGCGATGGATGTCGCCCGTTTTGGTGATTGGGCAACCCCCGATTGGGGGACAATCAAATCGACGGAAAACTACGAGCGGCGTTTTGTGATGACGTTCCCCAATGAAACCTTGCCCAAGGGGCGCATGCAAAAAACCACCGCGCTTTATGACCGTTTGGTCGCAAAAGGCGCGCGCATGGGTCAAAGCTTTGGGTTGGAACATGCCCTGTGGTTTGCCGACGGGCCCGATGATGCGTTTGAGGTACCAACGTTTGAGCGTAACCGCAGCCATTTATATGTCGCACGCGAGGTCAAAGCAGTGCAAGAGGCCGTCGGCGGGATCGAGATCGCGAATTTCGCAAAGCATGAGTTCAAGGGTGCAGGCGCGCGCGCCTATTTGGACAAAACCCTCGCGGGATATGTGCCAAGGGCTGGCCGTTTAACGCTGACACCGATGTTGACGCCAAAAGGCAAGCTATACGGCGATTTGACCGTGGCTTGTTTGGCCGATGATCACTTTATGCTGTTCGGATCAGGCACCATGCAGGACGCACACAGTCGTTGGTTTGAAACCACCCTGCCCGCAGATGTAAGCTATCAAAACGTTTCTGAAGATTGGCACGGGATCGCGCTATCTGGGCCAAAATCGCGGGCTTTGCTGCAGAAAATAATACGTGAAGACATCGGTGCCGAGGCGTTTAATTTCCGCGACCTGCGCCAGACGTTTGTGGCTGGTGTGCCGGTGATCTTAAACAGGATCAGCTTTAGCGGCGAGCTGGGGTATGAAATCTATTGTCGTCCACAATACCTGCTGCGATTGGCCGAAGCGATTGAAGATGCAGGCGCTGATTTGGGTTACCGCTGGTACGGCGCGCGCGCATTGATGTCGATGCGGTTGGAAAAAGGCTGGGGCGTCTGGACGCTTGAGTTCCGGCCAGATTTTGACGCGATATCAAGCGGGATGGATGCGTTCATCAACTGGAAAAAGGACTTCGTCGGCAAAGACACGACGCTTGCAATTCGTGATGTTGGCGTGGCACAAAAACTGGTGACATTGACGATCGATGTGGACGGAATCGATGTTAGTAATGACGAAGCTATCCTGCATGACGGAACCGCCGTCGGCTATGTTTCATCGGGCGGCTATGCGCACCGCGTCGGCAAATCGATGGCGATGGGATACGTCAATACTGCCTGCGCTGTGCCCGGCACGCTGCTTGACGTAGAGATCTTGGGCGTGATGTATCCGGCGCGCGTCTTGGACGGACCTGCCTATGAGGCCAACGGTGCCAATATGCGAGCCTAAGGTGTCGCGTTAAAAACGAACAGCGGTTGCCCGTCGATTTGGTAGCCGTTGATCAGTGCTTTGGCGCGGTCGCTGGTGAGCCAAACTTCGAGCTGTAAGGCGCTGGAATGAAGTATGTTTTCGCCTTTTTCGGGGTTCGCAGGCAGATATGCATATTGATTGAACAGCGCCGGATCACCGGAAAACACGATCCCCAAGTTGCCTTTGTTCCCGAAATTCAGCCAACTGGCACGGTCGGATATGACATAGGCGTCCATCGCGCTGGCCGTGTTCAAGGCAGCGCCCATCCCTGCCCCAACGGATCGGTACCAGTTTCCAAATTCATCCGTGTCTAGGTTCGCAGCTTTCCAAAGACGCAACTCGGCTTTGTGGGTCCCACTGTCGTCACCGCGGCTAATAAACGGGGCCTTGATCATGGCCAGCGCGGACATCGCGTCGGTGATTGTCGCGACAACACCCAAACCTGATGGGCCGACCAAAACGAAGTCATTATACATGATCTCTCTGCGGTGGGTGCCATGGCCTTTAGCCAAGAAAGCGTCCTCAGCACTGCGCGAATGCACCAATACAGCGTCCACATCACCTGCGGCCCCAAGGCGCAAAGCCTGCCCAGTCCCTACGACCAAAAGTTGCACATCAAGTCCGGTATCAGCCTTAATTTCGGGGATAAGAATATCTGCCAGACCGGAATTATCAAACGATGTGGTCACGGCAAGGCGCATGTCTTCAGCCGCTGCTACGGTGCCAATAATCATTGCAAAAATTACCGAAAAACAGTGGGTCATGTAACAATATCCCCTTGAAAAAATGATTTTAGTTCAGATGTTTGCGGCGTGTTCATGATGTAATTTGCCGCGCCGCTTTCGTGTATTTTTCCGTTCAGCATAAAGATGACATCACCCGCAAGACGGCGGGCTTGGCCCATGTTATGCGTGGCCATTATCAACCGCGTGCCAGCGGCGGCGGTTTCAGACAAAAGCGCCTCAATCTCACGTGTGGTGTGGCCGTCCAAATTCGCGCAGGGTTCATCAAGGAACAACACTTGCGGGGTGCGGATCAATGCGCGTGCAATCGCCAGCTTTTGCCGTTCGCCCCCCGACAGCCGAGTTGCCGCCGTATTGGCCAATGCGTCCAACCCGATACGCGCCAGCCAAGTTGTAACACGCGATATTATTTCAGCCTTATCCACACCAGCCAATCGCAATGGATACGCCAGATTTTCGGCGACTGTACGCCGCAATACAATCGGGTTTTGAAACACAAACGCTTGTTGGTCGGGGGCGTCATGGGTCCAATTGACCTGCCCCGTGCTGATACGTTCAATTCCGTGTATCACGCGCAGCAGCGTGGTTTTGCCGGATCCGTTTGGGCCAATAACAATCGTCGGTGGGCCTTGTTCTAATCTATGTGTCACGGGGCCAATAATCCGTTTGCCGCGGCGACGCACGACTACATCAGTCAGCGTTAAAGGCAGCATTTGGGTCACCAGCGTCCCTCCCGCTCTGTGCGTGACAGGCTGTGAATTGTGATGCTGACAATCATGCTTAGTCCAATCAAAACGAACCCCAAACCAAGCGCCAGTGCAAAATCACCCTTCCCTGTTTCAAGCGCAATCGCGGTGGTCAGTACGCGGGTGACGTTGTCGATGTTGCCTCCGACGATCATGATCGCGCCGACCTCTCCGATGGCGCGTCCGAAACCGGCCAATGCGGCCGTTAGCAGATTGCGGCGGCCATCCCAGATCAATGTTTTGATCCGTTGCCATTTGGTTGTGTTCAAGGAAATCAACAAATCGTGGTATTCGGCCCACAGCTCTCTTATGGCTTGGTGCGCGATCGACGCAATTAGTGGCGTGATGATGATAACTTGGGCGATGATCATCGCTGTGGGGGTGAACAGCAAGCCAAACACGCCAAACGGGCCGGACCGCGACAACAGTAAGTAGACGACCAGTCCAACCACAACGGGCGGCAAGCCCATCAGCGCATTGATCCCAGCGATCACCAACCGACGATAGCGAAACCGCTGCACCGCCAAATACGCGCCAAGAGGTACGGCAATGATGCAAGAAATAACCAGCGCAGTCAGCGTGACACGCAATGACCGAAGGCTAATATCAATCAGTTCTGAGTCAAGGCTGACGACCAGCCAAAAGGCGGCCGAGAGCCCTTGTAAGATGTCATTCATCGGGTTGGCCTGTTCCTTTGCGCGCGCCGCATATTGTCTGCGTAAAACCCGCAAAGAACAAGCACTCAGCGCAAAGGCTTTGTCATTGAACCCGGAATGCTGATAGCCTGTATTTTACGGTGGAAGTATTTGGATTGGGGCGTGCCAGATTTGGCACACGGGGGATTTATGACATAACATCGCGCATCTAGCAGCGCTTACAAGTGCTGCGAC
>Ga0115006_10001285_pt1 | contig 15427 bp, 14 predicted proteins | sample ArcOceMetagenome_3_FD_88943 | JGI IMG/M metagenome (GOLD analysis project Ga0115006, IMG submission 88943) | Marine eukaryotic phytoplankton communities from Arctic Ocean - Arctic Ocean- Svalbard ARC20M Metagenome | ecosystem: Environmental > Aquatic > Marine > Oceanic | place: Arctic Ocean...
CACTGGCACACGCGATCCCTCACGATGATGCGTGCCCTGGCGACGACGCCAACCAGCGCGCGTGGCAGCCTGAACAGCAGCAAGAGCTGGAGGAGGGCACCGAGCTCCGACTCGCAGCCCGGCCCCGCGCGCGGCGACGACTGGGAGGCCGACGCGGCGGAAGCACGGGCCTGCGCCGACGGCGAGACACACGAGGGTGCTGGGCGGCCGAGCCTACGCCTCGAGAGGGAGAGGGAGCTCCTGCTGTACGATGCCTCCAGATGCCGTGCGCAGGGGCTGGGGGGGCAAAGGTCGCCGGGGGGGGCGCACTCCCTAGGCGAGGTCCGCAGCGCACGTGGGGGTGACTCGGGCTCGGCGAGTCGCTCGGGGAAGACGGACCGGTGGAGACCGTTGCGATCACTCCTCCGGCACATGCGGACTGAGGGGCGGCATGCACGAGCATAGAATAAAGTCAAACTCTATCCTGAAGTCAAACCCGATCCTGGTCACCTGTGCCTTTGCATCTCTTGTCGCTCGTGGCGAGCAGCAGGCGGCATGCCGTGTGAATGAGTTTCTCGCGGCAGCTGCTCCGTCTGGCCAGACTGCGGAGACTGCGTGCACCCTGATGCCTGCCGTGGTTGGTTTTGTGTGCCTGCCCTTCTGGCTCTTGCTTTGGTCGCTCGCACTCTGCGGGCTCTGCGCCTCGCAGCCCCAGGGCGTGTCGGGCTCTTGTTGCCCAGACACCTGCCACCTGGGCAGGCAGCCTGAGCCGCCCGAGTGCTCTTTCCCAATCCAACACGCGAATTTTTTAGGTCCTCAGTCGTTGAAGCGGCCTGGGGATGCCACCCCTCTTTAATGAATGAGAAAGAAGAACGTTGTTTACCCGTGCCCCCACGGCTTGCCAGTGCATGCCCACCCGCTCGCCAACCAACCCTTGCTTGATGATCCTGCATCCTTGCAACTCGTTGCTTGATGATCCTGCATCCTTGCAACTCAACCACTGGAGCGTGCAGGCACTTTCGAGAAAAAAAATCGAAAATGTGGCAGCCCCACGCCGTGGTATACCCCACTCACATCCTGCGGCACTCCCCACCCGGGCCGGCCTTCGATGGCACCCATCCGCCCGGTGCGATCATTTGCCGAATCCAGTATCCGGCTGGGGGCGGCTCCGGAAAAGGGACGCCCTGCTGTCTTCTTTCGCTCTCGTTTCAGCGTCCACAGGCCACGCTTCAGGACAGCTGCGGCGCCTCTCGCGAGTCAGCGGTGAGTCAACACAGTGCATCATGTTCCGGTGCCCGGGAGCGCATGGCATGAGGAGTCGTGTGAGCGAGAGCGAGAGGTTGAGGGAGTGCTTGGATGCACACGCGCACACGCAGACGAAGAGGGCAGGGGTTAGGGTGGGAGGAGGGAGTGATGCACGCATGCCGGGAGAGAGGGCGGGTGGAGGGAGGGAGGGAGGGAGGGAGGGGGCACGGTGGCATTTCCCGGTACCTACCAAGATTATCCACGTTTGCTGGCTGCACGAGCGAGACGGCGTCAGCATCCTTGAGCTCCGCGACCAGAGTGAGTGAGTCGAGTCCATGCTGTGCAAAAATAGGAACAAACTTCCCCAGGCCCAGTCCCTGGAGCCACGCGTCGACTGCGCGACGACCGTCACTCGCAGAGGTCTGCGTACTAGCTCTGCCGCGCTGAGTCAGCGCGCCAGATCTTCCCCGTGGACCTGCAGGCGCAGCGAGGCGGCCCTGGGTGCCGCGTCGAGCATCGCCTCCCGCAAGACAGTCGCGTGGCGGTCCATCCTCCGGCTCGAGCGTGGACGCCGTACCTCCCGAGGCAGGGCCGCCGCTCGCTGCCGTCCCAGGGGCACGAGGCACCGCCAGCGCGAGGTGGGCACGGCTGCTGCAGACGCGCCGGGGAGCGTGCTCATCCTCGCCCCGCGCCGTATTGGGCGGCACGCGGCCTGGCTCGCCCAGGTCTGCGATCGAAAACCCCAGCACGCCCGGCAGGGCGTGCACCACGTGGATGCTCCTCTTGGCCGGCACGCCGCTCCAATCGCTGCAATAGTGTGGGGCAACGATCACGCTAGCGGCGGGCATCGTCTGGTTCACCAACTGCCAGCGCCCTCGACGGTTTCACACGGCGCCAACGATCCGCACCGGGGTGGTCATCCGGGGGAGCCGGGGGCCCGCGGAGCCACAACGCTGCAGCGCCACACCGCCCCAGCCACGCCGCTGCTTGGCCACAACGACCTCGCAGGCCTGCCTGCACAGTCGCGCGGCCGCCGATGGTGCTGGGGGTGGGCGGCCATTTTCGCTCTTTTAAAAAAAAAAAACACAACGGAGTATGCACGGCTGTCTCGCCACCACACGCCGGCGGCGTGTGTGAAGCGAGCATGCCGCGCCAGACGATGCTAGCAGGCGGCGGCATGATGCCCCTTGCACGGCCAAGCCGCTAAGCCCCCCGCCGGGCGCGATACCGGAGCGCGCCCCAGATGGCCGCGGCCGACGCAGACGGCGCATGGGCACAGGCCGAGTGGCCCGCGGGCGCCTCGTGGGACAGCGGGCAGAAGATGGACTCGGGCGACACCCTGCTGCCGTGGGCCACATCTGCGGGCCACGGCGGCGCACAGGCGGGCGTCCCCTCTGCGAAGGCGCCCAAGCATCGAGGAGGCCGGGCCGAGCCAAGCTCTCGGCCCGAACCTGGGCCCCCCTCCAACCTGGCAAGCAGGGTGGCGCTGCGGAACCAGCTCCGCGCCAGCGCAGAGGAAACGATGGGCGAGGCGGAGCATCATGTTGGGCCCTACCACTTTCGCCCCGATGATGCGTTCCCGGACAGCAGCCACCGCTCACAAGACTTTCTGGTGACCAAGCGCGTCGATCGTCCTCCGAGCAAGCTCCCGCAGGGCTCCCCACGGTGCGGGCGCGCGGCGGAGGAGGCGCAGGGCATACCTGCATCCAGCAAGCTGCCGCCCAACTTGCAGCTGCACCGGGATGGGCAGCACGAAAGCTCGGCTGACGACGCCGGGGGCGCCGGCGCGCAGATGCGTGTGCACGCCGCAGGTATTGCGCCCCGGACTGGTGCCAGCACAGAGCCGCCCAAGCGCGCCAGGACGACGGGTGCGGCAACAACGTCTGTCTTGGACAATCTGGCGGGGGCGCCGGAGACTCTGGGCAAAAGCCTTGCACTGGAAGAAGACGAATCATTGCAGCGCACCAGTCCGTACATGCTGCACACTCGGGAGCCAGCGCTGTCGAGGACATGGCTGCAAGATGCACAAGACCGCAATCAGCGTGCGCGGGGGGGGGGGCAGGAGGTACAGAAACATCCAGCGGCGGTGCGCTTATCCAGAAGCCCACTGCGGGGATCAGGGGTTGAAAGTGAAACGCAATTGGGGGCAGTGAATTCCAGCACAATCCCCGCAGTCCCCGCCAGTGTGTTTGTGCAGCCTGTCGTCCTCGAGAGATGCAGGGAGAAGGCAAAAGAGCTTGAACGAGAGAAAGCGCGCGGTGCTATGCTGCAAGGGAACGCCGTGGCTTTCGAGAGCCCCTCACCCGCGACACCTTTGCGCAAAGAGAGTCGACTGCGAGCAATGTTAAGGGAGGCCAAGGGTCGCCAAGCTCAGCACATGCCAACCTCCTCGGCTGCATCGAGTCAAGACACACCCTCCTTCCAGCAAACATTATCTTCGCCTGTCATGTCTGCCTCTCTCGGGGACGACAAGACACAGGAAACAGCAGACGACGCGTTGCAGCCGGTTGTCGAAGAATCAAGCCACGAGTCGTGTGCGTCAAACCCGCCGATGACACCAGTGGAGGCTGTTGTAGTCTGTCGCGTCGATCCCAACAAGAGAAAGCAGAAACGGCTGGGCCCTCGCAAGGCTGCACGTGCACAGCTCACTGAGCCCTTCGCTTCTGTGAGACTCGAGTCGCAGCGCCAACAGAGAATGGAAGCGTCTATGGAGCATGCAGCAGACAAGATCGCTACAGTTGTGTCCAGATCATCAGTCGCTACAACTCAAATCCTGACAAGCATAGGAGGCGCTCTTGAGGGGTGCTCAATAGACAAGCTTTCAAAAACGCAGGCCCGCGCAAGCTTGATGGACTCCGGACATGGAAGTGAGACAGATGCACAGATCAACTCTGATCGACGAGGGAACGAAGAGATCGGGCCAGGCGAGGAAAAGTTGAGCCTCGTGAGAGGAAACGACAGTAGTAGCAAAATGGATCTGGCAGAGTCAGGGATTTTGACGACGCAAAAGGCTGCGATAGAAGATCGGCGGCAGATTGTTGCCACAACGAAAGGCCAGATCAACATGGCTGAAAACGCACAGGCAGCAGAAAGTGAGAATACAAGCGTTGAATGTGCAGAAACTCGAGGCCAGAGAGAAGATATTTTGGTGTATTCAAAAAGTGGGAAAGAGGATGCTTTGGTCGTTGATAAGTTGCCCATACCAGATGCCGTTCGCTGTCGCAGAGGTCTGACGCTCGTCAAATGTACTGCGTGCTAGTTGAAAGCTCCTATGAGTGCGTGTCTCGGTGTCCGATATGCTTTGTTTCAGATTTAACCGCTATATTACCGCTCGTGGGCGTTCTTGCTGTGGCGATGCAAGTGGTGCTGACTCCTGAGATCTGGATCAGGACCCACAGATTCGGAGCTGGAAAAAGAAGTTGTCGGCTACCTCATCAAGACAGAAAGCGCACGTGACAGGCATCAACGAGAGAAGGAAGACCTGGAGACACGTCGTCTGGATGCCCGTATCCTGGGGGAAGATCCAGAAGTGCTGCACAAGGCGGTGGCGACTGGAGTCCAGGGGCTGTCCAAGCCTGCCCGCCCAAAAGTTGCGCTGGGTCTCGCTACTTGCCGTGAAAATGCTGCCTTGTATCTGCACCTGCATTCTGCCTGCGATGGATTATTAGTGTGGTCTGCTGACCAAGTGCGCGTGTTCCCACGGAGCAGGGTCGCGGAAAGCAAAAGAAAGGACGTATCTAGGAAAAGGAAAGGAGCACAGCATCACAGCGGACTTGACAAAGCTTCTCGGCCAGAATCAGTACCTTCGTGACGAAAGTATCTTGCAGGCTGAAGAGATATATATCAAAGAGGTTGAAGCAACTAGAGAGCGCGTTAAGGCCCAGGAGGATGTTGTGGCCGCGGATCTCCCCGACTTGCCGCAAGGGGATGCGTCTGTTACAGGTTCAGCCAAGGGTGAGACAACCATACGACCCAAGTCTGCGCCCCGCGTCGGCACTGTCAGACGCGTGCCACGCCCAAGCTCTGCTCGTCCTGTAGATGCCGCAGAAAATACGGACGGCAGCTCTTTCCGACATGGGTCAGCGATAGGTCAGTGACTTTCTCTCAGCTCACGCTTGTCTGCCCTGAAGTGCACAGCGCTGATTTCCGGGGATTGCACGTGATATGTGCAGGGAGAAGGAGAGGAGGAATGGGGACGAGTTCAAGTCTGTGTCGCACAACACAGCGCCCGGCCTCGGCGCCCCCAAAGAGAGCATCAGATTCTCCCAACCTGACCTCAAAGCTTGCTGCAACAATCGCTGTTGGACTGGAGCAGACCGCACCCGCATTGCAATCGTCAGACGTGGTTTTGCAACAAGCCCGAGCAACCCAGTTGCCAGCTGCAGGAGACAGCGAAGCGCGGGAAGGCAATGCAAGTGTGCCAGCGGCTAGCGAGCGTGGCAGCTGCGGGGAGACAATGAATGAATCGCATCTTAGCCCCCTGGACTCTGTCCTTGGCAAATCGCTCGCAGAATCGTCACAGTCACAACGAAAAAGGGACATTGTCGTGTTGGAGGGCGAAAGCATGTGGACGTTTACAATGCAGTCGCAGTACAACGACAGACAGTGCATGTTAAAGAGAAAGCTTCTAGGAGAGGTGTCAACTGCCAACAAGGAATGGAATTCTGAGGCCCGAAAGTCGTTGCGCTTAGAGCAAATCTCGGCTATCGAACAAGATCGTCAAGATGTGCAGACTCGAATGCACGATACACATTATCACAGGAACGCCTTTCTAGAACGTACGTACAAGATCAATCCTGCGGAATCGAAGGCAGATGCGCGATTTCTCAGTAGCTTGAACACTTCTAGAGCAACATGCCAGACTCCAACTCAACCAAAGGACTCCAGGACTGAGAATGAAGGCGGCGGGTGTGTGGAAGAAAATGATTATTTGCGCAATCGCATATTGGCCGCGCACCTTTTTAGTGCGGGAAGAGCTACAGCTCCTGTGCCAGTCCAAGTGTCTGGGGACGAAGAAGATCATTATACCGAGCACATTGAACAGGAGGAGGTCGTGCGCATTGGCAGGTCTCCACCGCAGGTCGGCAGTATCTCACCAGGAAGGCGTGGAGGCAGCAGCTCTCCAGCACGCCGTCAATCTGGCAGGTCGCCGTCACCTCTTGTCCGTTCCAGGGGAGGGGCCAGCATCAGGGCCGGTGATTATATCAGGTGTGAACAGGATGAAGAGAAACGGCAAGTGCGTGAAAGCCAGGAAGCCATAGTCCAGATACTTGGGCTTCCCAGTCAAGCGCAGGCGGCAGATGAGACCCGGCAGCAACTTGAGGGGAATGCCGCCATGGATATGGAAATGTCTGATGCAACAGATAGAGTGTCATCGAAGATCCGTGGCATTGCTCCGGTTGTGTTCCGGACACTCCACTCTGTAGTCACGGGCCGAGGTCTGACTACCTATGAGGAACGCAGACAAGACAAAGACCGTTTGAAGGGCAAAGGCCTGAGTACACCATTTGGCAAGCCCATGGAGGTCACCGTCCTGTCTGTTTTCCCTGTCTCCTTCGTTATCTCGTTTCTTGCTCTTGCTGCAACCGTGTTGCTAAAAGAAGCTTCTGATGCTGTTTTGCGCGTTCATACATCGTCTCCAGGCATATTTGTACTTTTTCACTACATTCCGACAGTATCACTTGGCGTGCTTCATTTAAACATTACATGGCGTGACATTAAAGTGTATATCACTTGGCCTGCTTCATTTGTACATTACATGGCGTGACATTAAAGTGTGTACTGTGTTGAATGTCTTTGCAGGCAGTTGGTTTTAATCTGGAAGAAATGGTACACTCGCTTGAGCAAATGGAACACCAAGTAGTTTCAACAGAATTTCACGACCTTCAGCCGGCCATAACTTATGACGGGTTGCATACGACAAGCTGCGCGGGCACCGTGCATGCCACACCGGACCATGACGATTACCCTCACTCTATCATTTACAGCTATGATATGGCCAAAACAAAAGGACCCCTTCACAAGTCTCACAGCGGCCTTTCCACTCGCATGCTCATGGTATTGATGGTCAATTTATCTGGTGATGCCGACATGGTTATCAGAGCTAACAAGCTTGAGAGTCAAAGTGCCCCCGAAGCATCAGACGAGGAAAATGGCGGTGACGACGCCGAAAACAAATCAGACGACTCCTGGAGGGCAACGCGCTACTGGGGCACCTTGGCGGATGCTGGTTTTGATGGCAATGACCCCCGGGTTGCCAACGTTCTCAATGGGCGGACTTTTCACTACGCGTCATGGGTAATTATTCACCCTGATGACCCGCTGTACGTCAATGCGCACAAGGTTGACTACGAGGCCCTGTTGGCAGAAGTTGCCTTAGAACAAGATTTATCTAAGCGTGTAAAGCGTCGCAAAGAGCTCGAGGCAGAAATGGCCCGCGGTGTGCAGCTGGCAGAACCCAGCACATTTTACATCACCGTGACCGGCACACTCGAGAAGTGCGATTTTGCAATCTTGACACGCACTATCTTCCAGAACGAAGTACCCAATCCAAAACTGCAGAGGTATATTTCCGAGAAGGTGACCCAGAACGACAAAATATACAAAACACTCAAATTGACGTCGATGCGCTGCTCTGAGCTGCGTCTGCGTTTTGGACAACACGGAATTTCAGTCCGCAAGTTTTTTCACTACGACGGTCTCAGGTGAATTGTTGCAGTACACATGTGTCGAAGTGCTTTACTTGAAGTGTGTTGACTAATTGTGATCTGACATACTCCAATCTGTTGCTTCACCAGTGATGTCGACCTGCGCAAACGCATACAATCTACGCTTTTCAAGCCGCTACTGAAAAAAATGGATAAGATTTTGGAACCGCCAAAAGTTCGAAAGGATTCAATCGAACGGGAAATTCTGGAACAGCTAGGAGTGGAAAAGGACGTGGATGTCGCGTCCTCGACATCAGCCGATCCGGATCGAGAGGAATCAACGAGGGAGCTCTGGAACATTTGGTCATCGTTTATTTCTGCCAATGGTGCGGATTCAGCGCGCACGAAGATGCGGTTTGAGCATTTTTACTTGCTTCTTTTCTTTCTTGGCCTTGTCGCATCGCCAGATTTCGACAACAGGTACTCTACGTTGTTTTCCATCTAGCGCAGATGCTTAAAGTGCTGTGTCTGTGGCGACTGATCCGTTGCATGCCTTCATTGCATGCAAGATCTGTGTCCGTTCCAGGCGCAATATGTGCCCGCATCTGCAAACGCGAGTGGTCCTGTATGTTTTTGCTGAACCGACCGCGATTACAGCCTGGGATTGTCGGGCAAGCGCATTCTGCTGCACAGCGCCGACGTCGAGACAACCTGGGAGAAGGTGTATCCGTTGAAAGGTCGCGCGGCAGCGCTCATGGATTGGCATGGCTTCCTCGAATTTCTGAGAGTCACAGGTCGCCGCCTCAAGATGACACTGGCGCAGATCCTCAACTATCCTACCTTTTTCACTAACAGGGGCCAAGTGGACGAGGAACTTGCGCAGGTTCGCGCTGGGAATACTAGATCGCATGGATCCACGCCAATGGGCTCTAGAGTCAATCAGATCACGCCTGGTCAGGCTACTTCAGAAAACGGTCTTGTATGTAAACCCGTTGATCAGGTGTCTGCAAGCTCTTCAAAGCCATATGCCGAAGACTCGGTTGGAAGTAAGGAAATGGCAACAAGCTTGCATCTGGTACCACAAGCCGTGCGGTTGAATGATGGTCGAGTCGCAGCTGCATCAGCTCGTGCCCATCCGTGCTGGGTTGGAACGTTTTCGAATGAGAACCAGTCGCAGGCAGAAAAGTCAGGATACCATATGCAGCCTCTTGCGATGGAGGCTGATTTTCTCTGCGTGGAGACAAACGGAGTTCAAGGCATCACGCGTTCAACGGACGCTAGCAAGGCGTTGCTTATGAATCCACCACCGCCCAAGCCCTCTCTCATTCGATGGGAGGAGGATCTATTCAGTCTCAGGCGTTCGTCTAGTATTCAGCGCATTGGCAGCAATGTCTCACGTGGCATGCAGCGCATTGGCAGCAACGCTACAAATGCATCCCGCGCTGACAGCTCTACTAACATTGCCAGGGTCCAATCCAATGCGCTACCCAATACTTGGACAGAGAAAGACGAGAATGTCGTACGGATGCTACGAATGAGGAAACACATTGAATTCTTCGGTGCAGACGCACAACCTGAAGACCCTGCCAATTGCATACCGTGCATCGACCAAATTCTCGGTACCGGGCCTAGTTTTTTCCGCCGAAAATATCTTCTTGGCACGGAGGAGCATGCAAGCAGACAGCGCGAAGAATGGGCAGGTATATGTGGATGCCCCTTCCAAACACCGCGCTGCACGCGAGAGAGAGAGAGCGAGCGAGCGTGCGGTTGCTTCTGAGACAATCCTCTGAGACCGCTGTATGCCTCGAATACTGATAGTCTGCTGATGGAATTTGTTTCTGTTTTCCAGCCATCAAAATCCAAGCAAGGGTGCGCGGGATGCAACTGCGTAAACAAATGCGTGAACGTCGAGGCATCTTTGCTGTGCTGTGTGACAGAAAGCAAGCGCGCAAGAGTTCGAAGAAAGCGGGTTCTGCGAAAGACGCAAAGACTAGGTTGTTCTAGCGTTGATCCGTTACAGATGCCGACAGTCCTCGTGACCAGAAAACATGTTTCGATCTTGCGTGTCAAGATCTGAAATGATGATACTCCTCCCTCCTCCCTGATGTAAATTATGTAATCCGAAACCAAGAGCTCCAATAGGAGTGTCGTCTGTGCAAAAAACTTTTAACAAAAAGATAATCGTTCTCAATGAATAAATCGCTGTATAAATACTGTACTCTTGGGAGTCTCATCAGCAATGCAGAAGTTGCATCGGGTTGGACCGTGTTATGCGGCACTCTGCATGACTGACGCGTTAGAGAGCCCGAAGAAGGCATAGAGCCTCGCCGAGTACACGGAATTCGGTGAGCGCCGAGTGGTATCGATCCGCATATTGTTTGCCACTTTCGATGAGCTTCTGGCGCTTCGTCATATCTGCCAACACGCACGCCCGGGCTTAGGTGTGACAATCGGCCAAGCCATGGCTGTAGCTGTAAGAGACAAACCAGGGTTTCAGGGAGAGGAACGGTACCATGAAGGTTGGTTTTGGCCAAATAGACACATTCTTCCGCAGTGTTGAACAGCAGCCCTGTTCGCTGGTGCCGAATTAACTCGAGGTTACCCGGAGCAGCACGCGCAAGGACTGGCGTCGAGATAGCGAGTGCCTGCACCATGCGCTCTGATAGTCACCTCATCATGCACTCCGCACCACACCACAACACTTCACACCACACCACACCAAACCACACCACACCACGGCATAGAGTGAAAAGGAGTTTGCCAGTGCGCACAAGGTCTTTGTGGCACAAGAAGACCGAAGCGGCGCTCAGCAAAGAGTTTCTGTAAGTCTATAGGGTTTCAGGTCACCTCGAGCATGGAACCGCACATGCCCTCTGCAAGAGAGCTATTCACAAGAGCGACGCTTTGGCGCATGAGATCAACGAGCTGGTCGTGCGCAATGGCCTTGTGATAGAAGACGCCCTTTCCCACGACAGAACCCTCAGCCAACTCAGTTGCCTCCCTTTCCGGACTGCTGTGCGCGGGAAGTGTTGCACGGATGGCGGCATACAGGTTGCCTTGGCACTGTTGCATCATACCAAGCATCCGCATCAGCATCGCCCGCACCAGCACGCGCAGAAGGCAAGCAGCCCACAGCAGTTGTCAGGGCACGCACCTGAGGGTCGAGGGGCGGGCCAATGATGCAGAGGTGTATGCGCCTGTCGACAGCATGCCACTGGCTGAAGGCACGCACAAGAAAGGCTGGGTCTTTCACGTCCCTCAGGCCACACGGCAGCAGGTACAAAAGGGAGTCTGGGGCATGCATGTCGCAGGCCTCGTGTTATAACCGCGTGCCATTGCGCGCGCACGCCAGCGTCGCGCTCCTATGCGAGCCTCACACGCACCTAGCACATACAACAAGTACGACACGATTCGTGTTGGGGCAGAGAAGCTCCGAGTGCACTGACTACTTGCGCCCAGCCTCGGGTCAGCCCCACAGAGACGCTCAGGAGACTCACGCTGTGGACTTGCAAAATAGACCGTAGACCGCCGATGGGCCCTAAGAGCTTAAAGCGCAGACAGTAGACTAGCAGTAGCCTGGTTATAGCAGTAGACTGGTCACCAGGAGGCAAGCCGAGGAGGGGCTTAACGGAGGCACACGCCGGCGGGGGCGGAGGCACGTGCGCGGCTTGTGGCATGATGAAAGTTGGTCCCGTGTATGTCATGTGCTGCCCATCATTTGCCCGCCGTCAGCTTCCCGAGCCCGGTCGCGTGGCCACGCGCCAAGCGCGCTGAGCGGGCTAAGTCTCAACCAAACACGGGCGCCCTCGCAAACACAGGCATCGGGGGGTAAGGGTGCGAGAGGCGCAGCGCTACTTGTCTCATTACTTGTCGCATTTTGGTGAGCATTTCTCGACTGAAAGCGAGGACACAAGCAGACTTGTCGAGGGCCTTCTGCATGACGTGGCACTTGCTGGCATCTTCAGCCATCACGTTGACGTCAGTGCCTCCGAGCACAATCGAGTAAGGCACCTGCGAGCCAAGCAGCACCTTGCCCGAGCGGAATGCATGCACGCCCAATACTGCCGTGCAGCCCCGCTCATGTACAAAGTTGCGCAGGTGCGCAGCATCTGGTATCTCGCCCACGTCCTTGCACTCGACGTCCCAGCCATGCATCTGCTCGCCCCCGGTGACGCATGCGTGCGTTGTTGAAAAAGAGGAGGTCAGTGATGAGCATCCAGACACTCGCTGTTTAGACACGCGCAACAGCGAGCACGGCGCGACAGACGCACAGAGGAGACAGGATGGCGCGAGACGGGCGCGAAAATTACCCGCGCGACAGCTGCGAGCCGCAGCGCTGTGGTGGCATTGCCGGTGGCTGCCGTCATAGAAGAGAGGATGAGCAATTTGCCGCTTGGTGCCGTCCGCTTTGTCCGTGTCTTCTCCGTCCGCCTTTCGGCAACCGCCTCGTCCTCGTTGACAAGCATGCGCATGCTAGTTTGACCACTGTCGCCACTCGTTGTTTCCCCTCCGTGTCGCAAGACTCCTGACGTACCCACACCAGGGCCTCTCCCACAAGGATCTGGGGGAGGAGGCCGCGACTTGGCCAGCTCGTGGTAGCTTGTGAGAGCTATGTTGTGAGCACGCAACCAAGGGGGCAGGGAGGGATCGGACAAGACTTGCAGCTCCAAATCGCGGTCAGCTGACCTGTTGAAATCGTCGCCGAGAGCAGATGCCTTGCCCACATGGCACATGTACTCTGCTACGTATGTCTGCTTGCCTCCTCCCGATCTACATCCCCACAGGAGTCCGTCAACAGCGCCTCTATCATGGACCTCGTGTTGCCGACAGCCATTGCCGACGGAGACCGGCACGTCCACAGCAGCAGCCTCAGAGCATTTGGCAGGAGGTAACGCTGGCGCGGCAGCACCAGCGGCAGCGTGGAGCACACGCGTCAAACGCTGCTGCAGGCGCTCCAGAGTCAGGTCTGCACCCATCAGTCCCAGCCCCATGAAGTCATCGGGTGCCACAAGCCCTTCGTCACGGAAAACATCCCGAGCATCTGCTGCCTGTGAGGTGACGGACTTGTAGAATGCCGTTCGCGCAGCGTCCACGTGGACTTGGAAGTTCTGCGCTGGCTCGTCGGGTATGCGCACAAACTGAACAGTCGCGCGCTCAGCTACTTGTGCTACAACAGCTGCTATTCCAGGCAACACATGTACGTGCTGGTGCCCATCGATATACACCGGCGCTGCACCGGTCAGTTGCTTGAAGGCGGCTATCTGCGCTTCCACTTCTCTGCCGACCTCCTCGAGACTGATTTCACATCGTCTCAGTGCCTGCCGCAGCCCGCTCTTTCCGCGCATGTGAAGAACCTTGTCATCGCCTCCGTCCCTGTGTGCATCATTTTTTTCGCGCGTCTGCTCGCTTGCTGCGGGCCACCACGCGTCCTGATACTCAACAAGAGATGGCACTGTGTCCACGCACGCCATCGGCGGGCCCTCTGTGAGGTTCAGGTGCAGGCCCATAGGCAAGCCCAGCGCGGCTGCCTGTTTTGCTGCACAAGCACCAAAAGATCATGGGTTGCTAAAGCCGAACGCGTACAGGACGAGCGAGCAAGACGAGCGAGCGTGAGCTCGCAAGCGAGATGCACACCGGCCTGGCCAGCGGAGCAACCGTTGACGAGCAGTGACGCCGTAGTCACGATCCCGTGCTGGAAGGCATCGAAAATGCCTTGGTCCCGTTCTGGCGACATGCCCAAGTCGTCTGCAGTGACAATCAGCTTGACCTGCACTTCAGCTGGCGCATTTTGTGGTTCCAATTGCCCCGCGCTCATGATCTCGCTGGCTGTCATCTGCGATACACACGGCATGGTAAGTTGGTTGTGGTTTCAGAAACCGTACGTCTTTTCGTGTCAGCGCATAACACTGTGTGCTTCATGCTCAGCCACCCCGCTCTCTCCCCTTCTCACGTGTTTTCCGTGGACACCCCGACGCCTGGCCTTCGGAGGGCGCCCTCTGGTCGTGCCGTGGGACACCGAGACACAATGGCCGCAAGCTCAACTGCGGCGCCTCTGCGCGAGAGTCCTTTCGGGACGCAAAGATGAGGAATCCGTGCATGAATCCGTGACAAAGGGGTCAGCTAGCTAGTCAGCGGTTCCCACAAGGTAGTTGTCGCGTTGGCTTCAACGGAAGGCAGAATGGGCAGGCGCGTGTGTACGACTGTGCTCCTGCTCCTTGCATGCAGCACGGCCGTGCTCTGCAAGGGCGGCAGCGGTGGTGGCGGCAGCAGCAGCGGCAGCAGCAGCGGCAGCAGCAGCGGCAGCAGCAGCGGCAGCAGCGGCAGAGGTGGGTATAACAGCATCGCGTATACTTCAGGAGGCAAGACGACGGGAAAGAGCTGGGCTGGCTCTGGAAATACTCGTACAGCAGGCGGCAGCCGGGTCACTTACGTCAACAAGCGGCCGTATTCTACTCGCCCTCGTTACTACAATGGGCATTCCAGGCACACCAGCGGGCCGCGCTACTACAATGCGCGTACGAAAATGGCGGCCGTGGCGGCCTCGACGGCTGTGGTTTGGCTGGGGACAACACGCAGCCGCTACGGGTTTTATAGCCACAGCGTGGCCTGCTCGTCGCCAAACTACTTTCGTTTCGGAGACGCATGTCGCAAGTGCTCCAACCAAATCTGTCCCGACGGTGCGTTGCGAGCGTGTGCTTGTGACGCCTCGCTCGCTCTCTCTCGCGCGCGCTCGCTCTCGCTCACACGCACACGCGCGCGCTCACACACACGCATACTCTCTCTTTTTCTCTGTCAGGCCAATACCGCGTGCCGTGTTCGGGCACGTCCGACTCGTACTGCACTCCGTGCACGAACGGTTGCAACAGGTTTTACTCTACTTCAACAGGTTTTACTCCGGACGAGTCCAAGATCGGCGTTTGCCTTGAAGACGTTGCTACCGGTGTGGTAGGCCGTGCTGGCCTGCACGCACGCACCCATGAGCAAACACGTCTCAAATCACAGGCAGGCGGACGGACGGACGGACACACACACACACACACACACACACACACAAGCGCACACAAATCTTGCGTGATCCGCAGGCGGCAAGCGCAATTTCAGAGATGGATGAGCGCTGAGCGCTGAGTACTGAGACGTATGCGGATACATACATGCAGGTGGCGAGTGCAATCCGAACACGTCTCCTGAGAAATGTGCCTACACATCTGATGGCGTTCCCAACATGAACAACTGCCAGATCGGTGCGCACTGACTGCGTGCACGTATGCGTATAAGTACAGACAAATCAATGCGCTAGGTTTATTGCAGACAAATGAATTTGCTATGTTTATCGTTTATGTTGTTACACGTATGCACATACTCGAATACGTCGGTACCAAGGTACCAAATGTGTACGTACGCGTGTTCATAAGTCTAGCATGAGATATGATACACACACACACACACACACACACACACACACACAGAGAGAGAGAGAATACATATCCATGTACATCATCTCGCACTCGGCGCTTCTGACTCACGCGTGCACACGCACACACTCTCTCTCTCATACA
>Ga0115006_10001287_pt1 | contig 15412 bp, 11 predicted proteins | sample ArcOceMetagenome_3_FD_88943 | JGI IMG/M metagenome (GOLD analysis project Ga0115006, IMG submission 88943) | Marine eukaryotic phytoplankton communities from Arctic Ocean - Arctic Ocean- Svalbard ARC20M Metagenome | ecosystem: Environmental > Aquatic > Marine > Oceanic | place: Arctic Ocean...
GGGAGCGAAGAAGTCGGTTCTCAAGGCACACTTCGAGGACGTCGCTCGCAAAGTGGCTGACTTTCAGCCGCAGTTTTTGGTGTGCTGTCTCAGCGACGAGCCGACGGAGCCAAAGACCAGCGCGAATGCAGGAAAGAGTGCCTCGCTAGACGGCTTAGTGGAACTGGCGTGGATTGGCAAATGGGCCAAGGCTGTGGCCTCAAAATCTTGCAAAGGCCGTGTTGTCGCCATCAGCAGCTGCGCCAACCACATGTCAGACTTTCTCCAGGGCATGTCTTGAGTCACTGTCCCCCCTTGTGAAACTGCTGGCGTGTCGTCATGACTTTGCCGGCATGCTTCGTGAACGAGTCCACAACTTCACAAGAATTTCACAGCGCGGGGGCTTCACACTATCTTGTTTGTTATAAAATAACACACGCCTCAAAAAAAATTCCTCCCGGCCCGCAACTCTGGGCCACTTCGCCGGGCATGGCGCATGCCACATACAGTCAAAACGCACGCTGATGCAGAACGGCTCTTTTCGAGTGCAAAACTGCCAGATTAAATCCGGCCAAAGTTCTTGGCCGCATTGGGGTCGCCAATGTACTTCTTGTAGTCACTCTCATCACGCTCCAGCGGCAACAAGACCTTGTCAATCAGACCATACTCAACGGCCTCGGGAGCGGTGAGGTACAGGTCGCGCGTCAGGTCCTTGCGGATGGTCTCGTAGTCTCTGTCTGTGAACTGCATCAACCCCCGATACACTTTCTCTCGCATGCGCAGGATTTCGGTGGCCTCGATCTTGACATCAGAGGCCTGTCCATACAGCACCTGCGAAAGCCCCATGTCCTCGAGCTTGGGGTTCTGGAGGAACAGGCAAGCAGTGAGATGCGGATGCAAGCACATGGTGCGACACGGATCGATCAAAGCATGCGCACTGGAGAGAACCTGCAGGAGGAAACGCGCGTTTGGCAGGGCCATGCGCTTCCCCTTAGTCCCTGCCCCGCAAAGGAAGCCGGAGATGGAGGCGGCGATGCCGAGGTTCAAGGTCGTAACCTCAAAGCCACAGTTGTTCATGGTGTCGAAGACCGCCAGGCCCGCGCGCACCTCGCCGCCCGGGCAATTGAAGTACATCTGTACGCCGGCGGTGCTGTCCTCGCTGTGCAGCGTGAGCAGCACGGCCACCATCTGCAAATGACCACCGTCACAACACTGCACGGCTACCGAGCAAGCGCGCGGCCTGCCCGAAGCCATCAGCACTACCTGAACACGCACTGCAGCAGTACGTTGGCACAGAGCAGCCCAAGACACACCTGGTTGGCGTACTCGTCGTCAAGATCCTGCCCAATGTACATGATGCGTTCCCGCTGCATGCGGCTCCAGATGTCCAGGAACTGCACGCCGATGGGACCGCCGTCAGAGCAAGGACGAACCGCGCGCGCGGTGCACACCACACGCCCGGCGGGGGCTGCTCCGGACGCGCAGACAGCCAGGCAGCCAGGCAGCCACGCAAATACCTGGTATCCTTGCTCTCCTGGAGCCTTGTACGGCACACGCGGCACGTTGCCGCCGCCCATGCGCAACGAGCTGAGGGGGCGGGCCCGCGGGCCTGCGACGCGGCCGCTGGCGGAGACGGACGGCCGCACCAGTCCTGCCGGACCGACAAGAAGGGCAATGTGGCGTCACGGGGCGGCGGCGCAGGCGCAGACGTGCTGCCGCACGCGCCAGCAGGCCTGTGCCCCACCACGGCCTCCGGGAGGCCAAGGCGAGCGGCCAGGGAGAGGGGCGGCAAAGACGCACCCTGGGACTGCACGGTGAAGGCGGCGCACGGGTCGATGACGGCTGACAAAAGCGCCGCAAACACGGCGCATTGTCGCAGCATTCTGCCGCCCAGCTTCTTCCCCGTGCTGCCCTGTGCGACAACTCTCAGCAATGCAGAATCCCGCGTTCAGAGTTTGATTCCCGATAGCACCTAAATTTCTCGCATTTCAGGTACCTTGAAAACGATATCAAAAGGATAAAAAACATGACCCCGGGTTACAGGCCTGCTGACTGGCTGAGCGGTTGTACTCGACAGTTAGCACGGCGCCGTCCTCCGTGCACTCCCGCCGGGGCCGCGATGGAGGCCGGAGCGGCAAGCGTGCAGTTCTCGACTTCCGCCTCGACGGTCGAGAGTGCCAGCCTGGGGGGGGAGGACGACGACGAGCCGCTGCCCAACCCCGCCCCCGCTGGCTGCCCCGAGGAGGGCGAGCGGGAGCGTGCGCGGGGCGAGCGGGAGCCCCGCGAGTCGGCGGAGGCGCACGGAACGCAGCAAGAGACTGTGCGCGCGGCGGGGCACGTGCGCGTGCTGGAGGAGCAGCAGCAAGCCGCAAGCCAGGGCGGGTATGCCGCCGGGAGCACCGACCCGCACACCGACCCGCACGCGGCGCCGTCGGCGCCGCCGTCCCCGCACCGCCCCGAGGAGGACGCGCTGGAGGGCGAGCGTTCGCAACTAGCCAGACACGTGTCAAGTGACGACAGCCTCGTGGATGCAATGCCATACTGTATTCAAACGGACTTTCGTCTTTCTCTGAAGTTCCAGGACCGTGAGGCAGGCAATAATGCGGCGCTCCAGCAGCAGGTGGACGCAATGATCAAAAAGCTCAGCGCCGGTACCATTCCGGCGGCGCGAGCATCTGCCCCCGGGCGCATCTCTCATGCAAAGTTTCAGAAGCTTTCGTCATCTCCGTACACTCAACGCTCAGACTCGATGGTGAAACAACCGCGCTTCAGGATCACGGGCAACACGTTGCCTCCTCGCACCCTACCGCTTGTCCCTGGTCCCGGCACTGGCCTCCTAATGCGGTCTGGAATTGTAACGCCGCGGCCTACCGCTGCCACTGCCATAGAAATGTACGAAGCAGTTTCGGGCAGAGGGTCCTCGGTCTTCAGCGCAGGGCTGATGGGGCAGAATTCAGACAAGATGATTGTGCGGAGGCAAAATGTTCGTCCTGCTTCTGCCCCATCAAGCCCTTCCACACCAGCGGCCGGGACCTCCCCCGGAGGTCCGGTAAAACCGCCGCGGCCAGCTACAAGCCGTTCTGTCTGCGGAGCAAGAACCTGTCCTCACTCTGCGCCCTCGCATCGTCGCGTGCGCCCGCCGGCCTCTGCAGAAACAGTGAAATCAGGTATCTCGACGAAAACCGACCAAAGCAGGCACGGACCTATGCAGGACAACCCGTACGAAATTGTGTCATGGGCAATGACAGACAGGGCCAACAACAGTATTTCGCACACACGCTGGCCCTACGTCAGCACGTGGGCTTCGGGCGAGCCACGCTATGAAGGTTATTGCACACCTTTGCTTCCTGCCAACAACAGGTACGGCATAAACGGCCCGTGTTGCAAAGATGAAAAAGTGGTGCCTCCAAGGTGCGGCATGGAATTTTTAGAACAGCTCCACGCTTCATCGCTGCAGATCGAAACTCCCAAGAAACATGCGCCGGAGATCAGCCCTTCCGATCAGGGCCTCGAAACGGCGCACACTTCCGTGCAATATCACCTGCAGCAGGCAGACGAAATCGACGAAAAGGTGTGGGCGAGCGAGAGGAGGGGCCGAGCGTTGTTGGCTGCAGTAGCCGAGGAGCGCTTCGGACTCGCGCAAGTTGACGCTGTCGAAGAATTGGCGCGCGACAACGACACCTTTTATAAGGCTCTTCATCGATCCGACCGCATGCTTTACTGGGCAGAGCGGAAGTCGCGTGAAAAAATTGAGGCCAACCGTAAGGCGGCTGCCGACGCAACAGAATTTTTGGAAGTGCGTTACCAGCGCGTCATCGGTAGGTGGTCATCAATTGTATATCAGAAGTCTCATCAACTTGCGCTGCGAATCAAGCAGGCTACCGCAGGTGTGCATTCCAAGCGCAATAAGGCCACAACCTTGATCCAAAGTCTTGTACGCGGGTGGCTGGGTCGAATTAGAGTGCAGAAAATCCGCAAAGGGATCTACACAAGGCTGATTTGGGGGGCATGCAAAGCGCAAGCTTTATATCGTGGATGGAAAGATCGCCGGATCTGCAAACTCCTCAGAGAACTTAGAACCACCAGTAGTGCTGCCAGGCGTCTCTTCGCAGCGCAAAAGGCTTTCCAGCGCTTCGACGTAGATGGCGACGGATTCATCAGTGCCGATGAATTTGTCGATACGCTGAAGGAGGATGGGGTCTTTCTCGACGGGCTTTCCATTGAGGCAATCCTGGCCTGTCTTCCCATCAAATCGGACTACCGCAGGGCAATCGCAGCCGCGGAAAAACAGCGCTTGTACAACAACGATCTCTTTCTCAACGGAAGAGGTAGCGAGTGGTGTGAAGCACCCCCGCCAGGACAGAACCAACCATTGAGCTTCTCCGACTTCTGTGTACTGATAGACTTGGACGTTTCGGAAAGTGCAATTTTCAAAATGCAAGAGGCTATCAAGGTTTTCGCCAAGTTCGATGCAGATGGCTCAGGCGCCATCGACGGGGATGAGGTCGTTGATGCCATCGAGGAAATGGAGAAATTCACTGGCGTCCCCGTGAACGAAGAAAAGGTCCGCGTGGCGCTGAAAATGGGTCACGGAGAGCTTGACTTCGAGATGTTTGTGTCGGTTTTTGGGCTGGACACGGGTTCTAGCGACACAAAGATGGACGATCAGGTGGATCGGGCCTTCAAAGCATTTCAACAGATTGACAGCGTCGGAGCGGGCGAAATTGGGCCGCAGGAATTGAGTGCTGGGTTGAAGCTGATGGGTGTTGATGTGGAACTGGATGAAGTGCAGCGAATGTTTGAGGAAGTCGATGAAGATGGGTCCGGTGTGATCGATTTTTTTGAATTTTGTCACGTGAGTGGGATTCACCACATTTCAGAGCGACTAAAGCGCAAGTACATGCCGGGGTACTTGGGAGAAGTGGAAGAGGAGGAAGACGAAGAGGAAGAGGAAGAAATGCACAAGCCGAAAGGACAAGTACACGCAGCTGCAGCCAAGAAAGCCACAGACATAGACCCAAGTGCCTATGAAGACGGTGAGTCACTGGTTGGTCACCCACACTCACGCTGCATTCCCGTTGTTGGTCTGCGCGTGAGACCTTCAAGGAATTGCCGATCTGGCACCTTGCAGGGAGTTGGAACCATCATGGAAATAATGCACATGCGTGGCGTGAAAAGGCGGGTTCGAGTGCAGCACGACGACGGTTTTGAGCGATACTATGATTGTGGCAATAATCATCGATTTGAGCTCGTGGTCGTGCCAAAGGTCCACATCAACGACGAGCAGCTCAGTATCTATTACAAGGCACAGCCCCATTTGATTGCATCTCTAAAGGCAGACTCCGCAAAGAGCAAGGCCAACAATAGCCGTGGAGTGCGCCGATTCGATCACTTGAGCAGATCCTTGTTCGAACTTCAAAACTCGGCGCATGGCAAGGACGAAAGTGCACGAAACAAGATCCGCTCCCAGCAAGAGCAGATCAATGCACAGATCCAAGAGATAACTCACAAAAAAGCCCGTGCGAAATGGACTCGCGTCCAACAAGTGGTCAAGTCTCCTAGTAGCTCACCTCTCGCACTTGTGTGTGCTCTGTCTCCCGCGCGTGTAGCAACAGGATTGCAGGCTTTTGCAAACGCCTCCGCCCGGACTCCAGCACCTACGGCTCAAGATGCTCCCGCCAAGGTTCCATTGGCATTGGCAATGGCTGCTGCGTCTGAAAGCCCCCGGCAGCAGAGTGAGCCTTCCACCATTCAACGGACGGGTTCCGCAGAGACAGCAGCGCTAGTCAAGACGCTTTCTAGAAGGGTCGAGAGGACGAACAGCGGAAACGTCCCTCCGGTTTTCAAAAGAACAAGCAGTCGCGGGCCTGCTGGGCCGCAGGCAGTCGTGTCGCGCAAAGGGAGGGACGCTGGGCCGCCAGCTGTAGGTGCACAGGGCAAGGCAAAGGCGAGTGGAGGGAGCGAGGGCACCGTGATGATGACGAGAAGCACCGGAAGCGAGGGCACCATCTCGAGGACACAAAGCACCAGCAGCAATGGCGGGACGGTGACGCGTGCAAGAGTGGAAGAAACGATTGACGACCCGACCTGGGAGAGTAGAATGAAGCAGCGCGATGCGAAGTTGCGGGCCGAGAGGATGTCGCAAGGATCATTCCGGGGTTCCTTCAAGCTCAGCCCGACTTCAAAAGCATCCCCACGCGGTGACTCGGCCACCATGGACGTGTCGCCGCTGGCGCTGCAACCGAAGGACAGATCAGCACGTATTCTGGCGCGCCAGTCAAGCTTACGTGATGCGCTCAGACACGAGCAGGACAACCTGGGGGCTAATGCTCAGGACGCCACGTTGCAGCCTTTGACGCACGCGTCGCCAGTGCCGTCGCGTGAATCGGCTTCTCCGCAGGGAACAAGGATAAGCCCCACGGCGGGCCCAAAGAAAGCAAGGATAAGCCCCGTGGCGGGCCCTGCGGTCGCGACAGCATGTCAAGAGGATAGCAGCGAGTCAATGGAAGGCAGCGAGCGCTTTAGCAAGCCCACGAGGCCGCCATCCCAGAGGCAAATTTTTGGCATGGGGGCATCCTTTAAAAGGAGGCAGTCTTTTCGAAACAACTTTGCGGATAAGGCACAGATGCTTTCGCATCACACAGAGGCTTTATCGTCTGGTCAACCGCCACAAGATGAATAGCGGTGCAAGAGTTATGACAGGTGTTTTTGTTCCAAAGCCCCCTCGACACCAACTCAAGGAGTGTTGGCGCAGTAATGACAGGCGCGCATGATTACTGGAGTTGAATGTGAGACAGGAGTGCTCAGACGTGCGTGTGTAAATGTATAGGTTTGAGCACATATATGTATATACATAGGTCCCTCTACAGTACTCATTGAATATGAATAAACTCCTCTTCCTCCTCGCACTCGGAGGAGTCCTCGTTTACTCCCTTAGCTTTGAACCTATTCCTTGTAACTCTCCCTCCTCCTCCTCCTCCTCCACCACCACCACCATCACCACGACCTCCACCATGGTCGCCGAGAGAACTATGGAATATGACGAGCCGCGGACTTTGTGTACTAGTCTGATCACCACACACTGATGAAAACGGGCGAAAGGCATTCAATGAAGGACGACCTTAGACCTTACAAGGGCGTTCGTTGCTCCGGTCTCACTTCTGATCTGTGGTACAATTTCCATTCACAGCTGCAAGAATACCACGAGGTTGACCAGCGCACCACACCTGCTGCGCACAAGGAGACAGGGCACGCGCACCGCTCCTGGCGTAGCCCTGACCGTCGCAGCCCAAGTCACATGCAGCTGTCCTGGCGCGGTAGTGCTGATCAGCCCGCAGCCCGCAGCTGATCAGCCCGCAGCCGGGAGCACGGCTGGCACGCCTCACGAGCCTCACGAGCCGTCATCATCCGCCTCGCTCCCGTCGCTCCCGTCGCTCTCGTCCTGGCTGCCGTCGTCGGTGTCAGCTTGGTCAAAGCAGCTGGCCGGGAGAGAAAGCAGCTCCCCGCTCTTTATCTCGCGGGTTGCCACCACGACCACCTCGAGCCTCGCGCCGTCAAAGACAAGGCGGCAATTCGAGTCCGCGTCTTTCTCGACAACCGACAGGCGCGAGACGGACGGGAACAAGGCGCTGCCAGCAAACGATGGCACACAGGACCGCGCCGCCTCAAGGATACGTCGGGCCGCAGCAGCTTCCTTGCGTGTGTCTGCTTGTGCTGCACCTCTTGCAGCCGTGCGCGGCTTACGCGCGCGCTGTCGCGAGGCCGCAGGCGAGCTTGCCTCCTTGGCAGTCATGGCCTCTTCAGCCACTAGCTCGTCGCCATCTTGCGCCAGCCCCGGTAGCAGCAGAAAAGCACGGGCGCCAGCAGCAGCGACGGAGGCCGAGGAGGAGAGACACTGATGCGCGTACAGCGCGAGGGGCGCAGGAAGCGCCAGGGAGCTGCCACCGCCAACCTGGCAACTAGCCTGATGGATGCAGGCCAAGACGCGTGCATAGCGCTCGAATGTCACCAGCTCCCACACACCCGCGCCGCCGTGCCGCGCACCGGCGGCGCCGTGAGGTGTCGGTCGAGAGCGGCTCCCAGAGTCGTGGGCCACCGCGTGACCGTGGCGGACAACAAAGGCATGGGCATCGAAAAGCTGCAAGAGTAGGCGCCACGCCTGTCGAGCCAGCAGCTCCAGGTCGGCAACCGCAGCAATCGCTCGTTCGCCGCGCGTGTGCCTTGCGCTGCCGCCCTCTTGACCTGCTGGTGCAGGGTTGGGTGCGCGGTGCAACGCCACATCTAGTGCCAGCCATGTCGGCGGCACGGTGCCTCCAAATGCCTCATCTGACGTCTCTTGCGCTTCCTTTTCCCATAGGAGCACAGCGCCGCACACTTGAGACACGGAACACACGTCGACGCCGCCGACTTGCACCAACACGTCGCCCACGCTGACCCCCACCGCCTCTGCGCTGCCCCCAGGCTTGACCTCTACAACCAAGGGCTTGCCTGCGGCAGCTAGCTTGAGGCCATAGGGCAGCAGCACAAGTGCTGACTCCCTCCTCTGGTCGCCACCACCACCGCTTGTGGCGCTGGCAACGCTGGTCCTGCTTGCTTGTGCCGCGCTCTTATCTCGCCGATGCCCAGACGCGTGTCGCTTGCCTGCGCCACCACTCACCTTCTCAGTCGCGTCTTGCTCCGCATCCCCTCCATGGTGCACGCGATGCAGCTGCACTTCGACGAAGTGGTCGGTTTGAGTTGCAGCGTCATCAAGTTGGTCGCCTTGAGCAGCAGCATCTTCAAGCCGCGCATCCTCCTCCACCAGATCCGCTTCAGCGACCAGGTCCCACCACGCAGCCTTCTGACATGCCGAGTCATCAGCCTGAATGCAAGCGCAGGCCTCGACCAGAGCGTCCTCGGCCTTGGTCCTATCGAGCACGCGAGGGGCAGAGGGGAGGGAGGCGCCTGCGCCGCCAGCCGCTTCCGCCGCTTCCAAGAGAATTCGCGCAAAGAAGTGGGCGACCATCTCGAGCGTGGCGTAATGCCCACTGCTCAGCGAGTGCAGAAGACGGCTCTGGCGGGCGATCGCGAGGGCTGTGCGCGGCTCCTCGTGCAGTGCAGATGGCATAGCGCGGAGGAGGCGACAGCTCTGACCATGACTCGTGTCGGCGCAGTCCCTGCACAGCACCACCCCGTCTCCAGCACACACGTCACAATCCCCGTCGCCCTCCTCGGCCTCCGCCGCATCTGGCCGCGGGGGCGCCAGGGAAGGGAGGCACGGGGTGTCGACATGCGGTATCGGGGAGGCCCTGGAGGCGGGGGTCACTTGCGGAGCGCGTCTCTTGCGACTGCGCCCGCCCGCTGCCGCCGCGTCCGTGGGGCACTGGTACGCTTGCTCAGACGCTTGCGCCTTTGTTTGGCGCGTTGCGTCCCGTGCTTGCCTTGCTTGCAGGTGGGCCACCACCTCGGTGCGTGTTTGGATATTTGCCGCCAGCCTCAGCGCTTCATTCAGCCCACCTACTGGCCGGCAGCACGCGTCACAGCACAAGAACTGGCGCCTGTTCATGACATCTTGTACGGCAAGCAGGGCGTGCTCGCGAGCAACCTCGGTGCCAGCCTCAATGTGCGCAAGCGCCCAGGAGGCATCGACGTTGGTCATGTCCACCCCGCCCTGCCCTGCTTCGTCCTCACCCGCCCCCAGCGCCGCACGTGCTTGAGTAGAGTCGTGCTCATGGGCGCCATGGCCTGCCGGGGATTTACGCGTGCTGTGACGGCAAGCTGGCATGTCTGGCATGCCTACCATGTCTGCCATGCTGCCACCAGCTTCGTGGCCACCAGCCCCCCGCGCTGCAGCCTCGCCCAGATAAAAGTCGCGGGCGACAGACATGGAGATGGGCAGGGACAGCGCGTGCCGCTTTGCCGCGCCCGCCACCTGCCCCCTGGCAGGCAGGCAGGTTGAGGGGATTTGGGTTGCGTGAAACCACAGGCGCGTGTTGATGAGCAGCAAATCGCCTGCACGGCATGTCACGTGCAGACGCCGGATCGAGCCCGCGCTGTCGGCGTGTGCTGCCGCGCCGTGCTGCGCCACGAGCTTCTGCGCTGCATCCAGCGATGCTGCTTTCGGCCATGCGGCTCCTCCATTCGGGCGCAACTGCCACTCTTTTGTTCCGCTCAACTGCATGTGCCAGGTGCCAGAGTGGGCTATGGCATCCGTGTGCTCAGGCCTGCCGCGCATGGCCTCCACCTCCTCACCCTTTGTCCCGACGTTCTGCCCGATAAAGATCCACGCGCAGGGGGCATTGGCCATGGCACACGGGCGTCCTGAGCTTGCGGCGGTTTGCTTCCGTGTTCCCCCGCGCCCGCCGGCGACCCGTGCCCGCTTCGCCCCAGCCCCACGGTCATCATCAAGCATGAACGGCGGGACGCCGCCGCAGGGCAGGGACAGCAAGAGCTGATTCAAGGCTGCATCATCGTGCTGGACCACGCACGACGTGTACCATTTGCCGCCGCCTATCACGCCGTCTTCCGCCGCCGCAACCGCACTGCTGAGCGCAGCCTCCCCGGCACTGGCGCGGGCGGCAAGGGCAGACACGAGCTGGGCCAAGAGCCGCTGTGGAGAGCGGAGCAGACCCCCCGTGCCATTCTCGACATTCCATGTTTTCTGTATAGAGGCACACACCGCCGGTGCGGGCGACGCCAGACCCGTTGCCCCGCGCGCCGCAGCCAGGTCCTCGTGTGAGCCTACGCACTCCGCCAGCACCCGGACCACCTTGGCCACGCTCTCCTCGGATTCGAAGGCGGCGGGGATGTAGAGGAGCTGGGTCTTTTGGTACTGCTCCAGCAGCGCGCTGGCGCTGTCGTCGGCGCGAGAGGCGAATCCCGGCCGCGCCGCGCCCCCGTCGGCCGGGCCCGCACGCCGGCGCGAAGCCATCCGCCCGGCACGCTCAGAGGTGTCCCCGCCGCGGGCAGCTCGTCCGAGTCCGCGCGGCGCTGTGCGCGGCGGGCTGTCGCGCGCCGCGCAGGCCGCGCAGGCCGCAACAGCGCCGCACACGTAAACCCAGCGCCAGACACCCCCTGCCCGGGCCCTCGTGCTGCCCGCTGCTACCACTGCACGTGCGCTCCCCGGCGTGACGGAGGGGAGAAATCGGCGTTGCAACCGCTCGGGATCGGGAATCCCGCTGCCGGCTTGGCTTTCCATACCTACCCGCACGGGACTCGCGACCTGTGGGAGTGTGCTCGCTGCTGCGAAATGAATGCGCGACGAGATCTGGCGGGTGCAAGGAAGAAGATCCGCACCTTTGCATGCCAGACACCTTCAGCGCGAGTGCGGGGCTCGCGGCATGGCGCCGTGGTGCTGTGGACTGTCGTGGCGGCGCTTCAACTGATGGCAGCTGGCGGGGCTCTCCACTACGACCTCCGCATGCTCAAGCTGCGCTGCTGCCGTGCGACGGGCGCGCTCGACTACGAGTATCTGCCGGTGGGCGAGACCCGCTGCCCTGCGGGCTGGACCGTGGACAACCTGCGGGCTGGGTGGGAGTGCACTGCAAACGAGGCCTGTGAATTACTCATGCGCGCGCTGGGTATGATGAACGACGGCCTCATCCGCAGCGACGAGTGCTACCATACGCTGCTCGAGGCGCACCTGAAGATGCCCGTCCGCACCACAGGACAGCCGTCTGCTGTCGGTTATGGTCGCAAGAGTGCATCGGCCGTGCGGAGCAACCTGGCAGTTGCCGCCCTCTTGCGAGAGAGGAGTCTTGCGGGTATGCAGCGCGCCCACCGACTCTTGACAATGGCGCTATTGTGCGACGACGAGAATGTCGCCGCCTTTCACAACCTACTGCAGCTTGGCGGACAGGCCGCGTGCGCAGATCTTGCCGACCACGGTGAGCCTGTCGGGGACAAGATGTGCGAGAGTATGCCCGGCTATCACCTCAGAATGTTGCACGACACCGCTCGCAATGATGTGTACAAGGCTGCGATCGAATGGGCACTGCAGCGACGCCCCGGTGCACACGTGCTGGACGTCGGGGCGGGCTCTGGGTTGCTCGCATTTATTGCTGCTGCAAACGGTGCGCAGCGGGTAGATGCACTCGAGATGGTGCTACCGGTCGCCGCAGTCGCGCGCGCCAACGTACGTGCCAATGCTCGCCAGGATCGTGTGCACGTATGGCCTGTCAAGTCTCACGACTTTCCGCAGCAGGCGCTGCCGCACGCTCAACACGCCTCGTACCGCGCCGATGTTATCGTCCACGAGATTTTCGATCCTTGCATGCTGGGCGAGGGCGTGTTGCCAGCCATGCGCGATGCTTCGGAGCGGCTGACCTCCAAGGACACCATCTTCGTGCCGCACTCTGCTCGCGCCTACGTCCATGCTGTAGACTCGCGTCAGCTAGCGAGCCATCGCTGGCCGCCGCGCCAGCATGCTGCAGGAGGGGTCGACTACTCTGTAGTGGAAGCCTACGCGTCGGCAATGTTTCCTGGAGACGCGCCAATCATTGAGACGCAGAACATGCGCTCAAACTACGCCCTCACCCAACGCGTGCAAGTGCTGCAACTCGACTTTCACGCACTGCCTGTCGGTGGTGGCCGCGCAGAGTACAAAGCGTCTGTCATTGCTCCTGTAATCCCCCCCCGCACGCCCGCTCCTTCCTCTTCCCCGCCCCCTCCCCCCTTCCTTGCCCCTGGTACTCATGGTAGGCAACGTCTCCCCAAACCTGCCCCTGTCAAACCGTATACACCAATGCTAATTAACTCCCAAGTCCTATTGCTGTGCGCATCTCCCCCGCTGCGTGCGAAACACGCGCGAATACATGCGCCGAGGGAAGGGAGATGAACGCCATCTGTTTTCATCTTCGCTTGACATCTGATTGAATTTTCGCTTTGCCCCCAACGCCCGGCTCCTCCCCGCCCACCTCAACCATCCCCTCTGGCAGGGACGTGTAGGTGCGTTCCTGCTGACGTTTGACGCCGAATTCCCTGACGGGGGGCGACTGTCGACGATGCCCAATGCCTCGTTGCCCCCCGGCGGCATTCCGAGTCACTGGGCGCAGCAGGTGTTCTTGCAGGGCGATGGGTGGGAGGTGAGGCCCGGAGATGAGATCGCATTCAGTGTCATCTGGAGTGACTGGGCCATCCATGTCCTCGAGCCGCGCATCACAAAGCGCGGCAAATTGAGCAAGAGGCTTGCAGGTAAGGCCAAGGACGCCGCACGGCAGTGGCAGCTCCCCGACGCTATGCGCGCGCAGATCGCAGACGCTGGCTGCTGGCGTTCCGCGCACTACGCGGCAGCTGTGGACGAGGCGCTGGAGCTTCTGGCAGTGCAGGACAGTCCGGAGGCCGAGCGCGAGTGGGAGCGCCTGGGGTCTGCCCGCGACAAGCTTTTGGCTGCGTCTGCTATGCTTGGGCGGGGGGAGGTGGAGGCAGCCAACCAAGCGCTGCTCACGGCGATGCAGGAGTCTCTGCTGCCTGCGCCGCTGCCGGTACCGTGACGCTTAGTTTCTAACTTATGTAGATGGATAGATAGATAGGTAGATAGATAGGTAGGTAGGTAGGTAGGTAGATAGATAGATAGATAGATAGATAAAAAGATAGATAGATAGATAGATAGATAGATAGATAGATAGATAGATGTATCATATGTATACATATATATACATCATATATCTATCTATGTATTCTATAGAATAACGAAAGTGTTCACTAAGTGGTAGAGTTAGTTTCTAACGAAATGTTCACTCGGTGTTATAGAGGCCCCGCTGCGGCATGCGTGCGTGCCATCTACTGCAACACTTTGTGACTAAAACTCAGTGTTCGGAAGTGGTAGAGTTCGTTACAAACTAGGTGTTCACTGAGTGTGTGTGTGTGTGTATATATACATATGTATATATGTATGTATATATATATATATATATGTATATATATATATGTATAGAGAGAGAGAGAGAGAGAGAGAGAGAGAGAGTTTTTTACACAATAGGTGTTCACTGAGTGTTATAGACGCCCCGCTGCGGCATGCGTGGGTGCCATCTGAGTCTGTTGTCCGCACTGCTGTGTGTGTGGTGCGTTTGCTGAACATTGTACGTCGACGTTGCCAGCATGCCGCCGCTGCCGCCGCTCTCGCCTCGCTCTCTTCCTCGGCGACGGAATGGCGCCGGCACGCTGTCGCTCAAGCTTTCACTGCCGTCAATCTCACTGCTCTTCTCCTTCCCGGACGCTCAGACGCCGGATCCCTCGAGGGATCCGGCGCACGGGATGGCGGTGCGCGGGGAGGGGAGAGAGGAGATGGTAGGCTGAGTGAAGGCATGGTGGTTTTACTTCTTGATAGCCTTCTGCGCGCCGCGTCTGCGCTGCACTCGCTGCCCCCGCCTGCGCAAGACAGTGAGGCTCGGCACTACGAGGCTGGGGTGGACTTTGCCCAGCAGGATGTTGCGAGGAGGTGCGAGGTGGAGGAGGCGGTTCGTGAGCTGGTCGCTGCGGCGGCGCGTGTGGTGGATACGCTGGAGCAAGGGGCATGGGGCGTTGGAGGGGAGCTCTTTGGGAGTCCTCCCCACCACCGGCGTCTGTATGCCTGCTCCAGGTCGACATTGTGTGTGTGTGCGTGTGTGCGCGCGCGCGTGTGCGTGTGCGTGTGCGCGTGCGTGTGTGTGTGTGTTTGTGTGTGCGTGCGTGCGCACGTTGTCGGTGCGTGAGTGTGCTTGGATGCAGGGTAAAGTGGCATACGTTGAGCAGGATTCTCGCCGGCCTCACATCAGCCCCCCGCTTGCTTTCGTCTCATGAAGCATTGGGACATGGAGAGCGTCAAGGGGAGGGAAGTGAGGACGCCTCACTTCCCGCAGCCTCTGAGACCGCCTCTGCGCCTTGTCCTGCAGTTCAAGACCTTGAGCACGGACTGCACGTGCCAGACCACGAGATCGAATACCTTCTCCGCGCCGGGCTGGGTGCGAAGCAGACACGCGCACACGATGCACACGAGCAACAGCACACCACCGGCACGCACATGCACATGCACAGCAGCTGCGCGCGCATGCGCGTTCTTCGACGCGCACGGCATGCGCCTACTGAATGCATGCGCATACATACACTGAAGCCAAGCGCACGCGTGCGCACACTGGATGCGCACGTGCTGTGCCGAGGCTCTCAAGCAAGAGAGTTTGTGCCATGCGCTCGCACGCTCGCCATCATGCGCTGACGGCGCGTCACCTTCTGCTTTTTTCTCTCCATCCACTTTCTACGCGTTATCTCTCATTGCCTCTATCTACTCTCATTTCCCCTATCTACGCTTCATTTCGCGTTTTCCTCCCTCTCTGTGCGCACCCTCTCCACCACACCCTCTGTCCCACCTCCCGCCGTCACTACACAAACCCCCCCCCCCCCCCCCCCCCCCCCCCCCCCCCCCCCCCCCCCCCCCCCCCCCCCCCCCCCCCCCCCCCCCCCCCCCCCCCCCCCCCCCCCC